>SDBT01007536.1_pt1 | contig 17890 bp, 18 predicted proteins | sample 2277101 | NCBI WGS metagenome assembly SDBT01 (sample SAMN10404973, study PRJNA504765) | marine sediment metagenome | isolation source: marine sediment core GS10_PC15, 103 cmbsf | place: Arctic Ocean: Southern Knipovich Ridge | collected 2010 | reverse complement strand
TCTTATTGTCAACAAGGGGGCTCCGCTGGATGGCCTTGGAATTATGGCACATTTGGGATGGACCGATCACAAGCTGCCCTCGGACAATGTAATCATCAACGCACTGGACGAATTAGCGACTACGGGATTACGGATTCATATTACTGAGTTTGACTTGAGCTATGCTAATAGGGACGGAAGTGTTGACATAGATCCAGACCAGCCTTTCGAAGGATTCGACAGTTGGTGGGAATACCAGGCATGGGCTTACAGGCACGCCTATGAATTATTCGCGAGCCATCCTTCTGTGGACACGGTCTCATCTTGGGGAATGTGGGATGGAAGTATCTGGAGAGCTGGCGCCGGTATATTTGATGAGAATTTCAACGAAAAACCAGTCTACGGCTCCTTGGCCTCTTACATAAGGAAGATGTCAATCCCTGACACATATGATCCAATCGGCTGGCTTGATTCAGCCACATGCGAAGGAATTAGAGGTTGGGCCGTGGATATGGATACTCCCAGCTCTTCCATCAGCGTTCATATCTACAAAGATGGACCGTCAGGCACCGGCACGTTTGTCACCGGCGATGTAACTAATACATACAAAGCTGACATCAATAATCTTCTCGGCATAACGGGCAATCATGGTTTTACTATCGAAATACCTGATTCATTAAAAGACGGCAAACAGCATAATATCTATGTTCACGGTATTGATAATAGCGGCAAAGGATATGACAATGTGCTGCTCTCTGGAGTGCCAAAGACGATTACATGTAGTGCCAACCAATGCTCTTCATGTGGAAAGGGGCTTATAAATACTTGTGATGAAAAAGAATGCTTAAGTTTAGGAGATTGTGTATTTGTTGATAAGTTAGGACCTAATGAATGTGTTGAAAAGAAAGAAATATGCGGCAACAATATTTGCGAAGAAGGAGAAACTCCAGAGAATTGTCCTGAGGATTGTTTTGAATCATTTCCAGCATATCGATTTTATGACGCTGGAATTGGCGATCACCTCTATACAATCTCTGAGAATGAAAAGAATAACGTATTAAAGGATCTACCAGGTTATAAATATGAAGGTATTGCATTTTATGCATATAGCAACCAAGTACCAAGTACTTTACCAGTATATCGATTTTATGATGCTGGAATTGGCGATCACTTCTATACAATCTCTGAGAATGAAAAGAATAACGTATTAAAGGATCTACCAAGTTATAAATATGAAGGTATTGCATTTTATGCATATTTAGGAATTGTTACAGTTTGCGGCAACAACATTTGCGAAGAAGGAGAAGAAAGAAATTGCCCAGAAGATTGTAAAAAATGCTCTTCATGTGGAGAAGGACTTTTTAATGTTTGTGATGAAAAAGAATGCTTAAGTTTAGGAGATTGTGTATTTGTTGATCATACGTTCCCCATTCCAAATGAATGTCGCTTTAATCAAAAAGTCCCAACCGGCTGGTTAGATGCTGTCACAGATAATGGCAGAATAGTTGGATGGGCTTATGATCCTAATGAGCCTAGTAAGTCAAATAGTAGTCCATATTTACATTGACAAACCTGCTGGAAATCCTGATGCAACGATTGGAGCATTTACAACAAATGTTTTAAGACCAGATGTCAATATCGCAATGGGTGGTATAGAAGGCAAGCATGGGTTTAGTGTAACAATTCCAAATAAATTCTATGATGGAAATCTACATCCAGTTTATGCATATGGTATTGACCTTAATGATCCTAGTAGTAATTCCAATAAAGAGCTATTAGGTTCTCCAAAAGAATTTGAATTTGTTAACTAAATTATTATTTTTTAATTTGAATTATGCTCTGAATTCGGAGATACTGTTATATACAACAAACTTTATAAATAACCTTTCTTAGTTTTTATCCATGCCGTTAAAGCTAATAAAAGAGGTCAGAGACATCAACAGGTTTAGGAAAATTCTTGCAGTTCTATTTGAAGAGGGCTTTGATTTTATTATTGAAAAAATCAGGCTCAAGCATCACATCCCTATAACAAAAAGGCTCAAGGCGGGGATTGAAAAGAAAAAAAGGCATTCCCTTGAAAAAAGGCTTCGCTTGACATTGGAAAGGTTAGGCCCTACTTTCATAAAATTAGGCCAGATGCTTTCTGTCAGGCCGGACTTGATTCCGAAAGATTATATCAAGGAGCTGGAAATGCTGCAAGATAGAGTTCCATCATTTTCTTATGGAATTGTAAAAAAGCAGATAAAAAAAGAATTGGGAAAGGAAATTAATGAAATTTTCAAGACATTTGACAAAAAGCCAATAGCATCTGCCTCAATAAGCCAGGTCCACAAAGCTACCTTAAAGGATGGAAAAAGAGTTGCAGTTAAAATCCAAAGGCAGGAAGCAAAAAAACTGATGGAAACTGACATAGAGATAATGATTTACTTCGCAAAGCTTCTTGAAAAGCATTTCCCGAAGGTCAGAAAATTCAATCCAGTTAAAGTCGTGCAGGAATTTGCGAACTGGACAGAAAAAGAGCTTGACTTCAGGAGAGAAGCGGCAAACGCAAAGCTTTTCGCCCATAATTTCAAAGACAGCAAGACTGTTAAGATTCCGAAAATTTATGATCAATATGTAACTGAAAAGATATTAGTCCTTGAATTTATCCACGGTATAGAGCTCCACAATACTAAAGAAATCAAAAAGAGAAAATTAAAATTCAGCCAAATAATCAAAAACGGATTTGATGCTGTCCTTACTCAGGTTTTTATACATGGATTTTTCCATGCAGATCCTCATCCCGGTAATATTTTGGTTTTAAAGGACAATTCCATAGCATTTGTTGATTTTGGCATTGTAGGCCATTTTGATAAAAAGCTAAAAGACAAGAGCATAAGCCTGTTTTATGGCATAGTAGAAAACGACCTGGATACTGTTGCAGATACATTAATGGACCTGGGAGCTGGCTGTGAAGAGGTAAACAGGCAGGAATTAAAATACGAATTGAGCCTCTTTATTGAGCCTCTGCAAAAAAGCTCTTTGGAAAAAATAAAAGTGAGCCGTGTTTTGGAAGAAACCATGGAAATAGCCTTAAACTTTGGGATAAAAATACCCCTCCCCTTTGTCCTATTCGGAAAAACAATAGTGACATTGGAAGGCATCGGCCTGAAATACGACCCAGAATTTAAGATTGTAGACGTCTCAAGGTCTTTTATCGAAAAATTAGTCAGGCAGCGCTCGAATCCGGTTTATATTTTAAACGATTTTGTAAAAAATGCGCTAAAGTTCAAAAAATTTGCAGAAGCCCTTCCTGAAGAAACAGAAAAAGCATTGAAGAAGATACAAAAAGGAACAATAAAAGTTGACATCCAGGATACAGACATAAATAAGCTGTCATTAAAGATTGACAGGTCGAGCAACAGAGTTTCATATGCATTGATTACAACAGCCTTGCTTATTGTAGGCGCGATATTCATGAACATAGAAAAAGGCCCTGCAATATTCAGCATCCCCTTGTTAGCATTGCTCAGCTTCGGAGGGGCTGCCTTTTCAGGCATGGTATTGGTTATCTCGATTTTGAATGAAAGAAAATAAGGAGGTTGAAAATGAAAGAACTGATTAAAAAAAGTTTTTTGCTTGGTTTAGGTGCTGCAAGCATTACAAAAGCTAAAGTAGAAAAAATTGTTAAGGAAATTGCAAAGAAAGGCGGCATAAATACAAAAGAAGGCAAACAGATGGCAAAAAGAGTCTTAACCTATGCAAATAGGGAAAGAAAGAGGATACAGAAGCTTGTGCAAAAGGAAGCAAACAAGAACACAAAGAAGATGGGCCTCATTTCAAAAGCAGAAGCAGAGAGTATGAAGATAAGAATAAAGGCCTTGGAAAAAAGATTAAGGGAAGAAGGCAAAAAGACCGCAAAGAGAATGCTCAAAGAAGTCTCAAGATAAGATGCCTTTAGCAGTAACGCATGTATTGTTAACCATTATACTTGTTGATGTATATAGGGATTATTTTGTAAAACACAAGAAATACTTTACTCTGCGTACAATTTTTATTGCCGGCTTCGCAGGACTTTTGCCTGACATAGATATACCCCTGAACTGGCTCCTTAATATTTTTGGAGCAGGCATATTGCACCGCACCATAACACATACACCCTTATTTGCCCTGATTTTCTTAATACCCGGGTTATTTTTATGGTTCAATAAAAAACATAAGACTGCAATTTATTTTTTTGTTGTATGTTTCACTATAATGTTTCACCTTTTCCTGGATTATGTAGTTGCTACTGACTTAATGGGGGGAATTATGTTTTTTTATCCCTTCTCTAATGCAGCCTATGGGCTAAACCTATTTGTTAATTTAAGTCCAGAGATGTTTGCAGCTCTTGACGCAATTATATTATTAGCATGGCTCTGGCACGAAGAAAGAAAGCATAAGATAAGCGATTTTATCTAAAAAAGCCCCATCCTCTTCAAAGCATAGGCAATTAAAGAGATTAAAAGCACAAGCATAACTCCGGTAAATACATTATGCTTCTTCTTGTCCTGAAAATAAATCACAAAATAAGTTATGATTAACCCTAAAACCATAAAAACCCATTTGAAGTTCATCCTGATGTCTGTAAAAAAGATAAAAACTAAAACTGCACCGACAGGCAAGGCGCTTCTCAATATAATCTTCCAGTTATATTCCTGTCCCATTTTTATCAAATTTTTTTATTTTCCTTTAATTTATCAAGGGCGATGAAAAACAAAGTTCTGCATTTCTCACAACTATTTTTGCACTTGTTCTTTAACTTTCAGTTTCACACATTAAAGGCAATGAAAACAACAATTCATAAATAGGAAATTTTCCTTCACAACTTCTTACAAGAAAATTTCATCCAATGTTAGTTTTACAAAACTTACGTAAGATTGTGTCCCAAAGGGATACCAAAAATCTTTGATTTTTCAGTATTTTGCCCTAAAGTAGTTCAGCAAGCAAAACACATATTTATTTTTTTATTGCTTTTTTGTTTATTGTCTTTTTATTAATGTTATTTGTTTTTTTTGTTTATGTTTGTTATTTTTTAATGGAACTTTTTTTATTCTTTCCAGCACTTTATTTTTTATTTTTTCTAACGCCTTATTTTTTATTATTACTGCATTTATTTTATTATTGTCCCCTTAAACCTTTCCTCATCCAACAAGCTCCCAAAATTCTTTAAGTCTTTCCCAATAACATTAACTTCAATTTTTGAATTTTGAGCTTCTTTAGCTGCAACAGGATCAAAAGGCAAGTTCATGCCGGCTTTCCATTCATCCCCTGCGACTTTCCTATAATCTTCCCAGGAAATTCTCTCTATCTTCTTTGCATCCTTAAACTTCTTAGGATCCTTATCATAAACATAATCAATGTTGCTCATATTAACCACTTTCTTCACATTAAGGTTTTTTGCCAGCAAAACAGCATCATGGTCAGTGCTCCAGCCAGGTATCCACCCTGAAGCCACTAAAATTTTTTTGTTGAAAGTAATCTTTTTATTTGGAATATCAACAATGTCTTTTTCTGCATTTTCTCCAAAAATAACTTTCAGGAGCATTGCATTGATTGTTGTTGCACTTATGCCAAGCCAGTCTAATGCATTATTGTCAGCTTCACAGATCTCAGAAGCAGCTTTCTGGTAATTTCTCGCTATCCTGCCACCACCACAAAGAATAGCAAATTTGTAACCTTTACCAATATATTCTTCAATGACTCCCTTAAAATCCTTCAAAAAAGCAACATCTATCTTACCAGGAACTATCAAAGAACCGCCTAAAGACAAAACAATAGTTTTCATTTTGTATTCTTATAAAAAGAGAATTTAAATAAGTTTCTATCAACTCCCAATCCCGATGAAACTGACACCCAAGATAATCACAATAATTCCAAGCCACTTGTATTTGTTCATGCTTTCTCCCAAAAACTTAACAGAAAGCAGCGCTACCCAAATATAGACTAAGGAAACAAAAGGATACAGAATCGACAAATCTCCTCCTTTCAAAGCGGGAATAAACATTAAGGTTCCAAGTCCATACAAGGCAACACCACCAAACAGATGGTAATTCCTGATTAAAGAGCTTATCTTAGACAGTTTTTTTGCAGACGCTATTTTAAGCAGAATAGGCCCAAAGGATCCCACCAAAGTTGACCCCATTACCAACAAAATTGCCCAAAGTTCAGTTGCCATTATACCCCACTCGCTCCTTCAACTGCCGAAGTTTCTTTACTGCCATAACCAATAAGCACAATTCCTCCAAATATAATAAAAACTCCCAACCACTTGAATAAATTCATAACCTCATTTAAAAAATAGATAGAAAGCAGACTAACCCAGATGTAGCTTGTTGCAACAATTGGATACAGAACAGAAACATCCCCTCCTCTGAAACTTACTATCATCATAGTGCCTGCAATTACGTACAATAAAATCCCAATGATAATATACCAGTTAGTTATAATGCTGATTAAATTATATTGAAGATCCTCAACGCCAAATTTCCAGAAAATCTGGGCTGTAGAGGTAAGAAAAGTGAGGAAAAACATCATAGCCATTGCCCATAATTTAGTTGCCATTTTTATTCCTTCAACAAGATCTCAATCAATTTCGCATAAACAGGCCTTGATATAAACACGCCTATTGAAGCCCCAATTAAAGTTGTTATTGCAAATCCCTTAAGAAGGCCGGCACCTGCAAACACCAAAGGAATCATAGCAACAAACAATGTAAAGTAAGATGCCATTATTATGAAAAAAGCGCCTTTAATTCTTTCCTTCCAGTTAAATATAGTGCTTGTCTCTCCTTTCAGGATTTCATCAGTAATAACAATCTGATGATCCACTCCAATTCCAATAGCAATTATAATGCCAGCAACAGCCGCAAGGTCAATGTTCCAGCCGATCAGTGCTGCAACTCCCAGCAATATCACAAGCTCAGAGACAGAAGTAACAACCATCGGCAATATGATCTGGATTTTCCTGTATCTGATAAGAAACACTATAACAACCGCAATCAAAGCCAGTAAGCCCACAAACAAGGCATTCTTAACAAATTCTTCTCCAAGTACAGGGCTTATTGTATCAATTTTTACAATATCAAGCTTGACAGGCAAAGAGCCGGTTATTAAGACTGTTTGCAGGCGCTTCATGCTGTTTAATGCATTAAAAACAGCCTCCTGCTGAGTCAATCCAACACCAGGACCAGAAATCTGGATATCTGTTTGTGCTCGGCCTCTTAAGCCTGAAGCAATGTTAAGCTCATCAACCTTAGCATCATCTAAAAACAACTTCATTGGTCGGCTCAGATAGCCTCCTCCCTGGCCGGGACTTGAGATTACACTTAAATCCCGGGTTGCCATTGCAAATCTTTCTGCAGCATCTTGGCTCATGCTGATTGCAAACGCAAAACCACATGACCATTGTCCGCCTCCAGCCTGACACGGATCATTTGGATCCAAGCCAGCACAATCTACTGATCGGCAGACAAATGTTATATCCTGGCCCCCCCTGAAAACTGTTATATTGCCTATCTTTGCCTCAAACTTGCCTTCTTTCGCTAATAAAATACTAATTTCCTCTTCTGTCGCGCCGGCAATCTCAACAAGAATATATTGGTTGCCTGACAAATCAGAAGCATCTCTTATCACTAAATCTGTAAGGCCAAACACATTAAGCCTTTCCTGCATATTATCCATCAAAAATCCAAGGTCAGAAGGGTTTAAAAATTCCTCTGGCTGTAGAAGAACCCTGGTGCCGCCTTGTAGATCCAGTCCTTTTCTTATATTTGATTTCGGGGCTTCGATCACTCTAAAGCCTATATCCTCCATGCCTCTGCTTTCTTTTTTTGTCTTTTTCCTCTCTATAGTCTTGCTTACAGTTTCATTAACCTCTCTTAAAGTCCCGTTGATTGTCTTATTTACCTTAACAACCTCCTCAACCTGCACCAGTTCAGTTTCGTTTGTCTCTACATTCTCAAATTTTTCTTTGGTTGTCAAAATGTAAAGTCTCCTGTTCGTCTTAACCTGGATGCTCTGGTTTATCTCCAAAGTATCCACAAAATTATAGTAATCTCCTACATTTTTGATTGTAATCCTGTTTATCTCCAGGATTCTTTCCCTGCTTACCAGCCTTGTAGTAGGGCTTGGCTGCTGAATGCCTGCAATAGAAGCAGAGCTGTTTGTAATGACGTTTGCTATTGCAATTCCCTTGGTAAATGGCCTTGGATTGATTGCCACCACAGCCAGAACTAAAAAGACGAGAAGGATGATTACGCGAACATTCAAAAATATCTTTTTTAATTTATATTTCATTTTCCAGCTTTTTCCTTCCTCTCAAGATACATCCTCAACAGCCCTACATTCTGGATCCATGTGTTGATCAGGTCGACTAAAAGCCCAATCAGCAAAATGCTCATTATCTGCCTTATAACTTCGGACTGTGTAAAGATTAATGCGGTAATCACCACCGCAATTGTGGTTCCCGTCATTGTAAGCCCGGTTTTTGCAGCCCCAAAAACCCTTTCCATTACCGTGCCGTCTCTTCTTTTCAAAACCCTGGTAGAAAGCAGTATATCAGTATCAACGCTGTAACCAATAAGCATCAGGAAAGCTGCAATGCCAGCAGAGCTTAATTTGAAATTCAATAGATTTGCAATTCCTAATGTGATAACAATATCTGAAAACGCTGCCAAGATAACAGCAAGGCTTGGGATGAAGGTCCTGAAATAAAGGAAAACAACAAGGCCCATAAATACAAAAGCAATCAGTAAAGCAACAATTATTTCCCTAAAAAAAGACGCCCCTAAGCTGCTTCCAACGATCTCAACTGTGAAATCCCTATCTGAAAGCTGTAGATTAGTTCTTTGCTGTACCTTTTCCAGTAATTTGGCTACCTCTTCCTGTTCCAGATCCGCTTCCACTATAAAGCCCACAAATCTTCCAAATTGGCTTAAAGAGCGCACGTCAACATCATTTCCTGGAAAATCTTGCTTTAAAGAATTTTCTAAATCTTCAATATCAATACCATTTTCAACATTAATGGTTAAGGTAACTCCACCTTTAAGGCTGACATCTCTCTTAATAAATTCTCCAGTAGTATAAAAGCTAAATCCAATAACCACTATAGCCAAAAATAACAATACAAAAGGTATAATAAACAATTTCTTATACTGCCTATCATAAAATCTCTTCAGCTTCGCAAATCTGCCTGTATAATGCTCATGATGCTCTTCCATTTAATAATTCCCCATTCCAGACGAGGTAAAAACAGGGATTAATAAAGGTTTTGAAAAATTTTTAATTTTTCAAAGCCCAGAAAAGCTCTGCTTTTCGCTGGTTGCGGAAACAGAAGATTAGAAATTATCCTCCAGCCAATAACCTAACCTTATTTCAACCCATTAACAACTCCAAGAATTTCATCCCCATACTTGCTTATCTTCGCAGGACCCAGGCCAATTACCTTTTCCAAATCGTTTAAACTTAAAGGCGTCTTTACTGCAATATCTATAATAGTCCTGTCATGCATTATTATATAAGCCGGGATGTTCTGCTCCCTGCTTAAGGCCTTTCTCCATTCCTTAAGTCTCGTTATTACATCATTCGACTTTGCCAGATTAAACTTAGTTTTTTTGCTGTTAGATGATTTTACATTTCTTTCATCCAGTATCTCCATCATCTTGTCAGTTACAAAGTAAGTCGAACTTGACCCGGAATATGTCAAATACAGGCTATTTTTTGCGCGGCTCATTGCCACATAAAAAAGCCTTCTTTCCTCTTCTTCCTTGTCATACTCCTCCACCCTTACCATGTCTATTACCGGGTGCTCGCTGCCTCTGCAGGGAAAATTTGCCTTATTGCAGCCAATAACAAAAACCATTTTTGCTTCTAAGCCTTTTATAGCATGTACTGTTGCAAGCGTAATATCATCTCTGCCTGCAACAACACTTCTCCTTAACTCATCGCTCCTGACAACATGCCTTATCTTCCTCAGCCTCATCATTTGCGAAAGTTCATTCAGCTGCCTGTTTGTTCTTGCCAAAACAAAAATCTCGCTTCTTGGAATCTTTGAGGCAATTACCCTTTGTATCACAAACTCAAATTCTGCCCCCTCTGAATCAAATTTCAGGAGGTTTATGTCTTTCTCTCCTTTCAGGGAATGCTCCAGATCTGCCAGGCCCATGTTCTTAATTGAAGTATTTATTAAGTCAACTATATGCTCTGTAGAGCGATAATTTTTTGTCAAAGTAATTACCTCTGTATCTGGATATTTCTGCTCAAAATTTAAGATATATCTTATATCAGAGCCCCTCCAGCCGTAGATTGACTGCCTTGGATCACCAACGCAAAATACGTTTTCAGGAGCAAGAATATCAACAAGCCTTATCTGTGTTGAATTAACATCCTGGTATTCATCTATGAGGATGTGCTCAAATTTTGGAATCAAATCTCTATGTTTCTCAAAAAGGTTTATAGCATCTATCAACTGGTCTGTAAAATCCCTCAGCCCATATTTTTTCATATAAGCTTCAATATAATTGCAAACACCTAAAACCATATCCAAAGTCTTTTTATCTTCAGCATTAAAAACATCAAAAGATGCTTTTTCAATTCTTTTATTCTTGAGTTTAAAATAATCTCTTACAAAAAAACAATCATTCATGAAAATGTTCGCGAGCTGCTCTTCTGTTTTTCCCCTTCGTTGGGAGAAAGTGAAATACATGCTCAATGCCTGACTTATGTTCATGTTTAATTTCTTAAGTGCATTATTAATCATAGCCACTTTGTCTTTGTATCCTGTAACTCTCACCCTGTTCTGGTAAACAACGTCATTATGCCGCCTCAAAATCTTTTCGCAAAATGAATTGAAAGTTTCCACGCTTACATAGTTTAGAAATCCGGCTTTTTCTAACCTTGCCATCATCTCCTGCCTTGCCTTCCTGGTAAAGGTTATTGCCAGAATCTTCCCTGGATTTACAGAGCGATACCTAATCATGAACTCTATCCTTTTTGTCAACACAGTAGTTTTCCCGGAGCCTGCTCCTGCCAGGCATAATATATGTTTATTACTACAGATTATCGCTTTCTTCTGCTCATCATTAAATTCAGAAAGAACAGGGCCAAAAGCCTGAAATGATTTTTTATCTTCTTCTGTTATTTCCGTCTTGGTTTCTTTAAGATTAAAAGAAAGCTTCCTTTTGTATAAGCTCGGATTTTCAATTTCTTTCAGGCCTGCAGGGCTTAACTCAAGCACTTTCCAAAACTTGTTTCCATTTACAGAATTAGTTTGAATCATATTATTAAGAAGAAGATTATCTATCATGTTGTTAAGCTCATCCTTGTCATAAGCTAAAGTTCCAAAGTTTTCCAAAGAAGATAATTTATTCCTTCTGATTGACTCATTTGAATCTTCTCCCTGAAGAAAATCTATAAGCAGCTTCCTCCCAACCCCAAAAGGTATATCCCGAAGCGCTTTCAGCACAAACAAATAATCAAGCTCTTTTCTCAATTCCATAGAATGAAAAGAAAATAAATGATTTAAGTATGTTACGGAAATGTTTGTTTAATAGTTGTTATACACAATTAAATTTAATTTTCTTGACTTGAAAACAGGAATTCTCTCTAATTAACTAAAAAGGCAAAATATAGTTTGCAGTTGAGATTGAAGTGCCAATAAAAGTAGATCTTCTAAATTTTCCGAAAGGGTTAAGGTCTATAGCAGACTCATAAGTATAATTGAGTATTTCTCTTAATCGTGTATACTTATCTGGATCTCTTAATACTCTTGTTACATATTTGGCTGCTGAATTAACTGCTTTTATGCATGTATATACAAAAGCGCCAGCAGCAATAGCCAATGGTATTGCGTAACCTAAAGCCGTTGTAACTAAAGTAGTTTTTATTGCTTTACCTGTACTATATGCAGTTACAAGAGAATCCCATAATGAAACCCTCTTATTTGCATTGTTTACTTTTTCTTCTAATGATTCTTCTTCCATTTTGCTATTAGAGGATTTATTGACTATATAACCATTACCTCCCCCTAAGTGAGGAGTAATTAGCAAGATTTATAAAGAAAAGATCATTCTTATCCAATATGGATCTGCAAATCTTAGAAAATATCGGCTTTACAAAAGGAGAGGTAAGAATCTACCTAGCATTGCTAGAGCTAGGAGAATCAACTACTGGACCTATAATAGACAAATCTAGAATTTCAAGCTCTAAAGTTTATGAAATTTTACAAAAATTAATCCAAAAAGGTTTGGTTTCATACACAATTAAGGAAAAAACAAAATATTTTCAACCAGCATCACCCAGAAAAATTGAAGATTATATCCAGAACCAAAAAAGAAAATTTGAGCAGACTGAAAATGAAATAAAAAATATAATTCCTGAACTGGAAGAAAAACAAAAGTTATCTGAAGAAGCTCAAGCTGTTTCTGTCTATGAAGGTTTTGAGGGAATAAAATCAGTATTTAACAGAATTCTATCTACTTTACAAAAGGGAGAAGCATATTACGTATTTACCCTTGATGACACTGCTGAATCTATTGAATTACAAAGATTTTTCCTTAATTATCATGCTAAAAGAGCTAGTAAAGGTATAATTGCTAAATTACTGTCAAAAGAAAAATATAAAAGTCATTTAAAAAAAGTATTTCCAAAATATAAATATTCTGAAAGACGATTTATTAATAGAGCATTCCCAACTGGTATTTTTATCTTTAAAGATCATGTGATGCACTTTATCTACAAACCAAAACCGACTTTATTTGTTATAAAAAGTAAATCCAATTATGAAAGTTATAAAAACTTCTTTAATGAAATTTGGGAAGCGGCGACCCCCTAACTTCTTTATCTGGAATGGACTTCGTACCAGAAGAAGGCATTTTCAATCACTTTCCTCTCCCAACTCTTAAGGTAAATTAAGCTAACAAGGATTCCTGACGTTCAAAGAAACAATCATTTACTACAAGCCTTAACAAAATGATAAAACAACGGGCTTGGATTTCCAAGCCTGCTCTTAAATTCTGGATGCGCCTGAGTTCCTATAAAATATGAACTTTTCGGCAATTCGATATATTCCATCAACTTCGTTCCGTCTTCTCTTAAATGGTAACCTGAAAAAACCAGGCCATTTTTCTCCAAAACCTCAATATACTTTGGATTTACCTCATACCTATGCCTATGCCTTTCTAAAACAACATTTTTATTTCCCTTTAAAATTCCTAATCTAAAGCCTTGCTTTTTATCCTTCTTTAGCTCCCCAATCTTTTTCAGATCTTCCTGCAACCTTCCGCTCTCCTTGTAAAAATTTAAAACCGCGCTTCCTTCTTTCAGGACTGCCGCATAAGCGCCTAATCTCATTGTCCCGCCATATTCGCTTTTTTCAATAATCTTTTTCTGCGAGGGCAGTATATCGATCACAGCCTCGCAATCTTTTGCATTTTCAGAGGTATTCGCATTTTTCATGCTGCAGACATTCCTTGCATACTCAATAACAGCCAACTGCAAACCATAACATAATCCGAGAAATGGCTTATTATTGGTTCTTGCATAATTAATTGCATTTATCTTGCCCTCAACTCCGGAACTTCCAAAGCCTCCGGGCACAATGATTCCATTATATTCGTTCAGGTTATTATTGGCATTTTTTCCTTCAAGTGTTTTTGAATCGACCCAATTGATATCAACACCGACATTTAAAGCTGCTCCTGCATGTATCAATGCATGGTTTATGCTGACATAGCTGTCTGCAAGATTATAATCCCCAATATCAATATATTTTCCAACAATTGCCACCTTTACATGCTTTTTTGGATTTTGCATCCTGTTAACAAGCACATCCCAGCTCTTCCAATCAGGCCTCTTCTTTGATTTCAAATTCAGTTCTTTAAGCAATTTCAAGCCGAAATTCTCCTTTTCCAGATCCAAAGGAATCTGGTAAACAGTATCTACATCCGGCTCAGAAATAACATAATCAGAGGCTATATTTGCGTAAGTTTCAATCTTCTTCTTCCTTATATTGTCTAAAGCCCTTTTTGCCCTGCAAATAATGAAATCAGGAAAAATCCCGTTTTCCCCCAAAAGCCTTATTGCCTGCTGTGTTGGCTTTGTCTTCATCTCCTCAATATGCGAAGGTATAGGCAGATAAGTTATCAGGACATAAACAACATTCTCTTTGCCCATCTCCCTTTCTAAACTCTTCATTGCAAAAAGATAGGGAATATTCTCATAGTCTCCTATCGTGCCTCCTATCTCTACAATAATAATATCGCGGCCTTTGCCAGCTTCTTTCAAACGCTTTTTAATTTCATTAGGTATATGCGGAATAAACTGCACAGTCTCTCCCAAATATTTGCCAGATCTTTCTCTATCAATGACAGTCTTATATATCTGGCCTGTTGTAATATTATTCCGCTTTGGAATATCCATATCAAGAAATCTCTCATAAGTTCCCAAATCCTGGTCTATTTCTCCGCCATCATCAGTAACCCACACTTCTCCATGCTCTGTCGGCCTTAAAGTGCCGGCATCAAAATTAATGTAAGGGTCTATCTTAACAGCAGTAATATTATAACCATGCTCATGCAGAATCCTGCCAATAGAAGCTGTTGTCACACCCTTTCCGAGCCCAGACATAACGCCGCCTGCCACAACAATATACTTAACCAAGACTCTCACCCCTCAAAAAATCGAGAATTATTTTTGTATATATCTTTCCCCAGTGCATTAATAACAAATGTAGGCATTCATATAAATAATTTACTATTTTAAGGCATTTATCTTCTATATGGAAAATATTAGATAAAATTATATTTACCAAAAAGTGATAAATAAAGGAAAATTTAAATAATAGCTAGCATACACCCATGTTAAGTTTATTAAAAATGACACAAAAATATCAAACACTAACGGCAGAGCAACTAAGAGAGGCTGGAGTATATGAAACACCAATGGCAGAGCAACTAAAAAGGGTTGGTGTACAACCAGAAGATCTAATGGCCCAAGAAGGAGGAACATTAACAGATCTCTTACACCCAGATGCAGAATTATCTAAAGTTAAAGGAACAACAATACAACAATGTATATCTTCTACACCTCCTCACGATCAATATAGAGGAGAGTCTCATATAAAAGATTTTGCAAATGCTACAACATTGAGAGTTGAAGGTTCTGTACCAGAGGCAGGAGGGAAAAGAGAGTTTAATTTGACACTCTATCATAGAATCAAACATGTCAAGGATTCTATTGAACAAGAAGTAAACTATGTTAATCGGCAAATGAGTAAGGTACACTGGATCTTAATAACGTATATAAAACCTAGTGGCAGGATACCATCAGAATAATAAACAAATCAACCAATATTAACCTTTTTAAACATTCTCCTTTATAGCCCCAATCAACGCCTTCTCAAAAGCTTCCTGTCTTTTACGCGGTGCATATTCTGAATAAAAAAAGAATCCGGGCTTTGAGTTCATTTCAATAAGCCAGACTCTATTATTCTTGTCAATAACAAAATCCATGGTATACAACCTTGGACTGTAGTGTTTAAGTTTACTCTCTATTTTCTTTACATCCTTCAAAACATTTTCTGGAAGCTTATCTTTATGGATAAATACAACTCTGCCGCCTGTTGAAATATTGCTTGTTAAAACACCTTTCCTGGAAACTCTGAAAAAAGAATCTATAATTTTTCCTTGTGCCAAAACAACCCTTAAATCATAAACCCCATAATGGAACCTAAACCTATTCTCTTTTTTGCATTCAATGAATTCCTGCAATAAAGTGTTTTTATCAATTTTTGGCGGATTATTAATAGCTTTATGCTTATCAAGAATTTTAACGCCAACCGCACTTGAGCCAAATTCCGGTTTCAAAACAATTTTTTCTGTCCTAATTCTCTTTAATTGTTTTAAAAATTCCTTTTTATTATTAACTTTGACACTTAAAGGAACAAAAACTTTAAACATATTATAAGTCTTTAACTTATCAGAGCATAATTCTTCAATATAATGTGGATTTAAAATCATATGCCTTCTTGAAAAGTATTTTTTATAAGATTCAAATTTTTTTGTTAATGGAGACTTGTCAACGATAAAATCTGCCTTGAAGTCGAATATCTGCTTCCAGCCCAAGGCTTCATCATAAATCCATCCTTTTTTGAAAATATTTTTATTCTTATCGTACCAGTCAAAATTTGTTTCAATGAATTTCAGATGCTCACTCTCGGCTTTTAGAAATAAATCCATATAAGCTTTTTGAAGAACTTCAACAGAATACTGTTTTTCCTTTTCAAAAGGCTTCTTAGTCCACTCAATATCTGTACAAACAGCTACAACTTTTGGTTTTGCACTCTTTTTTAACATTAACATATCTTAATCATAAAAACAATTTATAAATGTTTGGGTAGTTTTAACCAAAAAAACAAAACTTTAAAAAAACAAACCACATCTTCTTTACTATGAAATTCAGATTAAGAACAATTGTTATGCCTCTGATTGCAATAAACATAGTTGTATTTATTCTTCAGAGGGTTTTAGGCAGGGCTTTCACAAACTCCTTTATCTTGATATCAAGCGATGTTTTCTCAAGGCCCTGGATTTTACTGACATCCATGTTTCTTCATGCTAATGTAAACCATATCTTTTTGAACATGTATGGCCTGTTATTGTTTGGAGGTTTGCTTGAGCAGAGGATCGGTGTGAAAAGATTTTTAGGTGTATATCTTGCTTCAGGGTTTGTTGCAGCCTTATTATCCACATTGGTTTATGATGCTGCTTTAGGTGCTTCAGCTGCAGTCATGGGTGTTATTGGTGTCCTGATAATATTGATGCCTGATCTGAAGCTATTGCTTTTTTTCCTAATACCGATGCCTTTGAGGGTTGCAGGCATTGTTTTTGCGGCAATTGATTTAATGTACATACTAACAAACAGCACCATAGGCGGATTTGCACATTTGGTAGGGATGGGGATAGGATTAGCTTATGGTTTATACTTAAAGCGGCAAAAAAGGGATTTTGACAAAAAATTTTCAACAAAAAAGCATCTGGATGGATTTGACGCTGACGAATACTTAAGGTCCGGCAGGATTTAAAAAACTTTAAATATCACTTCTTCAAAAAATCAAATGTGGAGTTATTAAAAGGTGATCCAGAAATCGCAAGCTTGGAATCTATCAATCTTGTAGACCGTTTATATGAAAAGCTTGGTTCTGATTCAAGGTTTATGAAAATTTTTGATGTGGGATTGCAAGCCAGGAAGGATTATTTTAATAGATATAATAAGAATGGAACTAGTTCAGAATTATATGGAGCTATAGCAATATTAGATTATGTTGAAAAAAAAGTATCCAGATCTGTTACCTTAGCTAAAATTTTTTCCTGGCCTTCTTTTTATTTCTTAAAGAAGTTTTTTTACCCTTTTTTGCCAATACTTTCGGTTTCTTCGCTAAACTCTTTGCGCTTTCCTTAACCAATTGCCTCTTTCTCTTCCTCTCAACCAAATGGTCATAAATCCACAAAACCAGAAAGCCTGCTAAAAATCAGTCAATAAAAGCCCATGCAGCTCCTATAATGCTCCCTTCAAAGCTTGCTGCATAACCAATATACAAAGAACCAAGTACAATAACAAGCTCTGTCCCCCAGTCAAACAAAGCAGCTGTTATGCCTAAAAAAATATTCCTAAAGCAAATAAGACGCCGACTGCCAATCCAGCACGAACATATTTTTTCATTTTTTTACCTCCCTTTTATATTCCAGGTAAGAGTAAACAAATAAATAAGTTATGGCTATAAACACTGCTATTAAAAAAATCCAAATCCAATACTTATCAAAAAATAAGGAGATTACCATAATTAATGCAAGCAACTTAAAAACCAAGCTGCCTTTTTCATGGGTCTTGCCCCAAAC
>SDBT01007535.1_pt1 | contig 17891 bp, 20 predicted proteins | sample 2277101 | NCBI WGS metagenome assembly SDBT01 (sample SAMN10404973, study PRJNA504765) | marine sediment metagenome | isolation source: marine sediment core GS10_PC15, 103 cmbsf | place: Arctic Ocean: Southern Knipovich Ridge | collected 2010 | reverse complement strand
TAATTGAGGAGAACCAAAAGTTATATCTTTCAATGTTGGATGTTATTGAAATTCTAGAATTAGACAATTATAGAACTTCTCAAATTTCATATACTGGAAAAGATATTACTATCGGAATTATTGATGATGGCATAAACACCACGTTCCCTTCAATATCTAAAATAGTCAAAAGTCAACAAATTTTAAATAAGAGAAAAAAAAGTGTAAAACTTAAGAATAATAATAAGGAAGTAACGCACGGAACAATAATGGCAAGTATAATTGGCAATCAATTTAAAGATTTTGATGACAATTTTATTGGAATTGCTCCAAATGTAAATATTTCTGATTTTGATATTTCAAATTTGAAAAAAGAGTTCTATTTTTCTAATATATTGGAAATTTTTGATAGAATCGTTAACCAGAGCTTAAAAATTGATATTTTATTGATTTCTCTTACAACTTTACAACCTTCTGATGGAAAAGATATATTATCCTTAGCTTGCGATATGTTTGTAGATAGAGGGATTATAATAGTCTGCCCTGCGGGTAATTTAGGTCCAAAACCATACAGCATTGGAAGTCCTAGTGCTGCTGAAAAAGTTATAACTATTGGCTCTCTTGATAAAGAGTTTTCTATTTCTGAATTTAGTGGACGGGGACCCACATTAGATGAAAGGATGAAACCAGACTTTTGTTTACCAGGATCAAAAATTAAAGTGCCATTATCAAACGATCTTCGTGTAAATGTTTCAGGCACGAGTGTTTCTGCCTCAATTGGCGTAGGCTTGATTGCTCTAATCAAAGAGCATAATCCAAATATGTTATATAATGATATTTTAATATTATTAAAAAAATCTAGTATAAATTTGAATTATGAAAGAGCTGCTCAGGGATATGGGATAATAACCGTACCAAATATTTTTAAGAATTTAGATTTATTTCATGATAAAATTCTTCCATATAGTTATCTTATTAAAAAATCTTTAAAAATTTCAATAGAATTTGGTATAATATTAACAATTTTGTTTTATTTCTTTTATTTTTTTAAAATCACATAATTCCGAATAAGCATAAAGAGGGAGTAAAATTTTTCCAATATTTCATGTAGCTCTACCTTTGGTTTTAACTGAAATTCCCCAAATTAAGAAGTTAAAACCTAATAGGTTTGCTTTATTAATTGGTTCTATACTTCCAGATGTAATTGACAAACCTTTTGTACTTTTAGGTATTGGAACGGGAAGATATTTTTCACATAATTTATTATTTGTCCTGGTAAGTTTCATTGTTATATTTCTTTCAACTAAGAGAAATTTAAGGGTTTCATTTCCGTTTTTATGTGGGTTAACAACTCACCTTTTATTAGATATTCCTTATGTCCCATTTTTTTACCCCTTTATATCTTACGAATGGGTAGTTATTGATGATGTCATACTTTTTTGGTTTGATGCTCTATTTACAAATCCTTTCGTAATAATAACAGAAATTGCTGGAGTGGTTTCTCTTGTTTTTATTTTAATAAAAAATAAATTATATCACAGAAAAGAGATTATGGATTATTTGAAAGGTGAAGGTTTATCAATTCAACATGAATAATTATTTTGACAATGAGAAATAGTACATGAAAAAGATATGATACTCCACGTAATTATAGATAATAGGGAACAGAAGTTAAAACATATATTAGATCTGAAAAAGGATATTATCACTTACGATTCAGAACAACTAGATGTCGCAGATATAGTTGTTATTATTTTTATTGGGAATCTTCTTTCCGAAAAATGCTTTAAAATTCTAAAAGAATTAATTATTAGAGAGTTAGGAAAGACCTTTCTTACTAAACTGAAAAATTTTTAGAGATTATTCATTTTTAGAGTAAAAAGATTTAATCAATATGATTTGTAATGATTTATAAAACTCCTGAAAGATATATTAAAGTTAAAAAGGAATTATTAAAAGATATTTATAAAGAATTAAAGAACAAATCAGGTTTAACATTTAAAGATATAAATAATGAAATAGGTACTAATTTTGATAAAATTATTTTTAGGGGGGATCTCCTTTCCGAAAAATGTTTTAGAATTCTAAAAGAATTAATTATTAGAGAGTTAGGAAAGACCTTTCTATCAAACTTTGTTAAAAATGGAGATCTTCCTCATAAAACTATAATAGGGCGAGGTGGAAGTGAAGAAATAATATTAAAAGAAAACGATAAAAATGCTGAATTTGTTGGAATAATGCTTGGAGATGGAACCCTTTATAACAATGGTAATGTGGTTTCTGTAAGTCTTAATGGAGTAGATGAGGAAGATTACGTAAAATATGTGAAAAAATTAATGAGTGATATTTTTAAGAATTTTGAAATTCATGAGATTTGGGAAAGAAATAAAGGTCAAAAATATAAACACAAAAAAGGACTTGAGCTATCTATTTTTTCACAAGCAATACATTATTCGCTTGTCTCAATTGATTTAGTTCCTGGAGATAAAGTAGTAAATCAAGTTAAAATTCCTGATTGGATTTATAAAAGAGATTCATTTAAAATCGCTTGTTTGAAAGGATTATTTGATACGGATGGCTCAATTTTTATTAATAAAAGAAGTAGAAGTTTTGTTTTGAATTTTACGAGTGGTTCAAAACCTTTAGTTCAAGATTTTTATAAATTATGTATTTCGCTTAACATTAAACCAATATCAAAAGTATATGATGGATTAAATAAATCTAAGGTTGAAATAAATAAAAGAGAACTAATTAGTAATTTTTTAAATATTTTAAAGCCTGAAAAAATGAAAGAAACTTATAAAAAAAAATATTTAGGGATTAATTTAATTTATTTAAATTTCTCTGAAAAAATCATAAAAGAAATTAACAATAAAATTAAAAAAGATTATCCTAATGAATATAATCGTCGTTATTCAAAAGAATTTGCATTATATTTAAAAAAAATATGTGAAAAAATATTTAGTAAGAATAAAATTGATGAAATTCATGGGCATAAATATACATCCGAAATTTCTGACGAGATGATTGACACTGCAATTGAAAAAGCCCTTAAATTTAAATATCGACGATATAATAAACATTATGTAAAGAATTTGAAATATATATTTGAAAAATTAGGTTCTTATTTGTTTGTGATAGAATATTTAAAAGAACATGATGAACGTCCTATACTATTTGAAGAGAAAATTAGAAAACACCTAAGGCAACATTTTATAGAAGAGAATAGATCTTATGAAAAATGGTTAAAAAAATATAAATTAAAAAAAATCCTAATAGATAAAAACAATAATGAGGTATTAGAATTCCCTTCAAAATTAAGAAGAATAGTTTGCCAACAAATTTTCAAAATTCTAATTAATATAAAGCTTAAAAAAACAGATAATCAAGTGTTAAAAGAATTAATAATCAGATTTAATGAATTAGATATACTTTTATTAACTTGGTTATTAGAGAAACCTAATTATAAACAAGCTCTGAAAAAATATTTTATTGATTTAATAAGATTAATTCGAAAATTCAATGAATTGTATAATTTAAAAGAAAGCTATAGTGCTTATAATATTGTAAATTATTCAAATTTGGATATTTCACTTTCTTTTAATACTATAAAGAATATTTTAAGTTATTTAAAAGAATATTATCAAAACTATTACAATGAGTAAAAATAAACCTTTAAAAATTATCATTGATGATCGTGAGACCAAATTATGTTCATTATTTGATAATAAAGAAGATAAAATCTTAGAATATGAAAAAGAGAGATTAAATGTTGCGGATATCATTGTATCAAATGAAATTGGTATTGAACGAAAAGAAGGATTTGATTTCGTTAATTCTTTAACTGATAATCGTTTATTTGATCAATTATTAAGGCTTAAAGATAATTATAATATTGCTATTCTTATTTTAGAAGGATTGAATCAAAATGTATTTGATAATATTGGCGTTTCCATTAATAGTATTTATGGAGCACTTTCTTTTATATCTTATAAATTACATATAAGCGTTATACCTACTATTAATTTAGAACATACGGCAATTGTAATAGAAAGAATCGCCTATAGAGAACAAATCAAAGATGATTTACCTTTGATGAGGAGAGTAGCTCCTAAAGCATTGTCCAAAAAAGATAGAAGATCATTTATAATTGAAGGTTTAGTAGACATTGGACCAAAAAAAGCTAAAGCATTAATCGAGAGATTTAAAACACCTTATCAAGTATTTAAGGCAATAAAACATACTGAAATTGTATATACTCGTACGAACAACCCTAAGGGTATTCAAGGGCCACTTGAAGACTTAACCGGATTTGGTTGGAAATTTGTTGAAAAGAATCAAAAAATACTATTTGGGAAAAAGAAAAAAAGTCCACAGAAGAAAATTATTAACTAATCCCCAAAAAAGAAAAATATTAAAAAAAGAGATGAATTAAAATAGAATTAAAAAAATTTACAGCAATATATTGTGGAATCGTTGGGATATTAAATATTGTAGTTTGGGTTATGTTAATAAGTTATAATCAAATCAAAACCTTAAGTTCGATGAGTTCCCAATAGAAATAAATAATCTGACCTTAATTTCCAGCGATAAACTATTTTTCAAAGAGGAAAGATTTATAGGGAGCTTTTTCTTTAATTTAATTGTGTCAATACCCAAATCAAGAGAAAAAATTGCTCTCATTACGATAGAACAATCCACTCTTAATAAATTTTTTCTAATCTATCTAAACCTAAAAAATTTAGTTTGGTGGCTGAATTAAGGGAAAATGGTGCGTTTTCTATTAATTCAAGTATAAAGACAGTTCCACGATGATTTTTAATACAAGAGATACTTCTTTTTTTTTCCTACATTCTTATTTTCTAAGAAAATTAATTCTCCTGAAGAAAATCAACTTTTTGGACAAAATACCCTAAGCTACGATGTATCATTGGTTGGTGCAGATTTGGATCAAGTGTGGTATACATTAAACGATAGTTCCATGACTTTAGAAGTTCTTAATATAAGTGATTTCGAAGATCTGATCGATTATACATTATGGAATGCATTTGGTAACGGAACAATAAGTTGATGAAACTTCACCAGAAGATGGTGATGATGAACCCCCACCGAAAGATTTAATGATACCTATTATTATCATTGTAGCTAGTGTTTCTTCTGTAGCTATCCTAGCTGGTGTTTCTGCTATACTTCTTAAGAAACGTTTGAGAAAACGAAAGAGCTAATTATGGATTTATTTTTAAAAATCTATTATAAATTAACCCCTTTTTTTTTATTTTCTTACACTTGATTCCTGTTTCTGTCTTAGCTAAAATATTAAATCGTCTACTTCACTTCAATATATGTACACTGATGATATAACTTTAAGCCTTATAACACTAACATGTACGATAATTCTGGATTTGGACCTAAATTTGTAGAAAAAAATCAAAAAATACTTTTTGGAAAGAAAAAAAAAGGTCCTCAGAAAAGAATTAATGATGAATATTAATGGATTAGTAAATACTTAAAGATGCCAAAATTCATTATACTTCTTTAATTTTTGATGATTTCTCTTTATTTTCATTTTGAGGAGTAAAGGGTTTATCTAAAGGAATACCACATTTTTTACAAGTGCGTCCTTTTGTTCTTCCACTAATTATATTTTTTGCAAGACAATTTTGACAAACGTAAATTCTCACTTTTAATTCACTTAATATATTTTTTATAAATACATATTACCTACAAAAAACTGAAAGGCTAATTTTTACTTTCAATCACCTTCTCCCTCCAAAAAAAGGAAAATTACTATAAAACTACTCTTAGGCTAAGAAACTTTTAAATTTAATAACAATTTTTGCTTTTCTGCTTTCCTTACAAGGATCACAAATATTCACGTCTATTGGTTTAATATAATCAGAACCAATCGACTCCCCTATTCTTCCTATTCTTGGACCAATTCTTAATCGAAAAGGTATAATAGCATTTTCTTCATATTCTTTCTGACAAATATCACATTTTTTCAATTCCATAATACTAATCAACATCCTACTCTTTCTTGGAAAGCTAATCTTTTAAAAAATATTTAAAATTGTTTTCTAATGCCAATTGTTTATTTATAATGTAATAAATATGTATATTTCATAAGATCAAATTTTTCTATTTTAATATCATCATTAGAAATATGTTTAATAAGACTCATTAATGGTATTTTTAAGACAAAGCCAGACTTCTCAAAATAAAGATTGTCATAAAAGATTTGCTTAATTTTGTCAAAATCAATATACTTTATTTGTCCAAAATCTACCTTTTTTTCATTAACTAACATTTTGAGGTATTATTTTTAATATATATATTAATCATATTTCTAAAAATGATATTAATTCTTAAAAAAAATTATAATATTTAAGTGTATGTTTTTGTATTTTTTATAATATATTATAATTTATTATAATAAAATATAAAAATATAATTTTGGCGTAAAAAACAAAATTTTTTATAACTAAATATTTCTTTAACTGAATATAAAAAGTTCTTAAAACCTATGATTTAAGTAAATACACGGATATATTAAAAGAATATAAGTAGAAATTATTTTCACATCTCAAATCACTTAAAAAACTTTTAACACATCTCTCTTAACTATTTATACCTATTTTTGTAAAGCTTACTAATCCACCAAAGCTGTTAACTCTCATTCCCGCTTCGGATTCAGCATTGACTATTTTAGTTATAATCCCATGATTTTTCGCGATCTGTAGTATTCGATGAATTCGATTTTTTTGCCGGGAATTCTCAAGATATTCATCTGTAAGTATAATATAACTAGGCTTTATTTCATAACTTTTCCATTTTTTATCTATTTCTTTTTCAATTTCTTTAACTGTGTAAAAAATTTTGGAATAGTCATTAGACTTGTTTATTAATTTGTCTAGATCTTCTAATATTAATAATCCTTCTTGATTTGATGTTTCTTCAACCGCTTCTAAAAAAAAATCCTGTTTTACGAGATAATTTACATTTTTTAGGGTTTTTGCTAAACCTATTATTTCAGTAAAAACAGCTGTAAATTTTCCTTTTTTTAATAACCATAAATGATGATTATTAATATGATCACGAAATTCTTTTGAGTAATCTTTTTTTGGAGGTGATGCAATTAAGACGCTTTTGATGCCTTCTTTTATAATTGGTCGTAAGTTATCCACGATAGCTTCATGAAAATGGTATAACTGCTTGTCATCTTGATTTTTTCTTTTTCTTCCACGCTTAATGATAATATCTGGTTTTACAATTTCGCTGAAAATTCTCCAAAATACGGCACTATCATCTGTTAAGCCGATAAGTAACCCTACTGGATGTCCACGCTTTTTCCGAATTTTTCTTTTCTTTGACATAAAAAATCCTTAATACATATCTAAAAAACAGGCACAGCAAAAAAATTCATTTTATTGGTTTACCGTTATTAGTATAACGCTCAGGATATTTTTCAGCCCAAACTTGCATTATTTCTTGATGTGGAGCGTCATTATAAACTCCTCGATCTTTAATATAATCAATAAACGGTTTTCCATCCTTGTTAGTGTTTGCGAAAAGCCCATCACGTTTTCCGTCAAAATTTACTGCTGGAAAATTTTTCCTATAACAAAGCTCTTTATCAAAAGCACAATTTGCTTCAACCCAACGCCCACCTAAAAATAATTCTACAAATCCATGAAAAATAAATAGGTTGCTACCCATTTCTTTTCTAAGCCTTTCTGAAGTCATATGGTTTACAATGTCAACAAAATGAAGCCTTGAAGGAATTCCAATAGATCTAGCTAATGAAGCTAACAATATTGATTTTGGAATACAAAATCCAGAACCTCTCTTCAGAGTTAAACTTGATTTCCAATTTGTTTTTTTGTAGGATTTTCGGGCATTTTTAACTGAATATTTTATCTGATCTCTCACAAAATAAAAAAGTTTTACAGCTTTACCAATATCATCCTCTTTAGGAATACCCTCGGTTAATTCTCTTACCTTTTCCTGAATTAATGGATGGTCATAATCCATATAGAATGTGGGTTTAAGAGTATCTTCAAGTTTATTGTTTAGTTTCGTCATTATATTTTTATTGGTAGTTTTTTATTTAATGTTTTCCAATTTATCAAAGAGGTTAATAAAATGGGAAAAAAAGAAAAACATAAAGAAGATTTTAAACAATTTTTTCAAAATTTTTTAAGAGATAATGATGAAAAACCAATCTTCGAGTATATTATTAAAAATAGCAATCTCCCAGGAAGAAGAGCAAACTTAGAAATGGCATTTGCTTTTGATGAATGCATTTCGGAAATAACTAATGAGTTTGATTCTTTATTATGGTCTTTATTGGGAAAATTAACTGAAATTTCTGATAAAGAAGCTTCTACTAATAATCCTAAAGAATTCTTATCATTTTGCGGAACTATTGGTTTAGGTTCAATGCCTATGCTCAATGAAAAATATTATGATAAAACCCTTTCTAAATTAAAAATACTTGCTAGTGATTCAAGATGGAGAATGCGAGAAGCAGTTGGAATGGTAATATGTGGGGTTGCTCGAAGATTCCCAGAGAAAATATTAACAACTCTCAAAACATGGATTAAGAGAGGAAATTGGTTCAAGATGAGAGCCATAGCGTCAGGTTTAGCTGAACCCGAATTATTAAAGAAAAAGAAGAGTCATTTAAAATAATGAAAAAAGGTCTTTGTTATTGCTTAAGCGTAATAGTTAAAGAAATTCCTGATGAAGGATTTAGTTATATGGAAGAGTTAGCTCAAATTGATGATATTGATATAAGATGGATTTTGAAGGAAAACCTAAAAAAAAATCGTTTGATAAAAAATTACCCTAAAAATATCTCCAAGGTAAAAAAATTAATCAAATAATAATAATAATAATAAGAATGATGAAATATATTAATTAAGAGGTTAATCGAAAATGGTTGATATTAATAACATCAAAAATATAGTTGTGGTTGGAGCAGGAATAATGGGGCAAGGAATTGCGCAAGTGTCTTTAATGGCAGGCTATAATGTCACTTTAGTTGATATTAAAGATGAATTCGTAGATAATGGGTGGAAAAAAATTGAAGAAAGCTTAGAAAAGGTTAAAAATAAAGGTAAATTAGGAGATATTGGTTCTATTGATGATCTTATGGCAAAATGTTCAAAATCAATAGATTTATCATCTGCAGTTAAAGATGCTGATTTTATATTTGAAGCAGTAGTAGAGAAAATGGATATAAAGAAGGATGTCTTTAAAACCTGTGATGAAAATGCGCCACCTCATTGCATTCTAGCAACTAATACATCAACATTTAGTATTACTGAACTTGCTACAGGTTCAAAGAGACCTGAACAAATTATAGGAATGCATTTCTTTCCCCCAGTATTTCTTCAATGCTGTGTTGAATTAATGAAAGGTGAAAAAACTTCCGATGAAGTTTTAGATATTGGTGTAGCTATAGGTGAAAAATTACCTTGCCTTAAAGGAAAAAGGCTTTCTGTTCGAATTGAAAAGGAAACTCCAGGATTTATTGCCAATAGATTACTAATCCCCTCTAGTATTTATATAAATTGGGTTCTGGATCAGGCTTATGAAAAGAATATTCCATGGGAACAGATTGATGCTGATGCAATACATATAGTTCAAATGGGCCCATGTGAATTACTAGATTATCTTGGAATAGATGTTGCTTATAATAGTTTAAAAAGTTATGAAAAATATATATCTCCTGATTTTAAACCTGGAAAAGTAATTACGAGAATGGTCGAAGAAAATAAGTTAGGAAGAAAAAATGGTCAGGGTTTTTATAACTGGAAAGAAAACTTGACCCCTAAAGGTAGACCTAAAATTGATATATCTTCTAAAGCTGGCTTATTTAACCCTGAAATTTCTATGGCAATTATGCTAAATGAAGGTTGTAAGCTTTTAGAAGAAAAAATCGTTTCTGGCTATAAAATTATTGATAACATTATGTTAAAAGGAGTTAATATGCCCGGTCCCTTTAACGCGGGAAGACAAAATTATGAAAAATGGTCTATTATGTTAGAAGATATCGCAGAGAAGATAGGAAAGAATTTTCTTAAACCCTGTAAGTTAATGAAATCTGGTGATTTCATTAAGATGAGAAGATAGTTTTGGAGAATAAATTTTAATAAAAATAAAAATATTCAAGGACTGCTTGTGCCACAAAAATGGTGTCTTCCTCTGATTGAACAAGCAGGGAAGGGAAAAAAAGTAGAAATTGTAAAAAATATCCCAGAGATGTATCATAAACCCTTAAAGGCAGCTATTCAGAAGGTAAATCATAATAGCTACCCCGTATGGGGGATATTTATTGTACCCTTGATTGACCCCAAATCTTTTTAATATTTCTACCACAGGTCAATTCAAATATAAGTAAGAATTGTTTTCAAAAAGTAAGATTTATATTCTTACAATCATACTATTCTTTGAATAAATATGGAAATAAAATATTGTAGGTTATCAACGAAAGGACAACTGACCATTCCCAAAGAATTTAGGGAAAAACTTAATATTCATGCTGGAGACGAAGTAATATTGTATCTTAAAGATGAAAAAATTATCGTGTCCCCAAAAGTAATGCATATTGGAATGCTACGTGGACTACTAAGAGAGGAAATTGATGTTAAGAAGGTAGATGAATTTTTAAAATCTGAAAGGAAGAAGTGGAGGCTATAGTTTGGATTTATATATTATCGATACAGTCGCTTTTTTAGCGTATTTAGCAGATAAACTTCCAGTGGAAGCGGATAAATTATTTAAAAAAGCGGAAAAAAAACAGTTAAAGCTATTATTACCTTCAATAGCATTAGGAGAATCTCTTTATACTATTTATAAAGGAAGGGATATTTTTGGAAAAAGTATTTCATTAGAAAAAGTTGATTTAATATTTCAAATACTTAAAATTAAAGATGTTATACAATTAGTTGATTTGAGTTTAGAGGGCTGGCAAATTTTTCATGGATTGAAATTACCAGAATTACATGATCGAATGATTGTAGCGATATTTCATTTCTATAAAGCAAAAGCTATTGTTACAAATGACCCAGAAATCTCAGAAAATGCTGTTTCAATATGGTAAAAATAAAGAAGCTTTTTATATGATTGCCTATCTATTATTAATCGCGATATTTTTATCTAGTATGGTTTATGGGATTTGGACACGCGTTGCTGTTAATACCCATTATAACTCCAATAATAGGGATCAAAAACGCAGTAATATTAGTGAATCTCTGGAGAATATTTCGAGCCTTACTCAATTTTATTAAATATCGGGAATTTTTTGATAAAAAGTATGCTTTCCGATTCTTATTATTAGGTATTCCTGCTACAATAATTTTTAATAAAAATATTCAAGAACTGCTTGTTGAATTAACTGGATTTGCTGGAAATTTGTGAAAAAAATCAAAAAATACTTTTTGGAAAAAGAAATAAAGATCCTCAGAAGAAACTTAATAGTTTTAGATAGAAAATAAGAAAAAAATAAAATATTAATTAAAGGGTGTTCATTATTCTTCGAAGTCCACCCTGAATAATAAGTAATTGTATGTTTCTTGCTCCACCTATAAACTCTTCGACTTTACTTACATCCATTAATTCATCTACAGGAGTGTTATCTGTCACAGAGATCCCCCCCATTTGTTGTTGGACCTCATAGCAAGTCTCATGTGAGAGTTTTGCTACAAAATATTTTCCCTGAGAAGATACTCCAGCAACCCATTTTTCTGCTTCTTTTGAAGGTTTTTCGGCAAATAATATTTTCTCATCATAAATTGTTGCTATTTGTAAAGCTAATGAGGTAGCCGCTGTATTCTTTGTTAATAAATCAGCAAGCCCAAATCCTACTCCTTGGTATTGTATAATAGGTTTTCCAAATTGTTTCCTGAGATTGGTGTAAATTAAACCATAAATCAGAGCTGCCCAACAACGACCAAGACTGCTACCCATTAATCCAAGACGTTCTGGTACTAAACCACCAAAAAGATTTCGATATCCAGCACCATTATCACCTAAAATATATTCCATCGGTACCTTCACATTATCTAGAATGGTATGAGAAATATGAACACGAGGAACAGAATTAATTTTTAATCTTTTTGTTTCTACACCTCCGAAATCTCTTGAGATCATCCCTTGAACCATTGTATCCCTAGGATGTTCAGTATCATAAACACCATAACTAATGAAATATTTTGCTTTAGGACCATTAGTAGTAAAAACTTTTTCACCATTAAAGATAATTCCATTATCACTCTTAGTACAAATTGTATTTAAATTCACGGCATCAGAACCTCTTTCAGGTTCAGTAATACAAATAGCACCTATTGCTTTCCCCGTCATTAGTTCTTCTTGTACCTTAAAAATTTCTTCTGTTTTACCATGTCGAAAAGTTGGATTCCCACAAAGATTCCCAGTTGCTATCCGAGCAAATTCTAATTGTGGATCACATATAGACATTATTGCTCCTAAGAGGACTTCCTTCTTTACACCAAAGGGAGTGAAATCCTTGTATTGATTTATACGCTGTATATAACCATATTTACCGAGTTCTGGCATTAAATTATAAACATCTTGACTTTTATCAATTTTAGGATGAAGCTCTAAACAAAAATTCTCTAAATCTTCGCAAAATTGAATCTCTTCATCTTTTAGCATTGGATAGATATTGCTATTAAATATCTTGAAGACATTTTCTAAAGTCATCTTTTCTAAAATACTATCATTAATAATTTTTTCTTGCATTTTAAATCACTTTAAGAAGTTAATTAAATGAATCTTATAATTAGAATACTCAATTATAATTAAATTTTAAATATAGTAAGAAATTAAAAAATCTAATTTTCATTGATGGAACGTATTATTCCTGTTTAATTTAAAGGTTTTTAGTATTATTTATTAGATTTCTTTAAATTAATTAATAAATAGATTTAGTTTTTTGTGATTATAGTCTCGATAATTTTGCCATCTCGCATTTTTAACATCCTTTCTGCAAGTGTACCGATCGTTGGATCGTGTGTTACCATTAAAATTGTTTGATTGAGCTCTAAATTAAGTTCTCGTAAAAGGTTAATTATCTCCATTCCTTTAGAAGTATCAAGTTCTCCTGTTGGCTCATCAGCAATTAAAATGGAAGGTTCATTACTTAATGCTCGAGCTATTGCAACCCTTTGTTGTTCTCCACCTGAAAGTTCTGAGGGAAGATGGTCTTTCTTTTCACTCAAACCTACAATATCAAGAAATTTATTAACACTTCTTTTTCTTTCTTTCTCATCTCTACCTGCAAATATCATTGGAAGTTCAACGTTTTCAAAAGTTGAAAGAACTGGTACTAGATTATAAAATTGAAAAATGAAACCTATTTTATTAAGTCTTAAATTCGTGCGTTTCTCATCATTCATATGAGCAATATTTGTTCCTTTAATATACACAGCACCACTTGTAGGATTATCCAAAGCACCAATCATATTAAGAAGTGTTGTTTTTCCAGAACCACTTGGTCCCATCACAGAAACGAATTCTCCTTTTTTAATATCGATACTAACACCATTTAGTGCGTGAATTTCGATCCCTTCAGTAATATTATAAATTTTAGTTAAATTAAAAGTTTGGATCATTGCGTCAGGATCTAATTCATAATCATCTGTTTCCTGAAATGTAAGTTCTTGTTTTTTATTTTTTTTCACTTTTCTCATTTTTTATACCTTTGATTTATTATTTATAGATTTCTTCGATTGGTTTTCCACCTTTAACTTCACCAGTAAATTCTCCATCAGTTAGAGTAATGATCCTATCTGCAGTTTCGGCTATTCTTCTGTTATGAGTGACCATTAAAAGCGCCTCTCCTGAATTCTTTAAGTCGAGGAAAATTTTAAGAATATTTGTAGTTGTTTCAGTATCGAGTTCCCCCGTAGGTTCATCAGCAAGAATGATAAGAGGATCGTTAACTAAGGCTCTAGCTATTGTAACTCTTTGTTGTTCTCCACCCGAGAGTTGTGCGGGTAGGTGTTCCATTCGTTCTTCAAGTCCTATCTTTTTTAAAAGACCCCTAACTTTTTCTTTTCTCACTTTAGAATCTTTTTTATCAATCACCATTGGTAACTCAACATTTTCATAAGCGGTAAGAATTGGGAAGAGATTATAAAATTGGAAAATTAATCCAATCTTTCTTAATCGTATTTTTTTATGTTGTTTGTTTGTCATTAACATTAAATCAAGACCCATTCCTTTGGAATCAACATTATATATAATCTCACCTGAATCTGGGAAATCAAGAGCACCTAAGCAGTTTATTAAAGTTGTTTTTCCTGAACCAGAGGGCCCAACAATTGCAATAAATTCTCCTCTTCTAATGGTAAGATTAACTTTATTTAATGCTGTGATTGTGGAATTACCTACAGTATAAATTTTTGTGAGATCTCTCACAATAAGAACGGTATCAGGATCCATCCTTACGGCTTTCGCTGTAGCTCTTCGCTCTTTGTTCATTTTAACTTTTTTCTTTTTAATTGATATTTTTAACACCTTTTTTGTTTTATATTAATATAATATAAAAAAAATTATCTCGTCCTCACCGCATCTATGATGTTTAAGTTGGCAGCCCATTTTGCGGGGTATCGTGAGCTAATTATCGATGTTATTAAAGTGGCAGAAACTAAAATGACAATAGTCAACCAAGGAATCGTCCAAGTAACTGTGAGAAATCCGCCAGCAGGTATTGAGTTTACCATCAAGGTTCCTTGAATAAAACCCGCGAATATACCGGCAAATACACCTAAAAGTGATAAAATTATTGTTTCTCCCGATATGCTTCTTATCACACCTTTTTTACTTAATCCTATCGATCTGAGCATTCCAATCTCTCTCCTACGCGACATTGTAGTAAGTAAACTATGTAGAGCCAAACCAATCATTGCAATTATAATAGCAAAAAGAAGCAGTCCATTTGTTATGAAAACTATTAAATTAAGGATGGTTCTAAAATTAGAAATCATAAATGATTTAGTAAAACTAAATAAAACAAGATTCCTATTCTCTTCTATTTGCTTTAATATTTCTTCTAGAACTTTTTCATCCTTTATTCCCTTTTCTACCCAAATGAACCAATCCATTAAAGTAAAAGATTGCATGAAAAGTGTTCCTGTACTTCCTTCAAGTAAATTTTTAGACACTATTTCTTCAAAAGTTGTCCAAGAAACATGTATATTATAATTTTTTTCTATACTGCCCATTCCCATAAGATTCATTGTCGAAAACCCTGAAATACTTTCTACAATAGCAATAACAGTCATGTCTACTATAACCGTTTTTTCAGTAGCATTATAATAATTCATGCTGTACATTGCACTCAAATTCGCAAAAGTTACACCTAGTGAGAATTCTACCGGTAAAACATCGCCAATTTTAACATCATAATCTTCAGCAAAAGATTCTCCAATTATGAACGTATTTTCCATGCTGAGTTCATCCATCATTTCATTTAAGGTCATTGATTTAGGAGAAGATATTGATGTTTTCGAATTTTGTTCTTTCATAACTTCTGCATCTATTATATTCAATGGAATTGATATATTGTATTCACTTTCAAGTGAGCCATGTCCTAACCAATCATCCTCAATTTTAATTCTAGCATTTTGATGACTTACGCCCATAACATTATCTACTCCTGGAATATTTAGAAATCCACTTTCCAAGGATTTAGGTGAATTAAGAGTATAAATTCGCGCATCAGCTCCCATAAAGTTATTTACAGTAGTGTTAACACCTTCGCTCATTGAACCCATCATAATACTCATACCAATAAGAAAACTCGTTGTTAAGGCAATCATTGAAAATGTAAGGGCTGTACGTTTTGGATGCCTTAATATATTCTTTTCAGTTAATAATTTTGTTTTTCTGAGATATGGTAAAAAAAGTATTGTAAATACTCGATTAAGATATTTTAACATTAGAGCTAATAACCAAATAATACCTAATAATACAAGGGTAGGACCAAGGAATGCGCTCATATAATCTCCACCCATTCCATCACTAGGTGGACCAATTTCAGAGGATCCTGAATTTAGCAGCCAAACACCAAAGACAATAATCAAAACACCGATAAGATATGATATAGCCCTCTTTTTATAATGGCCTTTCATTCTTTTAGTCTTTTCTTCAAGGGGGCTTAAACATTCTATAATTGGTTTACGACTTGCTTTCCAACTAGGGTAAAGTGAAGCAAGGACACAAGAACCTAGTCCTACTGCGAAAGTTAAAATTACTGTTGAAGGTAATAAAACAATATCAAATCCTGAGGGTATAAATCCTTCAGCAAATGTAAGATTTTGAAGGGTATCCACAGTGACCGTAAAAATTACATATGAGAAAAAATAGGAACATATTGTTCCTATTACCGCCCCGATAAATCCCATTACTATGCCTTGTGTTAAAAATAGCCTAAATGTTTCAGATTTAGATGCCCCAATTGCTTGGAACATCCCCGTTTCGTATTCTTGTTCTTTTTTAATAATATTAAAAACGTTCATTATTAATATAATTGAAAGTATCAATGAGATTAGTCCAAACATCAAAAACATAACCTCTATCATATTCATTGTTGAATTTATCATATCTAAACTATCAGTTTTTAAGTCAACAACTTTCCAATCACTTCCATCATTGAGAGCCTCTAATTTTTCTTCAATTTTCGTAACCGTTGAAGCTACCCTATTTATATCATCAACACCTACAACAACTAGATTATATTCACCATTATGATTCTCTGTACCATCTACAAGTTCATGTGTGTTATTAATACTTGCAAATAGGGAAGGTCCACCCGCCGAAGAAAATCCCTCTGATGGATTTTCAGAATCAAAATCACGCGCTTCACCACTATCGCGTACAACAGCAACAACAGTATAAGCGAGCCACGTCCCAGTATCTGAATAGTTATATATCAATGGATTTGCTTCATTTGGTAAGAGCCAAACAGTATCACCTGCCGAGAAATTCATTCCTAATTTGATTTTTAATGATTCTGTAATAATTATTACTCGATTACCATTAATCGTATCATTATATTCAAGAAGCGTTTCAAATGTTTCTTTATTACTCACTGAATCTAATATATAGGGGGTTCCGCCTAATTTTTTCTCATCTTCAGATAGATGATCAAGTCCAAATACTAAAGTTCGTGTACTATTATATTGTTGGTTCCCACTATCAGTAGAACTTGAAAAAACAGTAAATCCTGTAATTCTATAAGCTATTGAGTCAACATGAGGTATTTCCTCAAGTGCACTATTGATTTCATCAGGTTTGAACCAGCCATCAGTATTATTAGCAGGTTTAATTAAAACATCTGCAGTACCCATTTGGTTATCAATCCCTTCCAACAGCATAGCACCAAAAGAATCGGATACAATCATAACCCCTCCAAACAAAGCTACACTAATAACGAGAGTAATTGTTGTAAGAATATAACGAGTCTTGCGTCTTTTCATATTGCGTAAAGCAATTTTAGTTATTACACCCATCTTTTCTCTTACTCCTTTAGTTATTCCTTGAATTATATATTTTAAGCAAGTTAAATGTTCTTATTGTTCTTACTTTCTATTGAAATATTCATCTTTTGTTTTTTATTTAATTTTTATATATATCTTTTAATTTCATTTAAGTGTATTGAAAGAGTCAACAGATTTTTAAAATTTTTAATTGAACAGTTACTTGAGTAAATTTTATTTATATTTGAGTAAATTTTATTGAGATTCGAGTAAATTTTTAATTATGATAAGTAAAAATTGATATTAATATTTAAATGTTTCTTCTTTTACTTATTTATTTGATATTTAGTTTGAAAAACACTTATTCAAATTGCATATTAATTAAAAAAGTTATTATGATAT
>SDBT01007534.1_pt1 | contig 17891 bp, 7 predicted proteins | sample 2277101 | NCBI WGS metagenome assembly SDBT01 (sample SAMN10404973, study PRJNA504765) | marine sediment metagenome | isolation source: marine sediment core GS10_PC15, 103 cmbsf | place: Arctic Ocean: Southern Knipovich Ridge | collected 2010 | reverse complement strand
AGATAAACAACTAGATATTCAAAATTGGTCTAACTCCACTATTGATATTATTGCTTCCAAATATTTAACTTTACTTAAAAAATTAGGTTTTCTCAAAGGGCGATTTAGAAAGGAATTTTGTACGCTAGATCTTGATGACTCAACTATTGTATACCTTGTATATTTATTTAAATCTTTGGGAAATAAAAATCCTGATATTATGAAAAATCCTTACTTAGATATTTTACCTTACAGTAAGGATAATCTGTATAGACGTATTAAAAAAATATCGCTTATCGATTATTTTACAATCTATACCTTGGGATATGATTTAAAAATAAATTTAAAATATGATTTTGAGGAGATTGTCAATGTTATTATCCAAAACTATCGATCAAAAGTTCAATGATTTAAGGATAATTATGAAAAGCAAAAACAAAGATTCTATAAAAATGGACGCACATGGAGGCAATTCTATTTTATTTGTTTATCCTCCAAGAGAAGAGAAATTATATTTATCCAGGGTAAGAAGAGATTATCCGGATGCTTATTTTATTGACATAGCAGAACTTTTCATAAAGTATATTGATATTATTGGTTATAATAATTTTATAGAGGCTTATGAGGAATACAAAACTGAACCAGAAAAACTTTTTAAATCTGAAAGTAGTACACAACACCTTTATGACCTTATTTTAGACGAAATAAAAAAAGCTGCCGAAATAAATAAAATGGCGATTATAATTCGCACCGGAGCATTATTTGGAACCGGAATAGAAAACATAAACATCATGGAAGAATCTGCTGTTTATCGAATGGATTTGCCCCTAGTAATTATGTATCCAGCAGTTATTTTAGAAGAAAATAAACTTAAATTTTTAAACTGTAGATTGGCTTCCGGATACCGCGCGATAACTATTTAAAAATTTTAGATGATTAGATAATTGAGGAGAAAATTATGGATAAAATTAAAGATTTATTACTATTAGATTTTTCTGAAGACATTAAAGATGTCATTAATCTCGAAGAGCAAACAGAAATAGCGATACAATTCGAAGTTGAGAATTATATTATTACAGATAAAATTGCTAATTATTTCGATAAATTTATTCAAAACTATAAAGCCAATACCAAAGAAACTGGAGTTTGGGTCTCGGGATTTTACGGTTCGGGGAAATCTTATTTTGGGAAAATGCTCGGGTATCTTTTAGAAAATAAAATGATTAATGGAACACCTTTTCGTGAAAGGTTTATTCAAAGATTAAATGGATTAGATAATCAGGATATACTGGAAAATACTATACGGAGCTTAGATGCTTATCAAAACAAAGTAATTTTCCTTGATATTGCCAAACAGCATACTGGGAACAGTTTCGCATGGACTTTATTTCGGAATTTTTTACACCGTTTAGGATTTTTAGATAATGTTTTTGGTTATATCGAATATGGCATTTTTATTAGAGGGCAATATTCAGAATTCTTAGAAAATGTTAAAAAAATTACAGGAAGTGAATGGAAGGATTTACGAAAAAATCCTATTGAAGTTTCAAAAACTATGCGTAAAGTTCTTGTAGAGTCAAAATTTTTTACCTCTATAGAATATGGCGAAACAAAAAAATATTATGATGATAGAATTATTTCTTTTGATGCTTCCCGACTAAAAGAAGAATTATCAAATTATTTAGAAAAATATCCCGAAGACCATCTCATTTTCATTATTGATGAAGTGAGTGAAGCTATTAATCTGGGCAAGATTGATCTTTTAGAATTAGAAGGAGTCAGCGAGTCTCTATCAGCATTACCCCAAAGCAAAGGTTGGACCATTGCTATTGCCCAGGAAGATTTAGAGCAAGTTATTAATAATATTACCAACATTAGCCATAAAGAATTTAACAAAGTCTCAGACCGTTTTAGAATAAAAATGCCATTATCTTCTGATGATGTAGAAACAATTATTAAAAAAAGATTATTAAAGAAAAATGCTGAAGGAACAAAAAAATTAGAAGAATTATACAAAAATAATAATGGAACAATTATCGATTTTACCAACTTAAAAAGTAAGTTTCCCACTAAAAGCGATGACCCAGATAAATTTATTACTTATTATCCTTTCCACTCTTACCAGATTGATTTATTACAAAATTTTATTCAAGCAGTACATTCTAAAACACATGCTACCGAACGTGGAATGATTATTGCTACCTTTGCAGCATTGAAAACTATAAAGGAATACAAGTTATTTAATTTTGCTACAGCTTTTAATTTGGTAGATGGAGCAAAACAACATTTAGATAGTGATTTGGTTAAAAAATTTTCTCAAGCAGATAAAGTTTTAAAGGCAAGTAATTCTCCAATTAATGGCCCGCAGTTATTGAAAGTTATTTATTTTATAAATGAATCTTCGCTAATTAAAGCTACCTCTGAAAATATAACTAGACTTTATCTTAATGATTTTAATGGATATTACGAGTTAAAGCCTAAAATAGATAATGCATTAAATGATCTATGTGACGTAAACTTACTTTTGAATAAAAATAATATTTATGTAATTACCTCCGATTTGGAAAAAGATAAAATCGAAGAGATGAAAACCCTTGATGTGGAATTTCATGTAAAGAAAAGAGAATTTATTAACAGATTAAAACAACAGGATTTTTTAATAAATATATCTCGCTGTACTTTTGAAAATAATCATTATGCTTTTTCTATTAGTAGTAGGCAAGGAGATAAACTTATTAATTATTTGAAAAATGAATATTTAAAAATAAATATTGCAAGCATATATTCAGGCGGAGAAGAAAACTTGGAAAATTTTTTGGAGAATATTAAATTTGAAACACAAAAAAATATAGATACTGCAACTTTAGTGCCTTCTGCTAATAAATTTAGAGAAATAGATAAATATATTGAAGAAATATATCGGTATGGTGTTATGGAAGATCGTTACCAGAATGACGACGATGAAAAATTACGTCTCATTGTTAAAGATTTTTCAACCAACAAAGCAAATAGATTAAAGGAATTAGACTTATTAATTGAAGGAACCTATAAAAATGGGACACTCATTTATAATTTTGAGGAATATAATTTAAATGTAAATGATTTTGATAATACTTTTCGAAAAATCGAAGGGAAAATTATCAACAATACTTTTCCCGAACGGTTACCCCTTCAACTTGCCGAAGAGATTGCTTTAAAAATATTAAAAGCAACAAATCCAAAAAGATTGTTATTGTGTCTTCCAGGTAACCGAGAATTTGCTTTCTTTGATAGTGATGGTAATTTTATCGGCGAGGGTTTAAAGGTGGTAGAAAAGTTAAATGATACCATATCTTCTGTTTTTGTTAGTGGCGAAGGGTTAGAGGATAAATTTGAAGGTCCTCCTTATGGTTATACTTATGAAACTATACTCGTTGTTTTAGCGGTATTAATCAGAGCAGGTCGTTTGGAGATTAAATATAATGGTAGAAAAATTTACGATTATAATGATGCCGATATACTAAATCTTTTTACTAAATCTCGGGAGTTCAAAAAAGCCTCTTTTAAAGTAATTACTTCAACTCTTAGTGCTTTACAAAAACAAAAATTGGTTGAAAATTTAAAAGAATTACAAGCTACGGAAATTTTAGACAAATATTTTGATTATAATAGCAATGACGTAGAATTAGTTAATATAATCAAGAGCTTATCAGAATATTTTATTAACAAAATAGAAGATTGCAAGAAATATATTGATGAATTTGATAATTATTTCCCTCAAATAGCCAAAAAAATAATTATTTTAAGAGGATATAGAGCCCTAGTTACCGGGGATAATTATAAGGACCAAGCTGAAAAATTTATTAAAGAATATCCAGAATTCGAAGAAGCCATAGATGATATTCAAAAGGTTTTAAAATTTTGCGGAACTGATTTAAATAATGTAAAAACATATAAGAAATTTGTGATTCAGATTGTTCAGGAATTGGAAAAATTAGGAGGTATCTATAAGGATAATTGTATTTTTTCTTTAAATGAACAATTTGTAGATAAATATAGCCAATCTGTTTCCGATAATTATGTAAATTTAAAAGAAATTTATCAAAAAATTAAGGATGAATATTACCAATTAACAGAAATAGAACACCAAAAAATGACTCAGAAACATGAAGAACTAAAAAATCAAGCAGAAGAAAGTAGAAAAAAAATTGCATTGGTAGCAGGCGATCTTAATAAAGAAATTTTAGGTAAAATAGATGAGATTATATATTATGCTGACAAGCATATTTGTACTAATTTAAAAATATCTATTGATACAAAATGTGAATTTTGCCATTATTCTTTAAATGAAATAATCTCTGCAAACCAAAATATAAATTATAAAATAAAAGAATTAGATATGGTTAAGATCCAGATAAAGTACCCCGATAAAATCACTCCCAAAGAGATAAGAATAAAGATTGAAAAAGGTAAATTTACTGCACTTCGCTACAAAAGAATGTTGCAAACGAAAACGAAAGAGGCAGATTCTTTAAACGACGACGATATTGTAATTGTTGAATAGGAGAAAAAAATGAAATTAGAAGAATCAGTAGAAAATATTCGTGAAAAAATCGCTAATGCTTTTGATAAAAGTTTATCTAAAATGGGTTTATCTCCAAATAGACAATTATCTATAGATAAGCTTGACCCAGAATTACAGATCGAAAGAAAAAGAATGGCTGATATATTAAATAATTTGCAAGGAGAGACTGGAAATTATTCTTCAGCCCGGGATAAATTATTAGAAGAACTTTCTTTTACTTTATTTAATCGTATTGCGGGGATAAAAGTAATCGAAGCGAATCAACTACAGCCAGAAGTGATAACTTGTCGTGCAAGTCATGCAGACCGTTCTTTTGGACATAAACTTTGGTTGGAACAAAACCCAAACAAAAGAAATTTACCTTTGGAAGGTTTAAGGGAATATATCCGTTATGCTTTTAATCAATTATCAGATAAAATTCAACTTTATTCTTCTGATTATCTCTATGATTTACTACCTGAAGTATACGATTTAAAAGAAATTATTATTGAATTTAATAAAATTGCTGAACAAGATTGGCAATCTGATGATATTATGGGCTGGTTATATGAATCTTATAACCGCAAAAAGCGCGAATCTTTTAAAAATAGAGATGAGAAGATTGAATATAATTGGGTATCTGTTACTTCACAGATTTATACGCCCCGTTGGGTAGTAGAGTTTATCCTTAATAATTCTTTAGGAAAGCTCTGGATGGAAATGCATCCTGAAAGTAAACTTAAAGAAGATCATGATATTGCAAATATTCCCGACAAACCTATCGTTAAAACTAAGCCAGTGACAGAGTTAAAAGTCATTGATCCGGCAGTAGGTAGTGGCAATTTCCTGCTTTATGCTTTCGACCTTTTTTATGAGATGTATGAGGAAGAAAAACATGCTAAAGATGATATCCCTCAGTTAATTATTGAAAATAATCTTTACGGAATTGACTTAGATGACCGGGCAGTGCAGATAGCTCAATTGGGATTATATATTAAAGCATTAAAAAAGAATAAAAATATTAAAATTTCAAAAATGAATATAGTTTCTTCAGATTTTTATTTGCCAGAATATGCAACAGTGGAAAAATTATTTAATGAACTAATTAAAGGCCCTGAGACGATAAATTTACTTAAAGAGATTTGGGAAGATTTACGAATGGCTCATAAATATGGTTCGTTAATTCGAATTGAAGAAAAAATTAAATATATAACTACCAAGTTAAGAAGCTCTGGTCAAGGGATTCTTTGGGCTGATAAGGAATTACTTCTTTGGGATGAATGGAAGGTTAAAGTTTTTACAAAGATAATAGAAACTTTACAGAAATATAGTAAAAATAATAATGGTAGCATTAAATTCTTTAAAACTAAAACGCAAGACAGCATGCTTTTTGCAGAAATTATTTCTAATAAATATGACATAGCGGTAGCTAATCCTCCCTATACTGATTCGGGTAGTTATGGAAAAGAACTTAAAAGTTTCATAACGAAAAATTATAAAAAACCCTTGTCATTTTATTCCAATCTTTACGCAGTATTTTTAAAAAGATGTTCTGAATTCATTAACGAGAATGGTAAAATTGGCATGATCCATCCACCAACTTTTATGTATTTAAAATCTTTTGAAGATGCAAGAAAATATATTTTAGGTAAATTTCATATTCATATATTTATTGAATGGGGTTATTTAGGTATATTTACTCCCACTGCGAGAGTTGATAGTGCAATATATATACTTGAAAGAGAAAAAAATTATAACCGATCTATTTTTATAAAATTAAACGATTTATATGAAACAAAAAGAAAAGAATCATTATTTAATGCCTTTTCTTCATATTTGAAAAAAGAAAATCATAAATTATTGTTTATAATAGATCAATCTAAATTAAAAAATATTGAACATCATCCATTTGTTTATTGGATATCAGATAATATAAGAAAATTGTTTAATGTAGATCCTCTGGAAAAATATTTTGATATCAGTGAAGGTTTAAAAACTGCCAAAAATATTAAATATTTAAGATATTATTGGGAAATTAATAATTCTAAATTTAAATGGCAAATGTATTCAAAAGGCGGTGAGTATAATAAATGGTGGGGAAATATATGGCTTAGCATCCATTTAGATAAAAAATATTATGATATTAGACAGGAAAGAAATTATAGTTTCTCGGGCGAAAAAAATTATTTAAAAAGGGGAATTGTTTGTTCATCTGTTTCAACTAAAGGAGTTTCCTTTAGGATTATTGAAAATGTAATTTTTAGCAATGCTGATATAGGTTTATTTTTAAAGGAGTATGATAAAAACATTTTTTACTTTACATTGTCTTTTTTAAATTCAAAACTTAATTATTTTTTAACAAATTTGCTAAACCCTACAGTAAATATTACTGTAGGTGATGTGAAAAAAATACCTTTTATTTACGAACCTTTAAAAATAATTAATAAATCATCAAGCATGTCTAAAGTAAATGTAGAATTAAAAAAGCATCTTTGCGAATTTTCTATTGTTGAAATGAATTATAAACATAATCCAATTTTTTGGGCTAAAGAAAAGTGCAAATTATCTGATTTAAAAAAATTAATTAAAGCTTATTTAGATTATGAAAATGAGCTTCTTGTCCAGGTCTATCTTAACGAAGCCTTAATCGATGAACTGATTTTTCAGGTCTATCAGGTAATAAAAGAAGATAAACAGATGATTTTAGAAAAAGAAGGTTTACCCGTTGGGAGTTTGCCCTTAATTGGAAATTACACATTTAAGGATGATCCAATAATGCTCGAAATTAAAGAATACATAAAAACAATAAAAATAAAAGTTATTGATTCTGAAGAAGAAGAGCAAATAAAAAAAATGATATTAAAATTATATCAGCAGAATTATACCTTAGAAGAAATTTGTAGCAAAGTTCAAATAAATCCATATAGTGTTATTCAAATGATAAAAGATAGCCAACCTTTACCCGAAAAACGCTCCCAAGAAATTGTACAGGATTTACTTTTTGATTTAGTAAGGGAAATATTAGAAGAAGATAAAGACGGAATCATTCCTTTAGTGAAATATAGTGGAGAAGATACTTTACAAGATTTACTCTATTCTAAAATGATTATTAAAGGTTTTACTCATACGCAGATTGATAATTTTAAAGGAATTTTGGGGTGTGAAATAAATATTTATTTAGAAAAATATTTTTTTCGAGATCTGGCTAATCGTCTTAATCTTTTTAACAATTTGCCCAAAACTCCTTTTATTTGGCATCTATCCAGTGGGGAAAATCAAGGGTTCGAAGCGTATATTTCAATTTATAAATGGAGTCGAGACAAACTCTTCCGTTTACGATCAGTATATATAGAAAAAAGAGAGTCTTCATTAAAAAATCGACTTTTAGATTTATCTAAAGATATATCACTTAAGGTCCAGAAAGAAAAGGATTTAATTATAAAACAATTAAGAGAAATAGATATATTTAAAAGGAAAATTGATGAAATTTTACAAGACGGTTATAATTCAAAACTGGATGACGGAGTGGGCAAGAATATTGCGCCCTTACAAGAAAAAGAATTATTAAAATATGATGTTTTAAAGAAAAAGGAACTGCAAAAATATCTCGAGGCAGATTGGTAATAATATATAAAGAGGGTAATTATGTTAGATAAATGGTTTATAGAAGAGGTAAATAATAAATTAAAACAAGCAAATCGCTTGGTAATCATTGATGAACAACAAAAAGCTGATTTTCTTTTTGATTGTTTAAAAAAAGTAAAAACAGACAAAATATTTACTGTATCTAACGAAATAGAAGAATTAAAAACAAAATATGATATTGAAAAAAATTATCTTGACAAAAAAGTACTCGTTATTACATATATCCCCTCAGAGAGGTTGAAGTTCCTGCGTGAATATACAGAAACCGGAGAACGTTTACAAATTAAATATTTACATCGTTATATTCAAAGCAAGGTTCAAGAGAAAATGAACTTTGATATAAATCTTTCAGCTGAGGAGATAATCGCTTTAGGTAAATTAAGTATAGGAAAAGGGATAGAATACTGGAAGCGTATAAAGACAAAAGGCGGTGCCTTTAAGGAAGAGGATATTTTATGTTTCTTAGTTGAACCAAAGAAATATTTTACCTCCAGCGGGATAGAAGTCCAAAAATTTTTTATCGAATTTATGTCTGACTTTACAGAATATTCTTTAGAAAATAAACCACCGGAAACGATAGCCAAAGAAATTGCTTTCGCAATTTTCGAGAATTTACTTTATAAAAAGAAAAGCAATTTTCTGAATCAGATATACAAACAATGGATGGATTCCAAAAAATATGAATCAGTTTTACAGTTATATATTAAACAATATGTTTTACCATTAGATTTAAATATTTGGGCCGTCCCCTTGAATCATCCTTTTAAAGATATTGATAGAAGATGTCTTGAAGAGGTTATTCAACATTTAAATGATAAAAAATGGTTAGGGGAAAAATTACCCTTTATTAAGGGGAGAGCAACACAACCTGTAGCTACTATGCTTGGCGTTGATTACTGGCAGGATATTTTTACATTATTTGATTATAATCCAGAAAAATTAACTCAAATCTGTAATTTAAATGAAGCCATTGAACATTATAAGAACATATTTTATAAGATAGATCAATCTATCCGGCATCTTTATACTCAATTTTTGTCTGAAAAGGAAATACTGCAACCCTTACAGGAATATTATCGTAAAATGCTTCAATTGTATTTAGATAAGTGGTTTACTTATTTTCAAGAACAATATCAGGAAGAGCAGTCCGGTTTATTAAAAAAAATTATTAAGGAAAATAAACCTCCTGTAGCAATTATTTTAGGGGATGCAATTTCCTATGAAGTCGCTCAAGAGATTGTCAAGGGAATTCCTATGGAATATAAAATTAAAGATACTGTTCTGTGCGGAAACTATCCTTCCATCACTGAAAATAATATGAGCAGGATATTTACTACTTCTGAGGGAATCCTCAAAACTCGAGGTGAAAGGGAGCAGATATTATTGAAGGAATTAAAGCAAGAAATTAAATTTAATAATCTTGATGAACTTTCTATCAGCTCTGTGCAGGAGAAATATACAGTTTTTTATGCTGCTGACGTGGATAGTATTTCTGAAAAAGAGGGGCAGAACGCTTTAAAATATTATAATAAAATTATTAAAAATATTCAGGAAAAAATAGAATGTTTGTTCAAATGTGGATATAAAAAGGTTTTTTTAATTAGTGATCATGGATTTGTATTGACCGGATTATTAGAAGAAGCAGATAAGATTGTATTTGAAGTTCCGCAAGGTGAAAAATTCGAACGATATTGTTTTTCAAAGAAAAAGATAGATAATTTACCCGTTCATATTATAGGATTTAAAAAACCATATAAAGAATTTGAATATATATATTTTTCAACTACTTTAAATCCATTCAAGACTCCCGGTCCTTATGGATTTTCGCATGGCGGAATTACTCCTCAGGAATTATTAATTCCATATTTACAGATAGAGAAACTTAGCGAAGATGTTAATAAACTTCAAATTAAGATTGTAAATAAAGATGAATTGAGCTCTGTAGTTGGTAATATTTATCCAGTAAGACTTAAAGCGGGAATTAATCCGGGAGACATATTTAGCAGTGAGAGAAAAATAATCATAGTTATGGTAAAAGATAAACATGAATTTAGCCAAAGTGACATAATTACTATACGCGAAGAAAAAGAGATAAATAGAGAATTTAATTTTTATGCGCATGATGAATTTGAAATAATAGTTTTAGATGCCCAATCTAAAACAAGGCTTGATTCTTGCAGGGTAAAGAGAAATATTACACGTGATTTAGGAGGTTTAGGAGAAAAAGGATGAGTATTATTTTAGATGATTTAGATAAAAAATTAATTGATAATTTTCGGGGTTTTGTAGTAAAGAAGGATTTGGTTAGACATTTGAAATTAGGGGCAAATGTTCCAGTTTTTGTACTTGAATATTTATTGGCTAATTCTTGCTCAACATTTGACGAAGAACAAATGAAAAAAGGAATTTCAAATGTAAAAAATATTTTACAGGACCATTATATTAATCCTAAAGAGGGGAATTTAATTCAGTCTAAAATTCGAGAAAAAGGGAAATATACCATCATTGATAAAATTGAAGTTTCATTAGATGTAAACAGGGACAGATATTGGGCAAGGTTGCTAAATAGCAATATCAAACAAGCAAATATTAATGATGCCTTAGTTGTAGCACATGAAAAATTGTTATTGGGAGGCATCTGGGCAATAATGGATATTGAATATGATCCAGAGATAAAAATTGGTAATAAATCTTATCCTTTTATAATTAGGGATATTAAGCCAATTCAATTAGCTTCCTTTGATTTATTTCGATTTAAAGAAAAAAGAGAAATGTTTACCAGAGATGAATGGATTGATGTCCTTGTTAGAAGCATTGGAATAGAACCATCCTCAGAGGGCGTTGATAAGCGTATGAAGATATTACTTATTTCTCGTTTAATACCTTTAATAGAGCCTAATTTTAATTTGATTGAATTGGGTCCCCGAATGACTGGTAAAAGTTATGTATATAAAGAAATTACTCCTTATGCAATTCTACTTTCTGGGGGGCAAACAACAGTAGCCCAACTATTTATTAATAATACCACCAGAAAGATTGGTTTAGTAGGTAATTGGGATACTGTTGCTTTTGATGAAGTAGCCGGTATTCATTTTAAAGAAAAAGATGGTATTGCAATTTTAAAAGACTATATGGAATCAGGTTCATTTTCACGGGGTAGTACTGGGGAAATGACTGGCGGAGCATCTATAGTATTTAATGGCAATATTAATCAATCAGTTGAAACATTATTAAAAACTTCCCATCTTTTCAGTCCTTTACCGGATGATATTCGTAATGATACTGCCTTTTTAGACCGATTACATTTTTATTTGCCGGGTTGGGATGTTGTAAAACTTTCCCCGAGTAATTTTACTAATAATTTTGGCTTTAGCATGGATTATTTCTCCGAAATATTCACCCATATGAGAAGAAAGACTTACGCGGATGTCATTGAAGATTACTTTGCCTTAGGAACACATCTAAAACAAAGAGATTCTAAAGCAGTTAAGAAAACAGTATCCGGATTTATTAAATTATTAAATCCAGATGGTAATTTTACTAAAGAAGATATTAGAGAGTATTTAGTGATTGCTTTAGAAATGCGGCGTAGAGTAAAAGAACAGCTTAAAAGAATTGGCGGTATGGAATTTTGGGATACTAATTTTTCATATATTGATAAAGAAAGTCGAGAAGAAGTGTATGTTTCAGTTCCAGAAGAGCGAGGCTCAAGTTTAATCGAGAACCAACCCTTGCGGCCTGGGTTGTGTTATACAATCTCACAAAGCGAAGAAGGTATGTCTTTAATACAAATCGAGGCAAGTGTAATTTCTGGTAGTGGGAAGATAAATATCTCTGGTACCGGTAAGGTAGAGGTACGAGATAATGTCAAAAATGTTTACCAGTATATTAAAGCAAATGAAAAAAATATTTTAAGCCAAGAGCATTCTCTTTTAAACTATGATATATCTGTTCAATTAAGTAATTTAATTGGGTGTACAATGAGCAATGGTATCGGGGCAGCAATTTTTGTAACTATTTTATCTGCAATACATAAACGTTATTTAAAACCTGGGCTAGCTTTATTGGGAGATATTTCGATTAGCGGTGCCGTTACGAGAGTAGATAACTTTTCTGATAAAATTGCAATGCTTTCTGAAAATGGAGCAAAACTAGTACTTACTCCAATGGATAACCTCAAAGAAATAGAAAATATCCCTCCGGCAATATTAAATAATACTGATATTAATTTTTACTCTAATACCCAAATGATACTGCAAAAAGCCATATCGAGTGAATAGGATTACGGGGTTAGCTTGAGTGTAATATTTTTCAATTACAAAAACGGGGGGAAAAAAATATGAAATTAACTAAAATTAATATATCGAAAGCTGAATTATTATCTATTCCAGAAAAAGAACTAGAATTATTTATACAATTAACGAATTTTTATAATGATGTAAACATTTTACAAAAATTAATGGTTATTTCCGGGATTTCAAGAGAAAAAGCAAATAATAATAAGATTGTGGAAATGAGTTTGAGCTCTCAAGCGTTATTCTTTATGAGAATTCAGGCGGGGAAATTATATGAAGGGTGGAATATGCTCGGCGAGCATTTTTTTAACAATAAAACATTTTCCGAAGAATATCACAAAAATGGTTCTTCTCAGAGTAAGGAGAATTTGTCTAAGCTCAAAAAATATTTTGGTAAGAACAATTTAATAGAAAATGTTAGAAATAATTATACTTTTCATTATTCAAAAAAGTCTTCAGAAAATATGGTAAAAGAAATTGTTAATGCACCTGAATTAAAAATATTTGAAATGTATTTTTCAAAGGAATATGCTAATTGTTTTTATTCAATCACCCACGATTTATTAAATTCTTCAATACTGAAGGAAATTGATTCTAGTGATCAGGCTGAAGCTATGGATGATTTTTTTCAGCAAATAATGGATATTACAAAACGGTTTTTAGATTTTACGCAAGATTGCATAGGAGTTATTTCTAAAAAGTACTTACAACTAAATTGTGAAGAGGTTCAGATACCAGAACCACCAAGTTTGAATGATATTAGGTTGCCTTTTTTTATTAAAAAATAATCATTAATAAATAAGGACAACAGTACCCATTTTTCTTAAAGGTGGAATTATAATGCCAAAATTAGGTGGGCAAGCAACAATTACAGGAATTGATTTTGAAGCCTGGTTTGTTGCATTAAAGTTTGTAGATGCTTTTTTTGATGAGAATTTAGAGGTAACACCTCAAGCCCAAACATATATAGACCCCAAGACTCAAAAAGTAGAAATTATAGCAATTGATGATGTTTATATCCATTCTGATTCCAAACAAGAATTTTACAATCTGAAATTTCGTGCTCCTAATATTAGAAGCTGGACTATAAATGGCCTGAAACAGCAAAAAGTATTACATCAATTCAAAAAACAGTTTATTAAATCTCCCGATGCATCTTTATATTTTGTAACTCAAAGTCCTTGTCCAATTTTTGCTGAAGTATTACCTCGTGGGGCATCATGCAAATCTAGAGAAAAATTAGAAATATCTCTTAGAGAAAATAAATACATAAAAGAATGGGATAAATTACAAAAACTGTTAGGTTTTTCTGATGACAATATGATAGGTTTTGCAAAACAGATAAAATTTAAACCTATTATCGACATAGAAGAAGTGGAAAAGACTATTAAAGATAGGCTACATGGCCATGTAACAAATTCTACTTTTGTCTCCAATTGTTTATACCAATTGGCTATAGAAGCTGGAAAGCAAGGTCGAACTATCACCAGAAAAGATATAATTGACTATCTTAAGAAAAATAATATTCATCTAAAACTTCATTTAAGAATTGAAGAATTATTGGAGAAGATACATTCTGCATCAGCCAATTTACATTCTATTAGGCACAAAATTGAGAATGTATATATAGAAAGAGAAGAGGTTAACATTTTAGTTAATTGGATTCGTACACCCTTAAAGGAAGAAGAATCTCCCATTGCAGTATTAACAGGAAAAGCAGGCTGCGGCAAAACAGTTATTCAAAGAGATTTATTGATAAAAATGCAGAGAGAAAATATACCTGTTTTAGGAATAAAAGCCGATCTGTTAATATTTGATACTTTAGAGACTTTCTCTGGTGAAATAGGTCTCTCAGGTGGAATTGTGGCAACTATGGCAACCATTGTTGAAAAATATGGAAAAGGAGTGGTCTTGTTTGACCAGGTCGATGCTCTTTCTCTTACTTTAGGCAAAGATAGAAAAAGTTTAAATACATATTTTAATTTAATTAATCAACTTTCTGATATTAAGGGAATCAGGATTATATTATCTTGTAGAAGTTTTGATCTAAAATATGATCCCATTTTGAACTCTTTTGAAAATAAATTTACAGTTAATGTGAAAGAGCTTAATGACCAACAACTGGATAAAGTGCTCTCGAAATTAGGTATAAAAAGGCAGAAAATCTCTCACAATTTACTTAATCTTCTTCGGACACCTTTGCACCTTGATATTTTCTGTAACATTTACAACCCAGATGTTGATCTTATTTCAATAAACACTTTACATAATTTATACAATGAATTCTACGATCAAAAAATCCTTAAAAGTTTAAATGATGACATTCAAAAAGATGTTTTTAAAGCCATAGATATTATGATAGATAAAATGGATAATTCAAAAGTGCTAACGGTTCCGTTTGATTTATTGGATAGAAACAGTAAAGGAGGAAATTACTTATTAAGCCAATCAATCGTATATAAATACAATAATAAAATCCAATTCTTTCATTCTTCTTTCTTTGATTATTGCTACGCCAGAACATTTTTATCACGACATGATTCGTTGATAAAGATTGTCCTCAATCAGCATCAAGGTTTGTTTATCAGATCGCAAGTAAAGCATGTATTGGCTTACCTTAGAGATAGCGACTTTTCTATATATTTGAAAGAATTAAAGGGATTTTTAACAAATCATAAAGTTAGATTCCACATTTGCCTTTTAGTTATAAATCAATTGGCCTTCTTGCAAGATCCAAAAGATGAAGAGTGGTTAATAGTAAAACAATTATTAGAAAGAGATGACAACTTCAAAAAGCACTTTATGAATGCCATTCAATCAGAAAAATGGTTAGAGTATTTAATTTCGAGCGGATACTTGCAGATGCTTTTGCAGTCAGGAGATGAGAAAATTATTAATCTCATTATAGGTAAATTAAGGATTCTTATAAACTTTTATACAAAGACCATAATTAATTTTCTAAAGCAATTTCCCAACATTAGAAAAAAAGATGAGCATGTAGTTCAAGTTCTTATTGGACTTGAACACTGGGAAGACGAAGAAGCAGTCCGATTATTTCAAGGCCACCTGCAAGTCATCAAAAGTGGATACAGTTTCTATTATAGCAAATTTTTACTAAGGATTCTGGAATATAAGCCTGAAGTTGTATATAAGATATTTTTTGATGATATATATGAAAAGATCAATGCTGTTAGCTCTGCGGAGGAGCTTGACAAAAAAGAATATTTCAGTCATTACGATATTGAAATCTTTAAAAAATTATTAAATTGGAATTCTGATGTAGTTCTTTCTAAATCATTGCAATTAATCCATACAATGGTAGATAAGACAAAACGGAAAAGTAAAACTGACTTTTTTTCAGATGGTGCTTTTCGTGGGTGTGAACAATTTGTACCTGATTTATATCCTCATTGGCAAGTTCTTTCGTTAGTCTTAGAAAAATTAAAAACGATAGCAATAAATGATAAATCTAAGTTTCTAAGATTAGTCAAAGAGCTTGACAAGAGCCGTTCGTTTACCTTATTGAAAATAGTGCTACATGGGTATAATGCAAAATCACACTTGTATGTTGAGGAAGGCTTTGAACTGCTTTGTAGAAAAGGAATCCTTGAAAATGTAACCTCTAATCTTATAGGAGGCTATAAGTTAAGAGCCTTGCTTGAAAATATATATCCGCATTTTTCTAAAGAGCAAAAAGAGAAAATCAATAAACTCATCTTATCCGTTTCACCATATTGGGAAAAAGATAGAGAAAAAGGACAACAAAGTCTGATAGGATATACAAGGTATAAGCTTCTAAATGCAATTCCAGATGATGAAATATCAAAATATCTCATTATGAATAAGGAATTTAAGGAATTAGATCGTAAATTTGGAAGATTTAAAGAAAAGCCTATTAAAACCCGTAGAGGTAAATGGATAGGTCCACTTTTACCCCCACCTGCTTATGAAAAAATGACACCGGAGCAATGGTTGTCCTCTTTTAGAAGATATGACGAAACGACAAGCTGGGGTATGCCAAAAGAAGAGTCTTTAAAGAGAGGAATAATAGAACACTCCCGAGCTTTTGCAGAGCAGGTATCAAAGCGACCAGATGAATTTTATGATTTTGTATTTAACCTTGGGAAAAGAGATGATGTTTCTATTACCTATCTTGGATCTGGATTAGAGGGTTTGATAAAGGGAGACTATGCTATAGAGCAAATAAAACAATTGGTGAAAACGTACTGGAGGTATGAAAATAAAGAATTTAGAAAATGTATTATCAAGGCTATCGAATATATTGACCGGAAAGTTAATCTTGATTTAGACTTAATAAAAATTTTAGCAGAATATGCATTAAATGATCCTGATCCCAAAGAAGAGCTCTGGGAAACCGATGCTTATAATGGAACTCCCTATTACGAGGGTGATCCTCATGCCCACGGGATAAATACAGTCCGTGGTTCAGCAACTGAAAGGTTGGTTGTTCATGGTTTTGAAACACAATATCCTGATAAGATATTTGAAATTTTAAATAAAATAGCAGAAGACAAATCCGTTGCCGTGAGATGTTGTTTAATAAGATATTTACAGGGGATGATAAAATGGAATAAAAATAAAACCTATAAATTATTTAAAAAAATATCCAGCGATAAACATCCTCAAGTAATAAAATATGGATTAGAATGCCTTTGCTATCTAATGAATAAAAATAATTTTAAGAGTTTCATTTTTTATTTAGAAAGAACAATGATTTTAAAAGACACTTTTGATTATCATAGTGTTGGTGAGCTTATAGGGCAGATTTTAGTGCTTGCATATTTTAGAGACTATCCTAAGAGCAAGGAGTTACTGGAAAAAGGTTATAAGGTAAACGAAGAAATAAAAATTACCGCAATTGATTATGCCTCAAGGCATTTATCTTCCCTAAATACAAAAATTGCTGATAAATCTAAAAAAATATATATGAGGTTCTTTGATGAGGATAATGATCAAATAAGCGAAAAATATGATTTCTGTTTTCTTGATTTCAAAGTAGAAGACTTCAATAAAATATATACTGTAATCTTAGAGTATTCCAAAACGGAAATAGTTAAAAAACATTGTACAAACTTTTTTGAGTTTTTAGCAAAGGTGGTTAGCCTTGAGCCAGGAAAATGTATCAACATATTGCAAAATTTTAAAAACTTTGAGAGCCCTGAAATTCGATACGATGATCTTCAGGGAAAGTTAGTACAAATTCTAATCGAAGCATATAATAGAGCAATAGATGATATAAATAAAGAAAAAGCTATGAACCTTTTTGATGCAATTCTTCAGGTAGGAGTTTATACGAGGGAGGCATTGGAAATATTAGCTGAGCAAGACAGGGGATGACATTCAAATTTATAGGTAATTCCTCCTTGTATCGTTTATTTATATTAAAAAAATATAATTTATAATTAATA
>SDBT01007533.1_pt1 | contig 17891 bp, 22 predicted proteins | sample 2277101 | NCBI WGS metagenome assembly SDBT01 (sample SAMN10404973, study PRJNA504765) | marine sediment metagenome | isolation source: marine sediment core GS10_PC15, 103 cmbsf | place: Arctic Ocean: Southern Knipovich Ridge | collected 2010 | reverse complement strand
ACATTTGAAAGATGAGTTAGAGGAAAAGGGGTTGAGAGTAGAGTATCACAAAGACTTTCAGGCATTACATTTAAAGAACTATTTGTAGAGGAGGATTATGAAAGACCAAAATTTTCCAGTATTTAATAAGAAAATTAGTAATACCGAGCTGGAACTTAAAAGAGAGCACGTGGAAACATTAACTTTGGAAGAACTTAGAACAAGAATAGCTGCACTTCAATTAAGAATTGACAAATTAAGAGCTATAGAGGCGGAGTTCCTTGCGTCCTAAAATAATCGTATCAGGACTATATCGTTCAGGCACGTCAATGCTTATGAAAATATTGGAGCAGGGTGGCTTGACTGCAATAAAAGATGATTATAAATGTGCTGGTAAGGCAAATCCCAATGGCTTCTATGAATACCGAGAAATGCAGCATTTTCCTGAGTGGTGTCTTGAAAAAGAAGGAGACTGTATAAAGGTTCTTGTTCCCCAGATAAAGAGGATTAAAGGGAATCATAAGATAATTTTTATGCATCGAGATTTGCAGGAGATAATTGATTCCATAAGCAAAATGCAAGACGCTTCCATGTGGGCATATAGTCATCTGCTGGGAGACAGCCTTCAATGGTTGAAAGATAAAGATGTGATACACCTTGACTACAACCGTATTATGGAAAATCCCCGAATGGGGCTTGAGAGAATAAAAGATTTAATACCTAACTTTGACGAAGCGGTAAAAGTAGTAGACCCTAAACTTTATAGAACTAAAAGGAAATCAGGGGCGATGATAACCGAAGATGACTTGGAGAGAGAGAAACAGAGTCATGAGAAGAGGATAAAAGAAATAGACAGGGTGTTGGAAAGTTTTAAGGAAGTAGCTAATGCCTAAAGGAGTTGACTTATGAGTGAAAGACGCAATGATATTGGAAATAAGGTTTTGATTGCAGTAGTAGCAATACTTATAACTTTGATTATGGGTTTTTCGATCACCGCCGCTCAGAAAGCTGATGGTAAAGCGAATATAAATGGTCTTGATATTAGAGAATTAAAGACTAACTTCGTAAACTTTGATAAGACTTTAGGCAGGATAGAACTTGATATTAAGGAAATTAAAAATAAACTTTAAGGAGGTTAACGATGATTAAGTTAATAAGTATTATATTGCTAGTAGTATTATTTCTGGCCGGGTGTGCAGTAACCGGGACTTTATCTAAAAAAGGTAAGGTATTAAAACTTGAAGGCTTCGGAGCTAAGTCGGCAAGTTGGGAAATTGACGGAAATAAATACAGTATCTCTAAAGGCGAACCATTTAAGGTGCCGGATATATTACCTGTAAAATAAGGGAGGCGTGATGATATTATTTGAAAAACTTAAGGGCGTTATTGGCAGGATAAAAAAAAGTATTGGAGAGGTATCAGACCTTATTCCGGAAGAGAAAAAAGAAGTTACTAAGCAACTTATTAAAGAGGCTGTGATCGCATACGGCCGGGCTATGATAAACGAGGCTATGAAAAGTGAGTAGTTTTACTAAATTACCTGCATTGATCGCTCAACCACCGAGCTATAAGCTCTTTAAGGTCCCTCAGGACTTTGAGTATCATGTAGGGCATGAATCTTCTCTCGACGTTGCATATGTCCCCAAGGGTTTTATTACTGACGGAGCTTCGATACCTAAGATATTCTGGCCTTTGATCGGCGGTCCTTTAGGGCCATATGCACCGGCAGCCGTAGTTCATGATTTTATTTATAAGTATCAACTCCGGGACCGGGAAGAAGCTGACAGGATATTCTTAGAGGCCATGGGTGTATTAGGTGTAGCCTGGTGGCGCCGGCGATCAATGTGGTTAGCCGTGCGAGTAGCCGGTTGGCGGCCATGGAATAGATATACCAAAGAATTAGAGGAGGTTATTTATCATGCCCCAAAAGCCTAACAAAGACAACATCTCTAAGCCAAACCCTCAAGAGCCAAAGGGTAAGGGTATTCTAAGTGGTATTGCTAAGAACTTTAGCAAGGATTCTAACAGTGAACAATCGGACCAAGATAACTCAGATAATATATTCGATAAGATTAAAAAAATGTAGGAGTTAGTATTATGAGTATAGAAAAAGAACTAACCGGCAGCCCCAAAGAGAAACGATTGCAAAGAATGGCGCATTTTTGGGAACCAGCCGAACACGCTCATAATGATTGGGCCCAAGTTGCCAGGGAAGATTTTAACTTTTATCTTGGCGGCGATCACCAATGGGACTCTAAAGACTTATCGATCTTAAGAAGTCAAAACCGTCCGGCTTTAACCTTCAATCATCTATTAGCTTTGGTTAACTTAGTCTCCGGCTTCCAGCGTCAGAACCGCTCTGATATCAAGATATACAATCGCAAGGGCGGCTCAAGAATAGTAGCCGATATCTTGACAAAGATAATCAAGCATATTGAAGATAATAGTTATGGTGATCACGAGAGCTCAATGGCTTTCTTAATGGGTATTATAACCGGCCGGGGATATATCGCTCCAAACCTCGACTTCGATGATGATGTGCTTAACGGAGATATCATCGTTCAAAGCCACTCTCCTTTTAAGATCTATCCGGATCCTCACGCTGAGCGCTATGATAACCGGGACGGTATGTTTATCTTTAACACCTCTTGGCTGCCTAAGTCAAGGATCGAGCTGGCCTTCCCGGATAAAGCCAATGAGCTCGAAGGCTTGGCCAATGTGCCGGACGCTGAAAAGCAGATGATAACTATCGGCGAGGGAAATACCTATCATGACACCTCTGGAACAAATACAGCAATCTCTCAGATAGAAAAATATAGATATCGGGTAAAACAGTGTTGGTGGAAAGAGTTTGAGGTTCAGAAGTTTCTTATTGGGATTGAATCCGGCAAGGTTAGAAGGGTTGATATGCCGGAGCAAAAGCTAAAAAAACTTGTTGAGCAAAATAAGAATATTAGATTTATGAAGAGGGTTCGCCCGGTCCTTAACCTTACCACTTATGTTGGTGATGTTGAGCTTGAGCATAAAAGGGATCCACTCAATGGGATAACTACTCTACCTATCGTACCTTTCTATGCTTACAGGGTAGAGCATGAAAACTTTGGAATAATCACTCAGCTTAAAGACGCTCAGCGTGAAATAAATAAGAGAATGTCTCAGGCGCTGCACCATCTTAATCAATCAGCTAACTCCGGTTGGATCGCCGACGACGACGCCTTGAAGCCGGATCAATGGGATGATTTAGCGAACTTTGGATCCAAACCAGGGTTTATCTTGAAGAAGAAGCCGAAAAGCGTTCTTGAAAGAATTCATCCATCACCGATATCGGACGCTCACCTTGTTTTGGCACAAGCCGGCAAGCAGAACATCAGGGATATCTCCGGAGTTAACCCAGACCTTGCAGGTGTGCCCTCATCTAAGCAAGAATCAGGTGTGCTGGCCGAATTACGCCGGGCTCAAGGTTTAACTGCCTTAGAGAGTATCTTCGACAATTTCAGGCATACTAAGCAGATATTAGGCAATCTATATGTAGATATGATCCAAAAGACTGACGCTTATTCTCAGCAAGAAATGATCGACATGGTAGTTGCTGATCAGGGTAATGAGCCGAAGCTAATAGCGGAGCTTCAAAAGATCGGTATAGAGCAAATCAAAAAGGATATGACTATCGGTAAATATAAAGTAGTCGTTGGCCGAGCAGCTAATTCACCTACAGTAAGGGCAAGGAATTTCCAAGTAATGGTTGACCTTGTTACCAAGGGCGGAGTACAAGTACCGCCAGAAATGTTGCTCGACGCTTCTGATCTACCTAACAAAGAAGAATTAAAAGAAGCTATGCGAAATCAACCAGCAGCAGCAGCCGGAGGAGGTGGGGCTACATGAGGAAATGAATCAAACATAAAAAGGTATAAGGATATCAGATCTTTATAAGAAAAAACTCGTACATCGAGGTAACCCTTACTGCTTAGGGTTTTAAGCAGGTTGCCGTTACTCCGGCGGAAATAGGAGGTTTCGTTAATATGGATAAACTTACAGTAGAGCAATGGAATGAATTGGGTGAAGAGGATCAACTCATTCGCATTGACGAAAAACCTGTTGAGCTTTCAGGTAAAACCGGCTCTGATGATCCAAAGACTGTAGAAGGGCTAACCGAGGATCTTAAGAATATCAATGTCAAGTTAGCTGAGTTTGAGGATCAAAAATCTGGATTGATAGGCGATGTACAGGCAGAAAGGCGCTTGAGACAAAACCTTGAGATAACTGTTAATGAGCTTAGGGCTCAATTGATAGACAAAGGTAAGGCTGATCCTTTCGACGGTAGAGACGATACTGATACCATGACCGTTGGAGATATCAAGAAGCTTATATCCGGTCTCAAGAAAGACTCTGCTTCCGCCAGTGCCACTAATGAAGAGACTCATTTACGCGCAACAGCAGTTAAAAACTACAGTGATGATGAGACTCGTTTGTTAGACAAAGAGACTGATGGTAAGTTGGGGAAAGTAAGCTACAAAGACGCAATGGCTGAATTTCATGTGTTGGCTAAGGCAAAGCCGGCGTTGATGATCGCTGTTAATGCTGAGGCAAGATCCGGAAGTGGACGCCCGGCAGAGTTAGCTTACACGATTGCCCTAACCTCTCCCAAATTCAGTAATGTAATCGCTAAAGCAGCCAGAGAAGAACTGATTCAAGAATTGGCTAGACAGGGTAAGTTAGACATTACAAAGATTCCAGGCGGCAGCCCGACCGGCGACAAGACTGATCCGAATCTTTTATCTGAACAGCAGTTATTGGATATGCCGGAAGCTGAATTAAATGAATTGCTTAAGAAAACGGGTTGACGTTTAGGATTTAACATTTTGGAGGTCAATTATGGAAACCCGCTTTGCGACTGGTGATGCACTAACCGCTAAGCTGTGGTCCGCTAAACTTTTCCGAGAGGCGATCAAGGATATCTTCTTCGCTAAATGGACCGGTAAGGCCGATACGAGCATTATCCAAAGTAAGACTGAACTGACTAAGAAGAAAGGCGACGCAACTACTTTTGGTTTAAGAGCTCGTATGACTGGCGACGGTGTCAACACTGATAATGACTACTTAGAAGGCAACGAAGAAGAAATGACCTTTCATGATTTTACGGTCACTCTTGAAGAGCGAGGCAACGCAGTAAGGGCAAAATCGAAGCTTGATATACAAAGGCCGGCTTTCGATCTGAGAACTGAGTTTAAGGGAGGCCTTAAGGATTGGTTGACTGAATACATCGATAGAAATACTCTTACCGCCCTATCAACCTCTCCTACCACGAATCGGAATATTTTCGGGGGCGACGCAACATCTACTGATGATATCGAAGCGGCTGATGTACTTTCTACAGCGTTGATATCTAAAGCCAAGAGAACCGCACGCCTGGCTTCTCCTAAGATCCGCGGCGTTATGGTTGAAGGCAAAGAGCGTTACGTCCTGGTCGCGCATGACTATCAGACTAAAGCCTTGAAGGCAGAGTCAGCATGGCAGCAAGCTCAGCGTGAAGGTAATGTTCGGGGGAATAAAAACCCTATCTTTTCCGGTATGTTGGGTATGTGGGACGGAGTAGTTATCCATGAGTATGAAAGGATCCAGACTTTCAACACATGGGGTGCTACTGCAAACTTGAATGGCGCAAGAGCTCTTTTGCTTGGCCGTCAAGCCGGGATCCACGCCTACGGTCAATTTCCTAAGTGGTACGAGAAGATGTTCGATTATAATAGGATTCCTGGTGTAGCTGTTGATGTAGTTTGGAAAGCAGCTAAGACCGTGTTCGATAGCGAAGATTACGGTGTAGTCGCTGTTGATACCTATTATGTGCCTGACTAAGAAGATACGGTAAGGTAAGGTAAAATAGTGTTAATTTAATCGGAGGTTCAAGTATGTTTAAAAAACTATTTTCTTTTAAGACCGCCGTTCTTCTTGTGATGGTTATGTTTATACTTGCCATTTCAATAGGAACGGCTCAGAAGGCTCACGCTTTGTTTGGCTTAGCCAAATACTGGGCCGCGATTTACGATACGGAAGATAATGTTCGTACCGACATTACTACCGTCACGATTTATGACGCCGGTACGACCGATGTCGCTACGATTTATGCTGATGATGTCGGCACTTCTCTCACGAATCCGATAGTTACCGGCATTGACGACGGTACCTTTGAATTTTGGACCTCAGAGTCGAGTGTTGATGTTGTACTCGATGATGGCATCCGGTCCAAAATGATATCCGGCATGACGACTGTTACTCCTCATAGGATCTTGCTTGTAGCACAGTCGAAGCAGAGCCAGGTACTTAAATTCACTCCGGGGGATTTCATCGCAATAGACAATGGCGGTACTACGATCATACCTTTGACTGCTTCATCGTGGCCGCAGCTTCAAGTCAACAATGCTATCGTTAGTATTGTTTGGAGCGATGAACAAGAGACGTACGCCCAGGTTACCTTTAAGGTCCCTGACGACTATCTATCCGGTGGAGCGTTTAGAATATTCACCGACTATGATAGTGGATCAGACCATCCTCAAATCCAATATTATGTGTATCTAAATCAGGATGACGAGACTTGGGATGCTAATGTGACGGCTCAAACACCTGTTGATCCAGCCGGTACAGCCGGAAAACCAGAGTTGACTAACCTACCGATCACTACGGATTTTGATTCGTTGGCGGCAGGGGACGTTATCACTCTTGGAATTTCAAGAAGCGATCAGGAGGCTGGCGTAACTGCGGAGTTGGAAACTTATTATGTTGAATTTTATTACAACTCTAAAGAATAAGCTCCGTTGCACTGTAGAGATTATTAGAGGCAGAGTACAGCCCTTCGGGGCTGTACTTCTGCTTTTTTTAGGTATGCTTGCTGTTTCTTTTGGCGCATTGCCTCATAAAGAGTTTTTTTGGATGAGGTGTTGGGTATCAGAGTGGGTGATCATCGCCTTAGTTGCATTTATCTTTATTAAAGATTGGTGGTTCAAAGCCTTCTTGTTATGGTGTCTTTACCTTAGCGCCGGGTTTATCGTTGGCCGGGATCCAAGCATGAATATAGGCTCATTTATCACCTTTCATTATATCCTTTTGTTTTTAGTCTTTTATCAAATAGTCTACGATCGAGTTAAGAAGGTTCATATAAATTTTATTCTCAATAGTATTTGCGTGGTTGTTTTGTTGCAGCTAATTTATATGTACTTCCAGGCCTTCGGTATAGATCCTTTTTTAAAAAGTAATGGATCTCATCCGGAATATGTTAAGTATTGGGTACAGGGCTTTTGGGGACATACCACTCTATCGTCAGCTTTTCTGGCTATCACCTTGCCTTTATTTTTTCGCCGGAAGTGGTGGTTATTTATCCTTCCTATTTTAATCATGCTATTTTTAACTCAATCATTAGGATCGATAGCCGCTGCTATGGTTAGTATAATATTTTACTTCTTCTTTGTCATAAAAAATAGGATGGTAAAGGTTTGGTTATCAATAGTCGTCGTGACGATCGCGTGCTTATATGGATCCATATTTGAGCCTCATAATTTTAATCTAAACAATAACAGGATCACCTATCTGAAAACATCGATAAGTTTATTCTTAAAGCACCCGGTAATAGGCTACGGTTTAGGTGAATATAAGATAGCTTCAATGGCGGTCAATAAAAACATTAAAGGATTATCATCTTCTGGACTCCAACACGCTCATAATGAATTGGCTGAGATAACTACCGAAGCCGGAGTGCCGGCCGGACTGATCATCATTGGCTTTTTGATAACTTTATTTATTCAATTTATCCGGAGGAGAACTTATTTAGCTGTAGTGATGATGAGTGCGATCGTCGCTATATTGGTTAATAGTTGTTCGACGTTTCTTTTCCATACACCGTTAGCTTGGTTTGTGCTGTTTATATTAGTGGTTTTGAAAAAGGAGGTATCTTATGATAATTAGGTATACTGGTCCTAAGGCTGTAAAGGTGATCGAGTATAATCATCTGACTTATGTTTTCTCTCCGGAGGCTGAGGTATCGAGTCCGTTAGTTTTGAAATTCTTATTAAACCCCGACATGAGAGGGCTGTTTGTGATCGCAGCAGAAGTATCGGAAGAGGATAAGGCTATTGCAGAGAAAGAAAGAGACGACAAGATAAAAGCCGCCGCCAAGAAAAAGGCTGACGATAAGAAAAAAGCCGAGGCAGCTAAAAAGAAGGCTGATAAAGAGGCTAAAGACCAAAAAGACAAATAAGGGAAACCTTATACCTCTTAAATGCCGATTTAAGGGGCTTATCTTTGATAGTCGCCTTATGAGTGCTTGAAGCAGCCAGGGCTTTAAAGCCGGCTACTGAGCTGTCAAGCTCAGGTAGTCCAGCACCATTGGGTGAAGAGGAGAGACTAAAAAGAAGAAATAAACCGATTGGGAGGGTTTAATCATGTCCATAACAAATACTGAGCTGCGGGATGTTGGTAATGGCAGAACCGGTAAATCTAAGAGCCAGGATGAAATCAATGTGTTTGTTAAGTCTTGGGTTAAGGATCTGTCTACCCGGGGCGTAGTATTAGAATTTGAAGAGAGCGTCACTTTAGTCGATAAGCAAGCTAAATATCTTTTCTTAGCGTTTCCTAATGCGGCAACGATCCAACCTAAGAAAATTGATGTAGTTACCGTTGTCGATGAGAACGATAAGGAGAGCGAACCTTTTGAGTTTATTACTTGGGCGAGGTATAAGGACCGGCTAAGCCAAGGCTTCTCTCCGGATAAGCCATCTGAGTACACTATATTCAGTAATGCTATCTATATCTGGCCGGGACCGAACGTGCCTGAGTTTGCCACTCTCAATGTCTCCGGCACATACCATCACCTTGAATCAACGACTATTTTATACCCTGATAGGTATAAGGAGTGCGGCTATCAGTACATCATTTATAAGATCTATGAAAGCTTTGGCTATCTCCATCGAGCAAAAACTAAAGCTCATTTTGAAAACTATGAATTTGAAAGATCAAAAGTTATGACTGGTGATTCAAGGAGTAAGCAGCACGTTCAAAGATATAGTGATATTTAAAAGGGAGAGTTATTATGGCAAAAACATTTCCGTTTGATGTAACCACTCCTCCCGGCACTGAGAGCCCAACTGAGGGTGATAATCGGATTCGGGAGTTGAAGGACGCCTTACAAGAAAGAAACGACGAAGATCATTATTGGGAAAAGGTCGGTAATGTAGTCGACGAGGACAATGTTGGCTTTCATCGTAAGGTTACGCTTTTAGTTAGTACAGCGCCTTCACTGAAAGCGGACGCCGGTATATTGTACAGCAAAGATGTATCTGGTAAAGCTGAATTTTTTTATATAGATGAGGATGGTAACGAAGTACAGTTAACTGATGCCGGCACGCCCGCCGGAACTACAGAGTTTAGAAGCGGTGATTTTATGACTTCTAAGAATACCTCTGCACCTTCTGGCTGGACCGATGTTTCCTCTACTTATGAAGATAAATTTATGCGGATTACTTCCGGTACACCCTTGACTGCCGGCGGCGCGGATACCCATACTCACGCTGCTGGGAGTTATCTTGTAGATATCGAAAGTTTTAATAGTGGTACTCCAAGCAATACGTCCTCTCCGACCGGGGACGGCGGGACAGGTGTACCTTCAACAACACATACTCATCCTGTCAACCCACCGCCTACTTCTGTCACTGGAACATCAGCAAGCGGTGACAATGTACCGGCTTATATAGAAGTAAGATTATTTGAAAAGGATTAAAAGGAGGTCTATGTATTGGTTAAAATTATTCGGTGGAGATAAAGGCAAACGGGCTTTGAAAGAAAGGATCTTAGATAATCGGTCAGCACTTGTGGATGTTATGGGCCGTAACATTAAAGACGCGAGGCAATGCGATGGATTGATGGGCCAGAAATGTATAGGCCAGTTTTGTGAGAAATTTCAGAAGTTCAATGGCAAGAACGGCCAGGGTAAACTCATTGAATTTTGGCGATGTGTTCATGTACAGACACCGCTTTTGATCATTGAGAGTAATGATTTATTGCGTTCATTGATCGTCGAGCAAAGAAAAACTCAGGAGCTTTTAATAGCCATGCACGAAAAAAAGGGAGATTAGAGAATGAACAAGGCGACCAGAAAACTTTTAAGACAGTCGGTATTGAATATGGATAAAAAGATAAAGGATCAAGAGGCGGTAGTTGCCAGGCTTGATCGTAGCGCTGCTTCTGTTGATCGCAATCTCAGAGAATCTAAGAATAAACTTGAGTTATTTAAACAACAGAAGAAAGATGTAATCGGTGATATTCCAAAAAATAACTAATTATGCCTGAAAAAAGCTTTGCTATAGTTTCACCGATACTGGGTATAAAACAGGATTTTCCATCCATTGCCTTACAGGACTCTTTTTTACCTGACGCTTTAGATGATATGAAAAACTTCATCTTCCGTGATGGTGAGATCCACCGGGCAAAGTTAAGGATAAAAGAATTTAGCCAAAACCTCCCCGATACCGTTCTCGGCTACTATCGGTTTGAGTTAAGGACAGAGACAAAACATCTTTTGCTTTTTACTAAGCGAGATATTGCACGGCGTAATTCATCCAATGATAGGCTCGATTACCTCACCCCTCAGTATGCTACCGGCACATCTAGCTTTGTTAATGGCGATAAAACTGTATCTGGAGCCGGCGGCGCTGACTATACTAACCTTAAGGCCGGTGATTTTATAAGTATTGGAACTACCTACTCGACTGATGATACCTGGTATGAGATAGATAGTATTACTAATTCAACAGAGCTTGAATTGGTAATTGCTTATGCCGAAGCTAATAGCGGAGCTGTGGCTTATTTGGCCCGTGTAACTTATGCCGGAGGTGATACTGATTTTTGGGAAAGCATTACTTACAATAATAAATGTATATCCACCAATGGAGTTGATGTTCTGCAAGTTTGGAACGCTTCCGGGCAATTCACCGTCTTGGCCGGCAGTCCTCCTATTGGTAAACATCTATTCGTATATGAGAATTATGTTACGTTGGCCAACTTGGTAGTCGCTGCCGCTCCGCAGCCTAATTCTTATGCCTGGTGCAATCTGGGTATTGAGACGGACTGGATCGGAGGCGACGCCGGCAGCTCAGAGCTTGACGATAAATTCCCGATATCTGCCTCAAAACTTTGGCAAGGCTATTGGATCATGTTTACTGAGCGCAGTATAAATAAAATTCATTTCATTGGTGGCGATCTTGTATTTTCTGTACGCCGGATCACCGTGGCGGCCGGCGCATGGGCGCCTCAGTCGGTAAAGGTAACTGATGTTGGTATTTTCTTTTATTCGTTCGATCATACATTCAGGGTATTCACCGGATCATCTTGGCCAAAGATAAGCGGTGCGATCGATAAGTTTATGCGGACCATACATCCGGAGCATGAGAAGAATATATATGCCGGGTTTAGTGAGGAATATAATTCGGTGCTTTTTTCTTTGCCTAATACTAGCTCAACCGGCAACAACAATAAAGTTGCTACTTATGATTTGAAAGCAGCCGGCGCACTTGATAGATGGAGTTTTTTAGATGTAGCGGTAGCTGCCTTCGGTGATTATGAGGTAGAAGATGATAGCACTTGGGACACCTTAGAGTTTGATACTTGGAATAACTGGGGTTGGGACAAATGGGACACCCGCAGCGGATTCGTTCAGGCTCCGCACTTAGTCGGTAGCGACTACTCAGGCTATACTTTTCAGATGTTTGGTGACGAGTTAGATGATGGAGCCGCCTATACCGGAGAGTTTGTTATCTCTACAGACTTATCCCGCAACAAACAAACCCTGGCTCGATTTAAAAGGGTTACTCGCATGATCGCAATTTTTAGGAACGAAGGATCCGGAACTATAACCGTCTCAGCCAAGAGGGACTATGGTCCAAGCTTTGAAGAGATAAGCAACACATTGTCTTTAAACGGTAGTGAAGAATTTCTTTTTATAGATATCAACACCGATTTATCATTTAAAAATTTATTGTTGAAGTTTTCCGGAACCAATAAGTTTAGGTTTATCGGAATTATGTTCCCTGAGTTTGAGTTGGAGGATTACAGATGAGCGAAACACCAAAAGCAATAATTTTACCCAGCTTAGAAGAGGTAAAAGAAGGGCCGGTCAAGGAAGTCTTTCAGCAGATCCTTGACTTGATCGAAGAGAATCACGAACATTACCAGAAGGACTTAGACGAAAAGGTTATTGCTATAACTGATGGAGATACTACGCCTGACGTCCGGGGCGCTAAGATTTTAAAAACCGCTAATACCGGATCAACAACTATTACTACGTTTGACAAAGGCGGTGACGGCCAAAGAATAACTATTATCTTTGGTGACGTGAATACGATCATTGCTGAAACTGACAACATAGTCTTAAAGGGTGCTTATAATCCTTCGGTAGTAGATGATCAAATGACACTTTCTTATGATGGAACAACTTGGAGAGAGGTGTCTCGTACAGTCGATACTTCATTATCTCACACTCAAAACACTGACACAGCTTTAGGCGCTCAGTCTGAAAACCTGAATATGAATACTCATAAGGTAGTCGGTGTTGTTGATCCGACGGCAAACCAGGAAGCAGCTACAAAAAAATATGTTGACGATGAAATATCCGGCACAATTCAAAACGGCGACGCCGCAGGCGGAGACTTGGCGGGTACTTATCCTGATCCTACTATTGGGGCAGGTAAGGTTAATACTACCGCTTTAAAAACTGCCACTGGAGAGGTTAGCGGCACAGGCAACAAAGTTTTGCCAGGTGGAGAGTATGGATTTTACCCTCAAATCAAAGGAACTTTTTCTGGTGCTAATGAAGTTGAGTGCTGTATATCTATAGATCAAGTGTTGGGGAGTTATGTAACTAATATCGCTTTAAGATCCGGTTCAAGTATGTTTGCTCAACAAAGATATATCACTGCCTCAGGAGCAGATCATTGGATATTTATACTTTTAGATAAGAATACCAATAAAATTTTAGGTGCTTATCAGGCTCCTGATCATCCAGCTTATGGCAATGGAGGAGACTTTGTCAAACTTACCCACCCCTTTGGTAATTACAATAGTGAAACTCAGAGGATTATCTTATTAGATAAAGAAACTTGCAATACCCTAAAAGCTGAAAGCAAATCAACGAGCAAGTCAATCCTCACTTTGGTTGATGAAGGATACAAACCAAACATGGCTAGCGAGGAAATTTATCAGCCTTTACATTCTGGTCAGTTTTTAGATAAGACCCCGGTAATGATTGAAACTATACCCGACTATATAACCGTTCGTAAGTTGATTAAATTAACACAGGATGAGAAGGATACAAAACAAGCTGATGATAAGGCTGAATATCTTGCTTATACGGAAGCCGAAAAGAATAAAAAACAAGATGTGGAAATTGCACTCAAGGCTCTTAATTTAACTGATGGGGTAATAGCATATCTTCTTAAATAACAAGAGGAGTAAAATTATGTTAATCGCGACTACGGATCCACTACACTTACAGCGAATCGCCGAAATGGTTGGCAAGGTCGATGAGGTTGATTATACACCTAAGCAGTTTAAAGTCTGGTTGATCAAGAATTTTGATCATAGAGATACTAAGGCTTACGTCGACCTGAACGAAGCCGGCGAGATTGAAAGTTTTGTGATCGCTCAGGTAGTCAAGCCTTTGATAGATAGAGAATTATTTATACCTATCGCCTACGTCAAGCCTAACTCAAATGGTTTAAGCAAAGAACTTTGGGCGAGGATCGAAGGCTATGCAAGATATAAGGGAGCTAAAAAAATATCGTTATATACTAAGGGAAGGATTAAATCTTATCGTAAAAAATACGGGTTCAAACTCGAACACTTTTGCTTAAGCAAGGAGGTACTATAATGTCAGGACTATTTAAAAGTAAAAAAGAAGAACTACCGGCTCCAAGAGAAGTAACGACTGATCTACAGAAGCAATCTCAGGAAAGATTAGCCGGCTTTGGCGGTTTTGATAAGCCAATCACTCCCGGCGCTGATATCTTTGGTGATCTGCCGGCTATAGCTCCGGATCTGCCATCAGAGTTGGCTATCCCTGGTTTATTGGAAGGTTTTATCGGCCGGGGACAACCAGCTACTACCTCAGCAGCTACAAAACAAATACTTGATACATTAAGCGGAGGTTTTGATCCCGCAACCTCGCCATTTTTTAAAGGCCTCCGGGAAGGTGTACTTAAAGAATCCGGAGAGGCGGCGACCAGGCTAAGACAAGGTACTCAAAGCGCCGGTCAGTTTAGATCTACCGGCCGGATAAAACAAGAACGCAAACTCGAAGAGGAAACTTTTTCAACTATAGCAAATATTATGGCCAGCTTGGCGGAGTCTGAAAGGATGAATAAATTGAACATATTGCCAACTGCCTTTGCGGCCGGTGTACAAGAAGAAGGCGCTCCGATCAGAACATTGGAAGCGATAAGAAATTTTTCACTATTCCCAAGACGCCAAGCTGAATTAGAAACTAAGCGGGGCGATATCCTGAGGACAAGAGGTGAAGAATTAAGTATAGCTCAGATACTTGCTGATCCATCATCCTTTTTATTCCAGCAGCCGCAGTTTTCGACTGAGGCCAGTCCGTTTGAGAGGATGATATTACCTATCCTTACGGCAAGTTTACAAACAGTCGGAGTTGGCGGAGGCGGCGGAGGTCAATTCACAAAAGCACCCAGCAAAGCGGCGGCCGGCGGTGGATCAAGCATTTCAAGTATACCATCATTAGCTGGGAATTTTCCCGGACAGTAAGTAATTAACTCAGGAGGTTTACTATGCCATTTCTACCACCACTACAGGGAGACCTTTCCCAATTTAGCCCTAATGCTCCGGCTCTTGATCTTAAGAATATTTTAGGTCCACTGGTTCAAAGCTTCTTGGCGGCGAGGGAGACCAAGACTAAGAAGCTTTCCGGGCAGCGCGACCGGTCGATTATTGAATCCCTTATGTCCGGCCAAACACCTCAACCTTTCCAAGTGCAAAAGCCTGAGGGTATCTTAGCCAACATAGTCGACCTTATAGGCGGCGGCCGTGTATCTGCTAAACAGTTACCGGTTAGCCCGATCGAGACTTCTTTGGCTGTTTCAAAGTTAAAAGATGTAGAGAAGAAGCCTAAACGCTTTGACCTCCTCAAGCAAGCCGAGAACAGAGCAAGGACTATTCTCGGCGTAACTGATGTTATTGCTTTAGATGAGACTGAAAGGAAGGAGTTTGAGCGGATCACCAATGAGGAATTTGATAAACTTGAGGTCCAGTTCGGCCTTAAGGGAAAAAGAACGACCAAAGACAAAGAAAAAGAGATAGTTTTACCTAAGAAAATCGAGACTACATCCGCAGCTATTAAACATTTAACCACAGTAGAGGGTATGACCAGGCAGGAAGCAATAGACTGGATTAAACAAAGGCTCTAACAATGGGCTTAAACCTTAAAGACGATATTGGTATCGGTCAGGTCTTTGGCCGACCGCAGATAGAAAGTACAATCGATGAGGTTGTAGATAGCTTCTGGGATAAGGACCCTAACTTTAAAAAGCTGCTTAAAGAGACTGCCGCGCATGAGGCTCACTTCGGAGAGCTGTCTAAGAACATCATGCAAATAGATCCCATCCAGGCTGAAGAGCTAAGCAAGCCCCAGTTTATACCTCAGCTATCAGCTATGGGTGTACGTCAGGACCCGGCAACCGGTAAGTTTGATCTCGAGGACCCCAGGACAAATATAGTATTAGGAGCTATGACCTTTGTTACCAAAGAGCCGGGTATAAATATATCACCTACCCAAGATGGCCGGATAGAACAATGGAAGAGGTTATTCAACACCACGGCCGGCAAAGGAACACCTGAGGCCTTCAAGCGTAGCTTAAAGAAATTTAATCTACTCGAAACACCCTCTATAGATCAATCATCGCTGTTTGACTTCATCTTACCAAAAGCCTCAGCCGCAGAGACACCGTTCGATAAGCTTAACCTCATCGATGATCTAAAACTGGGCCAAGGTGGGCCAAGTGCACCATCCCTAGGACTTAGGGACGATGTCGGTCTATTTGGTCCGCCTAAGAAAACTATAGTCAAAGAAGGTGTAGAGCTATTCACTGAATCGGCCAAGGCGGTCTTAAGAGGTATAGAGGGTTCAATAGCAGCTATCGGAGATACTATTAACTGGATCGGGGAGGTTGGGGAACGTATCTCAGTCGCCGAGGAAGATATTAGAAGGCGCGTTTTTCCTAAGAAGCTTGAACCGGGGCAAAAGAGAGTGCCTGAGCTCAGAGAGCGTACGTTCACCTCGCCGGCAGAAATAGGCAAGAAGTTCTCAGAGTGGGGAGCAACCGCCTCTGAATTTTGGAACAGGGAAGCTCAGCGCGGTATAGAAGCGCCGGATCCGGCAACTTTCGCTGGTGGGTTCATGGAAAATCCATCATGGACCAGAGGCGTTGCTACAGTGGCCGGAGCGATACCATCATTAGCAACAGCGACCGGAATAGCAATTATTACTAAGAACCCCATGGCCGGCGCAGCAGCTTTAGGTACACTTGAGGGAAGCCGGCAATATGTTGAAGCCCGGAAGGCCGGAGTGCCGGTTGATATCGCAACCGGATTAGGTGGAGCGTCAGCCGTTGGAAACTCAATCTTAGAAGTTATGCCGATCACCAGATTTATGAAAGGCGGATCAAAGAAACTACTCAAAGATATATTCATCGGAGCTATTCAAGAAGGTGGAGAGGAAGGCTTACAGTCTTTATGGACCAACATGATCGCTAAGGTCGGCTACGATGAAACCCGGAATTTAACTGAGGGTATGGTTGAGAGTATAATCGCCGGTGCCGGAAGTGGTGGTATTCTTGGAGGGTTCACCTCCGGCCGTGGTATTCAGATGGATAACGCCATAAAAGAAGCAACTGATCAAGGTGTACTTCCGGAAGAGATAGATATTATGCAAGAGGCGGTTAAGGAGCAGGTAGTCACTCATGCTGACGAAATAGATAAAATACTTGATGATGAAGCTCAGGTGATCAGCGCGGCCGATGAAGAGGTTATCGCTACCGAGAAAGCCGAAGAAGCTGAGACCGGAATAATTACTCCTGAGGAGCGAGAGGTTGAACCTGGCTTACCTACTGAAGAGGACATTACGTTTGAAGAGTGGAGCGAAGAAAATCAACAGAGACTTGAGGAGGATTGGATCGATAACGAAGGTGAGGAGTTCGGTGTTTTAGCTCAAAGGATAATCGGGCTCACTCAGAAGAGTAAAGCAGCCGGCGTGGCCGAAAAGAAAACCATTGAGAAAACTATAAGTAAACTTGCCAGCCGCCAAGGTGACCTTGAACAACAGTTTTTAACCAGGCAAAGAAAAGTGTTTGAAGCTGAACAGGGTATAGTGGCTAAGGGGCCAGTTAAGAAAGCTGCCCCTAGTAAAGTTGTGATCCCTGAGTTTAAGTCAACCGGGGAAGCTTTGGCTTTCGGTAAGGAACACGCCGGCGATGAGGCAATAGCCAAAGCGTTAACGGCCACAAGAGAAGCCGCGATAGCTGAGGCACAACCGCTAAAGACTTCTCAAGAGTTAGCTGATATACAGAAAGGACTTAATCTTTCTACTAAGGCTCAATTTGCTAGAGAGGCGCTTGAGGCCATGAAAGTCGGGGAGGTTAAATCAAAGATTCCTAAAACTAAAATTAAGAGACCGACTGAAAAGTTTTTTATTCGAGAATTTGCCGACGCACAAGAAAGGAAAGGTGTATCTTTCAGGGAGGTCCCGGCTAAGCCAATAACCATAACTGGCTTTGAAAAATTGGATTTATTTATTCATGGTAAAGCCGGGGATTGGATAGTAAGCGAAGGTCGAGGAGGTTTAAAACTTTCAGATGGAAAAGCAC
>SDBT01007532.1_pt1 | contig 17899 bp, 18 predicted proteins | sample 2277101 | NCBI WGS metagenome assembly SDBT01 (sample SAMN10404973, study PRJNA504765) | marine sediment metagenome | isolation source: marine sediment core GS10_PC15, 103 cmbsf | place: Arctic Ocean: Southern Knipovich Ridge | collected 2010 | reverse complement strand
AATCTATGCGTTCCAGATGCTGCGCCAGACGGTACGTTCTGTGATCGCGATGGTCAGTGCCTAAATGCGTGCTTCGAAAATGAGTGTCAACCTCGTCATGATCCAGGTGAGGATTGCTACAACAATGCGGATTGTAAATCAAGGATTTGTGATGGTGGGACCTGTAGATGAATTACCAATAGAGCTATTCAAACGGCGGAAGTAACCTTCACAATTTACAGTTCATAAAGACGTCATCTCTTGCTCAAATCACGAAAGCCCCCTGCCCTTCGGTTTACTTGTGGGGTGTTTTGGGATATCCTCGCGGACATTTCCTCTTTTCTAACCTCCCGATCTCTTGTCCGATCCGGAAGGAACCTCGCATGATTTAGCAGGGCTTTGGAAAATAAGGTTGGGTTACGACAAATCAAGGCGGGAGAACAGAAATCAATCAATAACCCTCGCTTGAATGATTCGGCGAGGGTTTACTTTAAGGTTACTTCTTATGGAAATTTGTATTTCTGTAAGAAGTATACTTAAAATGAAAAAGGCCGTCAAGCACGGATTTCCTCTGTTTTATTTTTATTGGGAAGAGGAGTTTGGGTATTTTTGCATATCCCCCCAAAAAGGTATATTCCAGGGCTATCCAGCTGAGGAAATCGGTCCTGAACGGGACACCAATTCCTGTACAATCGCATCAATATCAATCGGTTGGAACGATTTGGTAAATTCATAACGGCCATAGAACATTTAGAAAAGCCAACCGCCTCGCTATAGTTTTTGAACTACTCCTTTTTCAGCGGCCTGGCAAATTGAATAGTGATATCCACTTCATCCCCTTATTAATAGAAAAGGGGCTGTCCCAAAAACGATTGGCACAGCCCTTATTTTTATTTTCCGGAGTATATTCCCATTTACGTAAGTATTATATATTAGCATAACAACATTGTAAAGCCGGTAATTATAGGTTTGAAATAGTTAATCTATAATACAGATAAGCAGGTAATTGACAGATATGCGCTTTAGCTATAGGTTGTGCCATAATAATTGGAGGAAGTAATGATAGCTTGCTTAGGTTGGGGATCTTTAATTTGGGATCCAAGAGAACTTCCAATTTATCGACAATGGTTTAGAGATGGACCATTAATTAAAGTGGATTTCCTTAGACAATCCGACAACAATCGAATTACCCTCGTACTCCATGAGTCAGCAGAATATGTCCGTAGCTTATGGACTTTGATGAGTGTGAAGGAGCTTGAAGATGCGAAAAAGAAACTGGCTTTTCGGGAAAGTATAAGTGACAAGAATATTGACAAGTATATCGGTTCTTGGTCAATAAACGACGAGGAACCCGATAATATAAAAAATATCAGTTCTTGGGCAATGCCTCGCGGGATTGAGCATGTGATTTGGACAGCATTACCACCTAAATATGATGGCAAGAATAATGTTTGTCCTGATATTGTACAAGTTAATACACACCTATCCTCATTAGAAGGTCCTGAGAGGGATTCCGCAGAGAGATATGTACGAAATACTCCTGTACAAATAGACACAGATTTCAGGAGAAAGATTGAAGCCAAATTAGGATGGACTCCAACCAGAAAGACTAAGGCATAACCTCCGCTCCACCTGACCTCCGGAAAGGCCGGGCGTTTGATCGTTTCTCTCCTTATCCGTTTCTCAATCTATAATCATTAACAGTCAGGTCCGATGTCAGGTGAGCTAAACCGTTAGGCACATATTTATGTTGCAGATTAGGACAAAATATGGGTAGGTTCATACTTGATGAAGAAATAATAAAAACCTTATCTGCAGAACTGCCAGACCTAGATGAAGTTGGCTTGTCTGTGATGAAACTCGCTCCAGACTTGATCTCAATTAGATATCCTCGTTGTAATATCCCCATAGCAGCTGTTTGCTTAAGAGACACCTTGAGTGTCCTTCTGCAAGTCCGTATTGGCCTTAATGAAAGTTTTCAGCATAAGGTTTGGTATCGTGAGATATGTGATCCGCCCAATGAGCAACTTGCGGTTATTTTTATGCAATTCTATCTTGATGGAATGGTTTCGCGTCTATATGCAGCATCTGAGCATATAGCGAATTCAATTATCTTCATCCTTAATATCACTGATGACCAATTGAATGAGTATCGAAAAGGTCGATCTAGTCAACAATCAATTGTGGGGCATTATTTAACTAAAGAACTTCCTGAGCACACAATTACTAAATCGGTTTTGACACTAGCAACCAATCATGATTGGAAAAGGACAATGAATTACAGGAACAATATAATTCATGATCAACCGCCAACTGTTAGCGGATTAGGAACTGTGTATAAAAGAAAAAATCGTTGGTTTCACTCAGAAAATGATAAAGCTTTGAAACTTGAATTGGGTGGTGGAGACGAACCTGATTACACAATAGATGATTTACTATCGTTTGTTCATCCAGCAATATTTCGATTAGTGGATCTCTTCAGAGACATTGTGGGTTTTTACATATCCTTGCTTGCTGAACAAGGAATTCATTTAACGGACCAGGGACTTTCGGTCAATATCTTCAAAAGGTAAGTCTATAGGACCTAACCCCCCGCTCCTCCTGACTGCTAGGCACATTGGCAAATTGATCTCTTCTTCCCATTACTGGTTCTTAATCTATAATCATTAAAAGCTAACCACGGCACCAGTTGAGCTATACCGTTATGAAGCTTGGATCCAAAGGAACTTCAAATGCATTTTAATGAAGAAATCAATAATCGTTTGCTTGATATGGCTGAGCAAGATGATCCATCTGAAATTCCCTGGCCAGAGAAATGTGGTGGTTCAAGGAATGCCCTGGTGATTTTTGTTGGTCCAAGTCCGGGAGGGAAAAAACAATTAAAACGCCAGGACAGGGATCAATGCGCTGTTAAACCTCTCTGGAACACACCATATAATGATCCTCTATCTTGTAGCAGAGGTTGAAAATAAAGAGAGAATAGTATCAGAAAATTTGGTCTTGACTGAAATAATGAAAAAGAAGATTAAGAAGGTGTTAGAGGAGATTTCGGGGGGCTAAGTGATGATTATGGACTCAACGAGGAATAAACGCAAAGCATCTCTTATTAGAAGAAAGCAGAAAACAGAATGGCTTTCCAATTTGATCAAAAAGGAGTTGAAACAATATCCATCACCAGGCGTTTGGGAAAGAATAACAGGATATTTCTCTACAATTTATTTTCCATCTAAAAAAACGATTGCTCTTATTCTGTGTTTAGTTGGCTTAGTTTTGCTATTAACCAACTCAGGGAGAATATTAACTTCAGTGGGGCTAGAGGATTGGATTTTATTTAGAATCCATTACTATCCTGAAGAGTCTAATCAATTCCAAAATTTAATTTCAATACATGCCGGTGTCGGAGCGATAATTTTTGCATTAATAATTTTGGTCGCCGAAAGTTTGCGTGACAATCAATCTAAGGATACTGCACAGGTATTACTAAAGGTAAGTTACCTTTTTCCTCTAACAGTGGCCGAAATTTTTGTGTTCTTCCTTTTTTTATTAGGCGATGTGAATTTCCTCAGTGTTGTTTCTGTCATTACAATAGCTATATTTACAGTTGTATCCCTAAAAAACACAATAAATGTGTTGTTAGACAAACCTTTTTTTACAACAAAAAGAATAGAGCTGTTAACTGAAGGGATTGAAAAAAATATTGATCAAGCAATTGATGAGCGTGTTGGAAATAATTTATTATTGCCCAGGATTAACAACCCCGATCTAAAATTGGAATATCGTATGTTTATGTTCGATGAAACAAATTATCATGTAGTAAACTCAAATAAATTTGGAGTTGTTACTGATATCAATATAGGGCTTCTTGTTGAGATAGCTGAAATAATTCAGGGTGAAGCAGATAAAAATATAATACAGCCTAACAGACCAGAAACACCTATATTTGAGTCGCAAACAACCGAAACGAGTCGAACAGACGATAAAAATGATGTGCGTTTGTACGTGCATAAAAGGTATAAAGAAAATATCATTGAAGGTAATCGTGCTCTGCTTTACTTTCACAAATCCTACGTGGAAGATGATCAAGTATTAGAAATAATTCAGTCCAAAGCCCAAAAAGCATTCAGACTTGCCCCAGAAGACAATTTTGATGAATTAGTCAAGTCTCAATTGAGTGCTCTCAAAGGACAATTCATTGATGCAATTGCCAATCGTGAAATCAACATTGTTGAGGAATTAAGCAAAATTTTTATTGGAGTAACTGAAGGGTACCTTAATCTTATGGAACCTTATGGGGGAGGCTTTTCTTTCGAGCAAGCTCAAAACGAAAGAGCAGCAGCATTGATGGGGGGTTGGGAGCAAATGAGATGGCTAGTTTCCGACATTCGAAGCCTTGTTATTGGAGCGATTCAAAGCAAAAACCTAGAAATCATAATTAAGACTACTGGCTTACCAATTAGAATATCAAGATTGGCTCTTCAAAACGATGACCATTATCTGTTTCAAGAATTTGCTTGGTTTCCTGAGCTTTTTTACCGCTATTCTCAAAAAGAAGAAGTGCAACAAGAAATCAAGAGCTATTTGTATGAGCGATCATGGAAACATTTTCAGAACCTATCTGATTACTATATCGAAACAAAATTCAAAAAGAATATCCCTGATGCGAAGAAACACAGCTTGAAAGATTTTGCAGTTACGCTACTAATGACTTTTCAGAATTTATTGAAAGCCGCATACGACAATAAAGATATTGAGGGATTCAGAAAATTCCAACAAACAACATTATCTTTATTTAGAAAAACAAACCCAGGTTCAATGCTATATGAGATTGAATTCATAAATTCACTGTTGGAAAATCAAAATCTATCCAAAGAAAGACAAGAACAGCTTCGAAATCAATTAGAAGTGCAAATGCTTTTCCAAGAAATTCATAATCGTAGGTTTCAAATGTTTTTTGGGTTGGCAAGTTGGATATTTGACGAATATAAGAATAATCAAGAAGATAGGCAAGTCAAGGATATATATAATTACGTTCAATCGGTATTTGATATATCCCTAGAAGAGTTTACTAAAATATTTTTGGATGCACACTCTTTTGATGTGGAGGATTTTTGGAATTGGGATCGCTGGGATTCTGTCCCCGATGGAAGAGCTCATTTTATTCGTATATTAGAGAAGCTAGAACAATTTTTTGCCGTGAAAACTCTTTCGATGTTGGCAGGACAGACCAAAGAGGAAATTGATCAAATTGAATTTCCTTATAATCGGGATTTCGCCTATCTAGCTGGGGGAACTCGTGATTTGGTAAGGATATTAGATGCTATGACGAATAACCCAGATAATTGGCAGTTTGTATTATCAGAAGATGCAATTGAGAAGGTTGATGTCTTAAAAGATTTATTGTTGCAAGCTAAAGAAAAACAAGAAAATGATGATGTTGATAGAAAAAGAGCTACAGCTATATCAGAGGCAAAGGTCAAAACATTTAATGAAGATTTTATAAATGGGTTTTACGAAAATGCTGATTTAAGAAGAATTATTGAGATGATATCTACAATAGAGAAAAGGTTATCAGAAACACCAAGGGAAGAGATAAAAAGATTTGGCTTTAATACGGTTGATGACAAAGCTGCCTTCTTTGACGATTGGCATGTTTATTTCGGTGATTGGGGTGAGAGTTACGGTCGGAATCTTGCTTTAGGGGAAAATTCTGCTATTTTAAAAAAGATTATTGAATCTTGTGAACGATTGGACCGTTTAGATTTCCAGAGCGTTTTTGCAAAGTTTGAGAACAAAAAAGACATGCTTATTTTGTTGGTAAATTCTTCATCATTTTCGGTCTTTCGGGAAGAAGAAGGGTTTAGATATCAGAATTCCAGGAAAGATAAGCGGTTATCTGGCGTTTTCCAATTTCAGGGAGTTGAGATACCAATTTACCAATTCTTTCAGGTCGATGCTGATAAACAAATAATCATTTTGGATAAAAACATATTAAGCAAATTGATACAGTATTCACCTTTGGAGGAAGGTGAAAATGAAGAGTTGATAAAAGAAATTTTCTTCATGGATATACAGTCATTTGGCGAAAATGAAGACCTAATGAATGAAATGCTTGAAAATCCTCCAGATTGGTTGCAAGAAAATAGAGATAGAGAAGCACAAAGATTATATCTTGAAGAACGCGTATTAGTAAAAGTTCAAGAGTGTTTTGAGTTAATTTTGTCTGATGATTATCAAGGTTACAATATACTGACGGACAATTAAGACGACAAGAATTCCATGCTCTCGCGAATGAAACGGTTACCTTGGTTGATCAGTCCAAAAAGTGGTTTTTAATCGCAAGGTATAAAGGATGGGGATCATCATTTCGTAAGGTCAATTTAGGGTCAAATATTTATGAGATCCGCCTAACCTGCTGTCATGTACCTCTCTTATTAATTACATGAAATCTAAACTCAGCTAATAGATAATCTAGACCACGATGGCGTTGGGGTCGAAAGGATTTGCGGGCTCGGAAACCAGGACCAGGTATCAGCTGACTTTTTAGGTTGCCGGGCTTGCTTTATATTTATTTTTACTGTGATCTTAGGTTTATATCCATGTCTCTCTCCTTAGAAAAACTATAAGCTGAGCGACCTCCCGCTAGCAAAGATTACACTCCTTGCTGCCAGCGGGAGCCTCATTAAAGGGACTGTATCCTCCCTTAAAACAAAAAAGACCAGGTTTTGAGATCTGGAGGTTCTTCCTTTTATACTGAGGGAGGAAAGGATAAGGGGCCCAGACATCTTAGGCCCTTTATCCTCTCTTATACCCACCTTCCTGCACATTCTAATCTGTTCTACTCCACCAGCTCTTTCTCAAGCTCGGTGTCTGCCTGCTCCTCCCCGGCTGCCATCTCCGGACCATCTGCATCTTCTCCAGCGCCTCCATGTCCTCCTCCGGTACGTGGCTGGACAGCCGCGGATTAAAGGCATCCATACCCCCCTGCTCTGACATTTCAGCAACGGTCTCTGTGAGATGGCTGCGGAGTTGTTCTCCTTTTTTTATTTAGTGTTTTTATGTTTGGGAAGAAGTTAAAAGTGGGTAATGCCTATACGCAATTCTATATTGTTGACCATTTTCACGGGTAATATTGGTATGTCTTTTCCCTGGAAAACCGCTCTCCGGTCCTCCAAGCGCCTCACTTGCCGTTCAGTAGGTAACCTTTCCCCCGAACCGTGTGTAAATAGCGAGGATTCGCAGGATCCAGCTCGATCGCGCTACGCAGAAAATTGATGTGGGTATAGAGCGTGTTCAGGTCCTCCATATAGGACGTTTTCCAGATCTTCCTGAAGAGCTCCTCCCTGGTCACTGCAGCGCCTTGCTTGCCGATCAGGTATTTCAAAAGCTCGATTTCCTTGGCAGTAAGGTGAGTAACACCTTTGGGAGAAAAGACCCGCTGCTTCTTCTCGTCCAGGTAGATATCACCATAATGCAGGCAGCTCTTTTTATCTAAAGGAGAATACAGCTCTACCCTATTGACCAGTATCCTGATGCTGGCGCCTGGACTAATCAGAATATCGGCCTGGGCCGGCTTTTCCTGATCAGAGATGATCAGAAGTGGCAGGTCAGGGACTGCCCTTTTTAAAGAGGAGCAGGTTCTGGCTCCGTTGGTTCTCATGGAAATTGCGTTCAGGATAGCAGCATGGGTGATCTTATAGCTGTCCAGAGCCTTCAGGGCGGCAGTTCCTGTTTCAGCCAGGCAAACAGAATACCCTTCTGAAGAGAGCCGGCTTGTCAGCGAGCCCCTGGTATCTTTCTCAACAATCAACAGGTCCCTTTTCATCTCTTCCTTGGGCTATTACCGGCTTAGTTCATGCCTCTATCTCATAGTTTGAATGCAGAGGGTTTTTCAAAAAGATTTCCTGGAAAATCAGCAGGTGTTGCCATTCTTGACAACTTTTTGTTTTTACCAATCATTCAGGACAAGATACCTAAAATTATTTCTTGTGGGCGAAAATCCATACCCATTCGGCCTGGTAGTATTGTAATTTATAATTAGGTACAAATCTGGAAGAATGCCTCAACCGTACAGCCATTGTTGTTGTTCTTCTTCCTTGGCGAACACAAGGCACAGCAAAAGGAACTATCATGGACGAAACTGGTATCTTAAAACTAGTAAATGAGATCGACGAAGTTGATTTCAGAAAGTTTTGGTGGGGGAGCAGCTTGCTTGATAAATGCAGTCAAATCAAGGATTCTCGTATTGTCAACGCGCTGTTGGTGAGACATCAGCACCTAGGAAATAAAGAGGCAGATTCGGCACATTTGCTCAGAAATACAATCAAAGAAATTGAAGGGCCAGACTTGAGAACACTCTGGGTGCACATAGATAATGCTGCTAATCAGAGAGAGCCAGGTTCAGATTATGGTCAGCCATATTTTTGGCAGAAGGCAGCTGGCCTTGTTTTAGGTAAAATCGGAGGAGCGCCTGCTCTGAAAAACACGAATGACCGTTTGATACCTTCCTATTCATCACAATACGCCGTCCTTGGGAAACTAGCAGTGCATCTCTTGACAAGATATGGTCAAATAAGCCATCAAGGTGAACCAAGAATAGTAGTTCAGGACATAAAGACCGGTCAAAGTTCCGAGGTCTCTTCCTGTGAATTTGATCAAGAGATATATGAAAGACAGATGCTCAGAAGAAAACAGGAAAATGAGTATTTTGTGCCCGTTGACAAGGACCTGCTGAACAAGCTTAACAGAAATCTATCAATGCTCCCACCTGCTGTCATCCCCGCGCCGATGAGTACCATAAGAAAGATGGTATTGGATATACCAACCAAAACAGCGACAGAAACATCGTATTTAATGAACCAGGAAGGAGCTATAACCGGAGGTGTTGCTAGGTTCCCCGATGGAAGGCACCTTTTCATTGCTGGGGATAAACCTGATCAGCACACCATGATCATAATATCATTTATCATGTTTGCCTCCATGATTCCAATATCGGATCAGATTATATTCTCAAACTGGGCAGGATTATCAGAGAAGGAGTGGTCACAAAACCACAGGGAGACATTTGCTTTGACATTATACAATTACTTCTTAGAGATCAAAGAACAAGATAATAATTTGCCTCCCGAGGTAATGAATGCTGTAGACATGCTTCTAGAAAAAGGCGCTGTTCCAAGCCTGGTTAAGAAGTTATCGCCAGAAGTAAAAGAGGTATTTAAAAAGATGTTCGTTTTATAAAATGGGGTTTGGTCAATAATATATCGCCTTTCTTCTCTCTACCGAAGAAAGCTCTTAGGTCAATAATGAAAATTCTGTGCTTTCCCCGGCTTTTGTAAATATCCTAGAATATATCGTTGATCTTAGAAACAAAGATATCGGGGGCTGGGCTTTCCAGCTGGCCATAATTTTTATGTTTTGGGTTTACAACCCCAACCCATTCGCAAAAATGGTGTTCGGCGTGACCACTATTATGATTCCGTCCCAATTCAAGTGTAAAGTATCGAACATTCTTTACTTCAACAGACAAAAGTGTTTTTGAAACCTTCATAGCCACGCCAATCAGGTGTGCTTCTGGGACAAGGGAGGGCTCGGGTATATTAATTAAGAAGACCCTCTTGTTGTCGTCTAAATTCGCTTCCTTGATCAGATACAATCCGTTATGTTCGGCCACTTTTCCTATTTTGTTTTCTAGTGCCTTCCATAGACCAACCAAATAGCTGCTTGCCTTAGGCCCAGAGAGTCTTCTAAAAGTCTCCTTGCCCTTACCTAGACATATCATCGGAAAGACGCTGTGAGCAAACAGATATTTCATAGTCTGTTTTTCTGACGCTGAAGCCGAGTCCGTATGGCGCTCAGTACCAAGGCCGGTCTGACTAAGATAGTTCCCCAAGGAGAGTAATCTTTCTGATAAGCCGGTGTCATCAGAAATCAGTGTTGAATTATTTGATTGTTCACTCTCTATATTGCGCCCTTCATCAAGCATATCATTTTCCAGAACTGGCAAAAAATCATTCCGGAGAAATTCCAATTTTTCAATTTCATCCATTAACTCCATTGGTTTTGTTCCGCTTTCTTTGTAACCGGCACATGCCATTGTAGTTTGTGCCAACAGGGAATTAAACTCGTCAATCGGTAATAATTTTGGCTTTGCCAACTTATATCTGAGTGATTGGGAAAACGAGTCTGCTCTTAATCGAATCTCAAATGCTTTGAGTGAATAGCTATGATCATTTTCTTTCACCACCAGTGGAAGGACAACTAGAAAGAAGTTATGCATTGTCAATAATAGATAATCTTTGATCAATCTTCGAAGTTCAGGCGTAGCGATATCAAAGACGCTCGTTGTTAGGCTCAGAATTAGATTCTTTATACCCCTGTTTATTTCATCATTTCTCTCCAGGTAATCTAAGTCTGGTATATATGAAAGATTGACGTTGTTTGACTCAAAACACTGCAAACGTGCTCCTGAATAATCTAATTCAATTGTTCTGGTTGGTATGGTTTCTGATCTCAGAAAGGTCAAGAGAGAGTCGCATAAGGAAAGCGAGTGTTGGAAATTCATTTCGCCTAATTCAGTGTTGACAATAATTGGCACACTGAGTGACAACACTCTGATCACCTCGTCATTTGAGAGATCTGAGTGGTTATGAATATCATACTGAATAGATCTGTTGGTTTCCCAGCCTATATAAGCTTCTAATATCGTTTTTGGATTGTTCATATATTCACCGTCCAACTATTGAAATCTAATGCCAGCTATTCTCCCAGCCAGACCCAAACGCCAAGATCTTGGCCATTTGCTCATCTGACATTCGATAGACCATGCTTCTTTTGTTAGGATAAATCTCAGCTGCTTGCCACTCATGTTTACGGACACTTGAGGCAACACCTATTTTCACTCCCCGAGCATTAAGCTCAATAACGAGCTCAGCTGCGTTAAACAAAAAAACATGGTTGATCAACCAGGGACGAATTCCCCCCTGGATGTATCTTCTAATGCCTTGGGGCCCGTCATTACCAGGTAGTAATCAGGAAGAGACTCCGGGGTTATATCCAGCATATATTCCAGCTTGCTGTACCATTTAATATTTACAGATTTGCCGGCCAATGAGCCGCTTTTGAAATGACCGTCTATGCCTTTTGCGGAAGCCGATTCCTCTAAATCGATATCAAATATCTTGCTGGCAATGTATTCCCCGGTATGCCCAATTATTGCCGGCCGCTGAGTAATTTCCGAGATCTTGGTCCCCAGGGTATTCATCTCGGCAAGCAGATCTGCAAGTCTCTCAAGATCACTATTCATCCATCCGCCTTATTTATAAAGAAATTGATGTCTTCCTTTAGATTGTCCAGCACCCTTGACTTATCCTTTTTATTAAGGGGGCGCGAAGTGTGTTTCAAGTAAAGGACGGGCACCCCCAGAGGTCTCCAAGATTTTCGTAGAAGATATACTTCGGGTTCCCGGCCCAGGGCCAGGATCACCTTTGGCCTTAGCAGCGACACCTCTTTCCTGAGGTATTTATTAAAACAGTTATTCATTGTATCTTTGTGGAGTTTGTTTCCGCTCTCAACTATTGTTCTACACTTCACTAAATTTGTAAAAGCAATCCTCCTAAAGAGATCCTTTTCCTCTGTGTCCAAAATATAGCTTAAGTATTCTGCTAATTTTCTAGAAAACAGCTGAGCAGAAGCGGCTAATCCCCCATTTTGAAAATCAGCTTCCTGTTTAGCCCGCAAGGTTTTATACAAAACATCGCCTGTTAACCCAGGGAATATTTCTAGTTCACGTTCATCTGGATGACCGGTATTTTTCCCAACAACCAGGATGTCTGCGGGAATTGTTCTGAAATAAAACCCATCTGGGAAGACACCTTTAGCCGTATCTCTCCAAATACCTGGACACTCTTTTTCTGTGTTTGGGCAATTCACACATTCTTGATAAAGCGCATGCAGATCATTGATAGTTGATTCCTTGCTCATGTCTTCCTCGACGGATCTAAGTTGTCCCCCTTTTTCGATCAGTGTGCTGTATTCAATTCAATTATATACAATTTATTTCAAGGCTCTTTAGGAATTTGTCCATTGTGTCCACGGGGGTAATTATTGTCCATTTGTCTACTACAATTTCGTATTCGTGAATTTCTTACCGTATTTCGAAGTTCTTCTTGTCTAGGGACAACGACAGCTTAAATGGCGAGCGCGCAATCACAATAATAAGCTACAATCAGCTGTGAAAGTTATTGATTAAAAAGAAGATGTACAAGAAGTTTTCGAATCAGTTATTCGGGGTCAGTGCGCCATTGCAGTATAGGGAAAGGGCAAGAATAAAATGACAGACATTCATTAAAAGATATGCGAAACTCTTGGCTGCGACATCTCGGATATTGTTGAAATCACCAATGAATAGTGTAATTGGACTCAGGAGAAGGTCAACATGCCACATTGTAATAAACAAATGATATCTTTTTTCATTACAACAAAGTGCAATTTGAATTGTATATACTGTTACAACATAGAAGAAAGAAAAAAGCTACAAGAAAAAACATTGTCACTAGAGATTGCGAAAGCAGGTATAGATTATTACTTCGAAAACAATACGAGTAGGCATATACGTTTTTATGGCCCCGGAGAACCTACTCAAGAATTTCTTCTTATGAAAGAAATAACTGAATATGCTAAGCAAAAAGACAAAAACGTGACCGTTGAGATACAAACCAATGGTGTGTTTGGAAATAATGTTAGAGAATGGATGCAAGAAAACATGAATATCATTTGGATGTCTTTTGATGGACCTCCAGATATTCAAAACTACAATCGTCCTATTCAGGGAAAATATCCCTCATCCCCTATCATTGAGGATAATATTACCTGGTTTCTTGCAAATAAGGGGGAGCGCGAATTAATGGTTGGGGCCAGGGTAACCATGACTGATAAGAACATTGCCCGACAGCAGGAAATGGTTGACTATTTTTATGATTTAGGAATTAGGTACGTTTGGACCAACCCGCTTTTTCCGGCAGTAGGAATTATACCTGTTTGTAAGGATGAAAAGAAGTTAAAGGGATATACCTTTGATATGTGCAAATATGTGGATAATTATATCAAAGCATATTATTATGCAAAAGAGACGGGTCTATTTTATGGGAGTTTTTTGACATGTAATTTTGATGGTAAATCCAATATAAACTGTCGTGCATGTACGCCTGTTCCCCATTTGACTCCGGATGGATATGTTTCAGCTTGCGATATGGTGCTACTGGGCGAACAAGCACACCACATGGATTGTTTCATTTATGGCAAATGGGATCCAAGCGAAAAGAAATTTGAATTTGATGAACAGAAAATCACGGCATTAAGAAACAGGAGTTCAGATAACATTGCGCACTGTAAAGATTGTAAGGCGAACTTGCATTGCGGCGGATATTGCTTGGGCGAAGTAACAAACGAGACTGGTAGTATGTATGGGCAAAAACCTAATATTTGTGAGGCAACATGTAGATTGTTGGATGAATTAGGCACCAGCAATAGCCCTTACAAGTATTTACACCCATAAATAATCATTAAAGGGTACTGTGCATATTCTAGATCAATTTTCTGGTTGCGACGATCAGTTTCACTTTTGTTGGTGTAACAATATCGACAATCCAAATTACGTGAGGTAGTTACAAAAAATGAAATCATATGCTTGTTTACGTGTATCATAAATTAACACCTATTCAATTGTTTTTTTGGGTTTTTAGTAACCACTAGTAGACGGAGAATTTAAATGTTAAGTCGCGACTTCATCAATAAAGTTTTGAATTTTTATTGATAGCATGTTTTTGTAACTATCGTCTCTAAACATGTTCAATCTTTGTAAATAGATATCAGCCTCTTCATATATTGGGGATTCAATAACATTATATGCTAACCACATAGCGCAAGCCATTTCCATTGCATCAAAAATTGCGTTACGTTCCAACGAGGTGATTACTCCTCCATTCTGTATGTACCCTGCAATAAGCTCTTTTGCCAAATTGTCATCCATGACGACATCATCAAACATAGAGAATTCCATAAGGGCTAAGGCCAGATCAATTATCAATGCGCCATAACAACAATCATCAAAGTCAACTAGTCCTACTATTTGTTCGCCAATACACAACATATTGGGTGGCCATATGTCAGCATGAATAATATTTGAACGAAGCAATGATGCATTATCAATAAAAAATTTACTGGATCGCTCCCATTGGTAATCTACATTACTGATATCCATTTTCCAATTTCGCGATGCAAGTGCAGGGGGGAGGGAATTAAGAGCATATTCTCCCCTTTTGATAAAAGTCTCATCTCTGGGGATTTTTACATTTATCGAAAGCATTGCTTTTTCATAATCAGTTATGAGGTGCCCGACATTTCTTGCCATTTTTGTGGTGCGTTTTACTTTATCGGCAGTGACGCCAGGAATATACTCTGCAGCACAAACCCAATAATCCTTCCATTGTTGTAATGTCTGACCATCTTTAGCGCTAATCAAACGCGGAGAAGGAAAATCAAACTTTTCAAGATGCGCCAAAACTTCATGCTCGAGTGTGATATGTTCTAAGCTGCTCTGCCCTTGACCATACACGCGTACTACAATTGTTTTTAAACGAGTTGTTACTTTGAATGTTGAGTTTGGTATACCGCCAAGATCAATGTATTCCACAACATCACCATATTGATATTTGGTAATGATCACTGCAAGGTCTTGGGAGGTGATTGTTGGTTTATGAAAATCCATTATTTGAATCGATCTTCTCGTTAAGGTATCTAGCAAAATAGCCAGCATACCTGAGCTGCAATTCCTTTGTCATCCAATCAAATCCTGTAATTTTTCCTCTGCAAGATTTTGTTTCACAACTACACTCGAATTCATATGCTTCATTATCAATCATCGCATAATCACATGTTAATTCTTCTTCTGCTGGTATATCCCTCATTGCTACAAACGTGATTTCTCCCCTAACTCCGCAATTCGGTTCACAGGAATGATTATTATATAGTTTGACAGCGGCTTCTTCGTCTTCAGTCGTTGCTCCTATATAATACTCATCGTCAATTGGGAGATAACTGCTTATCTTTTCGGAATAATACAATTCGCTCCGAGTTAGAATATGCCCCCCCTTGATAAATACAATTTCACCTTTTTTGATTAATTCTTTAGCAAACATACCAAGTCCATGAATTTGACTTTTTTGTATGATAACTTTTGGTGAAACAACTGACCGTACTACTCTTCCAGAGTCCAATTTACACCTCTGTGAAATATCTCTAATACAAAATAAGCCGACAGGGGAGGAAACCTAGCCCCACAATCAAACAAAGCAAAGCTATAAGGTAGTATCTTTTTAGAATTTTTAACTTCGTTATTAACACCTCATCCCATATAGCATTTACATCAACAAAATCCGGAGCGTCTCGATATACTAAACTTTGTATTGAATCAAGTTGCCAAGCTATTATGGACCAAAATAAGGATGATACAAGTGTAATAAGTGACGAAAACACTAGAATAATCCAGCCGTCTGGTAATTGGTTTTCAGAGAATAAGCTCATAAATAAATCAAGGGATACTGTTATTACAACACCGCTGATAAAAGCGTAGTAATTGTGGTTGACACGTGATATATATTTAATCAATTTATTCATAATATCCTTCTCCTTCCAGGTCAAATCCCTTCTTTTTCAAATTTTTCAACCTCGCCCGCCAATAACTCACACATGTCTAAAGTATCAGCATTGGATATTGCTGATATCAACTCTTCCATTCTACCTTTGAGCCGTTTACGTTCACCCTGATTCTCTTTCGCACTTGATTGCTTGAGACCATCAGCTACTTCTTGATTCCCCTCACGATTGAGTCTGGCGATATATTGACTAAGTTGATCTTTTTGGCGTCTAAGAATATCTAGTCTGCCCGCATATGCAATCCCTGCTCTACTGCTCAAGTCTTTCTGTTCAATTTCAAGGTATCTCTTGCTCTTCGCAACTAATGCAATCCCTGCTTCGCGAAGACTACGGTGTTCCTTTAATGCCTCTTCTATATCACTAATCTCAAGGGCTGTCTCGGCTTGCAACCATTCGCCATTCTCCTTGTCCCAAACCCTAAAGCAGTTGGTGAGCATATATCTAGGAGAACCGTTCTTGGCAAAATCCTCAGCAATAAAATTAATGAAATTTTCGTTATTGTCAATGATGTCAATACAATCTTCTCTCGCATCTTTTTTTTCTGGCTCACTAACGAAAAGCTCAACAAAATCTGCGCCAATAGCTTCCCGTTTCTTTCGCTGATAGTTAGCTTCGCACTGGGGTGTCCAAAGCACAATCTCAAAGTTACGGTTACATGCCCACATTGTGAATGGAGCACGATCGATAATGGCCAACCGCAATGTGTCTTCGTGGGATATTGCTGGATGTTCCTCAAGCTCCAAAATCTTTTTTTGAAGTGTGCCTACTGTTTTTCTCAATTCGTCATTTTCACGAGATAGTATTTCTTTTTCCTTCTCTGTTTTATTCATTGCGCTTGCCTTCGAATAATCAAATCTTTATTTAGTGTATTGACCCTCTGTCTGAATGTATTAAACAAAAGTTAGACCAACGAGCAATTAGTGATGGTGAATGGTTAGGTACTTTCTCGGATATAACTTCCTTTATCAACACCTTTCGTCCATTATTTATCCCCCTTTGCTTCCTGTATCATGATGTAATCTGTGTTGGTATACCCTCCATCTATTACAAGGCATGCGCCGTTAATAAAGCTTGCTTTTTCGGTTATCAAGAACGCCACAAATTCTGCAACTTCTTCTGGGGTTCCATTTCGTCCTAAAGGCGTCAAGGATGCAGCTTCATAAGATTCTTCTGTTGACATACCAGTATCAACCCATCCTGGCGCCACAGCAATAACGCGAATCCCTTTCAGTCCGAGATTATTGCCAAGGCTCTTGGTCAAATTAATCAAAGCTGCCTTGCTCGCTGAATAAGCCATGCTGCTGAACGAACCTGTCGCCCCGTCAGTACTTGCAATATTTACAACTGCTCCTCCTTTTGATATATTTTCTGCCAGTTTTTGGGCAAACAATAAAGGCGCTGTAAGATTTACTTCCAATGTTTTATCCCATATGTCGTAATCAAAGTCTTCAAAATCCTCAAACTCAATCATTCCTGCATTGTTGACAATGGCAACAAACTTAACGTTGCTAAGCTTACTGATTAAGGATAGAGTCTGTGACCGTTTAGAAAAATCAGCCTGAAAGATATTTAGCTGGTCTTTATACTTAGACTTCAGTGTTTCAGCTTTTTCCTCTCCGGTATTGAACGTTCCATAAACGGTATAGCCTTCATGTATAAGCTTTTCGCAAATTGCCGTGCCAATACCTGATGAAACCCCTGTGACTAAAACATTCTTACTCATTTGGTGCCTCCTTGACTAGAAGTCGTAATTATTCGAATTATTCGTAAATAAGGAATAACCTATTCGTTCCCTCCACTTATAAGCTTCTCCAAATTGGGAGTTAATGACCTCGGAACATTAGCCAGCCCAACCCAACAAGTAAAAATGCTGCAACAGCTTTTTCGGGCAAATTCCATTTTATGAACTCCCCACTTGACATTGCTATCCCTATCATGGTTACCGAAAACCATCCTAGAGTTTGGATCTCAGTAGAAGCAGCAATACCTAATTTTGGCAAATAACGAATCACAAGCCAATATAAGAGAATTCCGATACCAAAACCCGCAGCAGATTTCAATAGTTCGGGCCAGACAACCTGCCCATTATTCCACATATCAGAAGCATGAAGAAATCCTCGTGAGTCAAAGTACCCTGATAGAATTGTTAAGAAAAACACTAACACCGCAAACAATATTTTCTCCATACTTATCATTCCTCCTCAGAATAATT
>SDBT01007531.1_pt1 | contig 17901 bp, 10 predicted proteins | sample 2277101 | NCBI WGS metagenome assembly SDBT01 (sample SAMN10404973, study PRJNA504765) | marine sediment metagenome | isolation source: marine sediment core GS10_PC15, 103 cmbsf | place: Arctic Ocean: Southern Knipovich Ridge | collected 2010 | reverse complement strand
AATAACTGCTACAACTATCACAACTATTATGATAACTGCTGCTGAACCTATAATAGAAAATATTTTAGCTTTAGATTTCTTTTTAATAGGTATTATCCTGGTGTCTCCCATATCCAATTTAGAAGTTATTGCCCCAGCCATCTCATTGGTGGTACTAAACCTATCTTTTGGATCTTTAGCCAGGCACTTATATACAATACTTGTTAGATAGGAAGGAACACCTTTTTTTATCTTAGGTACCGGTTTATCAAGATGTGCTCTCATAAAACCAAGTGGCGTATCAGCTTGAAATGGAACTCTGTCTTCTATCATCTCATACAGGACTATACCTAAAGAATATAGATCTGTTCTTGCATCTACTCGTTTGCCATCTATTTGCTCTGGGGAAGTATAGTGAGGAGAACCCATAAACATACCGGTCTTTGTTATTGTGGATCTAGTTGTTGCCCTGGCTATTCCAAAGTCAAGTATTTTTACTTTACCGCTAGATATCATGATATTAGAGGGCTTTATATCTCTGTGTATAATTCCTTTTGAGTGAGCATAGGAGAGCCCCTGGAGTATTTGAAGAGTTATATCCTCAATTTGTTTTACAGATAGCTTTTTAGATTTTATATATTTATCTAGAGTTAACCCATCAATATATTCATAGACTATATAGTAACTACCCTTATCAGTACCGTAAGATATTATCTTTACAATATTAGGATAGGTCAATGTCTTAGATATCTCTACTTCTCTTTTGAATCTTTTTATGTAATCTTCATCTTTTGATAATTTCCTGTCCAGTATTTTTATAGCTACTTTAGTGCTTGTCTTAGTGTTTTGGGCAAGATAAACCTCTGACATTCCTCCAGTGCCGAGGAGGGAGATTAAATTATATGAACCTATTTGTTTCACCATATTATTAATCACTTTTAGAGACATCAAAATCAGTAACTGACCTAACTTTTGGTTCTGTTTATTTGATCAGCCTCAATTAATCTCAATAGTAAACTTCAGGTCTGAGAAGAAAACATCATTTTCTTGAGAATAACTAAATGAGTTTATAGATACAATAAAATTATACCCAAATTTTTTAAAACTTTTTTGTAAGTCTGGATAAATAATTACTAAATCATCTCCATATAAATAACCTTTATCTACTAAATTCTTATTAGCTAAAATAAGATCCTTTGAAGGGGGGTTGACAGTTGCATTTTTAAGCACACTAATACCTATATAACCTGGTCCAATAGTATAATCTACATCTCCGAAATAAATATTAATATAAAACAAAATATTGCCATTGTGGTCGTAGACTTCGAAATTTTGATATGTAGAAACATTAAAATAATCACTATCAACAAGAAACTGATTCTGTTTTAATTGATGATTTCCAATTACATCAGTAGCGACTTCATCACATCCCCAATTAAGTTCGATCAAATCAGAAGCAGAACCCTCTGAATTAGTTACATTTGCAGTTAGAATATAAGATTCGCCTTGGCTTAGATTTATTTGTGTCTTCTTTGTACCCCAGGCACCACTACTATCATCCTTACTAAACTCCACATAAGAAACAGAATCTCCAGTAACAACTGCCTCTACTCTATAGTAGCAAAGATCGTTAGCTTCAGAATAAGTTGGACCTTCATAGATTACTAACTTTATCGTAGGAGCAAGTAATTTTTCTTCTAAAATTACATCAATATTGTCTTCAGTTTTACTTTCTTCCTTACTAGCTTCAACTTCTTCTATTTCTTCTTCAACTGCAAATTTCTCCTCTACAGCAGGTTCTTCAACAGTGCTACGTGCTTCTACATTATTATTTTCTAGTGTTTCATCTACTGATGGAATTAAATCCATGCTTGTACTACATAAAGTAAAAAAAAGAGGGATCATAACAAAACAAGCTGTGGTAGCAATAATAAATCCTTTAGTCCTTCTAATATTTTTTCTGCGATTTATTAAAAGTAAAGCTAAAGATATAAAAGTAAATATAAGAAAATATATGGCAATTACTCCATATATACTATTTATCACTGGAGGATTTATAGATATTGTTGAAATTAGTGCTATCAACAATATAAAAAAAGATCCCCCTAAAATTGATACTAGAATTATTGATATGGGTCTTTTATAGGTTTTTTTACTTTTCTTTAGATTTGATTTATGTCCAGCCTTTTCTTTGGGAATAAGTTCCTTTTGACTCTTTACTATAGTTTCAGCATTATAAGATCTTGGTTTAATAACTTTGATTATCTCTTCAACTGAGGAGAACCTATTTGATGGATTCTTAGATATACATTTATTTATAATAGACACTATATAAGGTGGTATATTCTTTCTTCTTTTTTCTATTGGTATAATCTGGTTTAAAAACTTTTCCTTTATTATTATTTCTATTGAGCTAGATGAATAAGGTATATTTCCTGTTAGCATTTGATAAAGGGTAATACCAAGAGAGTATATGTCTGACCTTGCATCTACTCTTTTGCCATCCATCTGCTCTGGGGAGGAATATGCTGGGGCTCCGAGATATCCTCCAGTAGATGTCTTTATATGGGAGTATAGGGACTTGGCTATTCCGAAGTCTGTTAACTTGACTATATCATTTTTATCTATAAGTATGTTTTTAGGTTTTATATCACGATGTATAATTCCTTTTCTATGGACATATGAGAGGGCTTTAAGTATCTGGGTAAATATATTTAAAGCTACATCAAGGGATAGCTTGCCTCTCTTTTTTATATACTCTTCTAGGTCCGTACCCTCTATATAGTCCATTACTATGTAGGGTGTATTGTTGTGGGTACCTATGGAATGGATCTTTACTATGTGAGGATGATCCAGCTTAAGTAGCCCTTCTTGGGAGAAGCGTTGGGCTATCTTTTCTTTGGCGATAAGGCGTTCTTTAAGTAGCTTAATGGCTACCTTTTTACCTGTAGCTTGGTGGATAGCCAGATATACTACTGCCATTCCGCCTTCAGATATTTCTTTTATTATTTTATAGGAGCCTATTTTATTTGTCATGAGGTATATATGTTTTTAGTTATAATACTTATTAAGATCTCATATTTAATAATAATTAAATAGTAACTACTTAAAAGCTCGTACAGCTCTAAAATTATAAGAACCATACTTAGGGAGACCATCCTGATATCCATTGCGAAAGTTCTGCCACCAAACATAATCAACATAAGCATCGTCCAGATCATACTCAGAAGAACTCCAATAATCTACAGCTCTTAAATCACCAAGACCCTTTAGGTAAAGATTTTGATAAATTAAGTTAAGTTCATCTTTTGATGGTAAAAACCAATCGTCGTAATTCTTTACTATTAGATCATTACATTGCTTAGCTGCACTATTTATATGCCCCGGTTGATTAATAATAGTAACGGTATTTGCTTCTCCCGTTCCTATCATCGTACTTGTGCCTACTAATTTGTTTGTTATATTACTCCAAGTTATACCAGACCATTCGGTATTTGCAGGTGCGACCTCAAGGTACCGCCAACCATCAACTTCATAATTCGGATTCACATAGAAAATAACACCACCTGCAGGACCAGAATCTCCAATATTATAGGGTTCTTCTGCTACAGCTTCTGAACTATAATCAGCACCTAAAATAATTATAATATCTGAATTAGTTTTATCTCCTTCAAATGTAATTATGTTACCTGTACCCAAATAATCTATTATTTTATCAGCTGCAGTCATGATGTATAATTTATTAAGGTCATAGATTCTTATTTCAGTTGTATTATAATTAAAATTTTCTGCATTACCTATCTCTCTTACATCATATATGTCACTACCATTCTTATATTTATGCTCTTTTAAAATTTCTGAAACTTCACTTCCTAATCCAGGATTGCCTACTCCATTTAAAATAGTTACACTTACTATTTGTTCTTCCACAACCACTTCTTCCACTAACTCATCTACTTCCTCTACTACCTCCTCCACTTCTTCAGCCACCTCTTCCACAGCTTCCTCAACTTCTTCAACTGCTTCCTCTGCTGAGGTTACCACAGTTTCAACTTCAGCTACTTGCCTTCCTGAAACATTATTTATTCCTAACATGATAGAAACTACAGTAATAGCTACTATTGCTATAGCCCCTATTAATATGCCAGCTATCTTTGGGGTAGATAAACCTTTTTTTTCTTTAGATTCCATTAATCTAGTTGGTCTTACTATAGTCTCTTTACTGTCAGACTTTGACCTGACAATCTGAGTTATCTCTTCAACAGAGTGGAACCTATTAGATGGATTCTTAGATATAGATTTATTTATAATAGATACTATATAGGGTGGTATATTCTTTCTTCTTTTCTCTATCGGTATAACCTGGTTTAGAAACTTTTCCTTTATTATTATTTCTATAGAGCTAGATGAATATGGAATACTGCCTGTTAGCATTTGATAAAGGGTAACACCAAGTGAGTATATGTCAGATCTTGCATCTACTTTTTTACCATCCATCTGTTCAGGTGACGAGTATGCTGGAGCTCCAAGATACCCTCCAGTAGATGTCTTTATGTGAGAGTAAAGTGATTTGGCTATACCAAAGTCAGTAAGCTTAGCTACTCCTTTTTTATCTATAAGTATGTTTTTAGGTTTAATGTCTCTGTGTATTATACCCTTGGCATGTACATAGGAGAGGGCAGAAAGCATTTGGGTAAATATATTTAAAGCTATATTTAATGGCAATGGTCCATTTTTCTTAATGTAGTCTTCTAGGTCTTTTCCTTCTATATAGTCCATTACTATATAGGGGGTATTATTATAAGTTCCTATTGAATTTACCTTTACAATATTGGGGTGATCTAGTTTAAGAAGACCTTCTTGGGCAAATCTTTCAGAAATTTTTTCTTTATCTTGTATTTCCTCTTTTAGAAACTTTATTGCCGCTTTTTTACCTTGCCTATCTGTGGCAAGGTAAATATTTGCCATACCTCCTGATGCAATTTTCGATTTTATGTTGTAGGGGCCTATTTTTTTAATCATATAGCAGACAGTCTCCCTTTATTGTTTTTCCTGTAAAAAGAGCATTATTGTTTTCCCAATTTTTATAGTATCACCAGTATTTAGAACTGTTTTCTTTACTTTAACATTATTTACATATGTACCATTTCTACTTCCAAGATCTCTTATAATAAAGTTATTGTCGATCTTATCAACTCTGGCATGATTCCTTGATGCTTTTTTATCAGGAATATAAATAGTATTTGATTTCCCTCTGCCTATAGTCACTGAAACAGTAAGAGGGACCTTCACGCCTCCTACCTGTAATATAAATTTTCTTTTTTTCTTTTTAGCCATGATTACGACCACAACACTTGAAATAATTGCAAAAAATAGAAGTGAAAAAATTATTAAATATATCTTATTATTTGTTGGCTCTTCCGTCCTTTCTTTAGATGTGGAATAAATAATGTCAAACTCAGTTGTCATTTCCTCAACCAGTTTTCCATATACGCTCATGTCCCAATTACCTGGAATAGGGTTTTCAATAATAAAATATATGGGATTTGAAGAAGTGTTTATACTGGAATTAGGATAATTCGAATCAACTATTTTACCTTGAGGATCTTTCAGTATCAGATCAAGAGCACTTCCAGGCCATTGCAGGGTGAGATTTAGGTCTCCCATCTCCGGAGTTACTACGATGGGGTCTGTTACTATGGTCTCACCTTGAGAGATAACCCCACTAATATCTCCAATAATCTGTCCTTCCCTTGATTCATGCCTTAATCTTACATAAGCTTTGGATAAGTTATATACATCGGTAGCATAATAATATTTTCCTCCGGAAGCCAATGCAATTGTTTTTAACAAGTCTTCATCCAAATCATCTTTATTGCCAAAGCCTACAGTATATAAAACTATGTTATTATTAATCAACTTCACTATAGGTCCATTTACCAAGCCTTCCTTAGTAGCTTCACCAACATTTGGTAGACCATCTGATAGGAGTATGGCTATTTTTTTTGACCAAACAGTTTCTACATCCTGAAACGCTTCTAAACAAGAATACAGTGCGTCTTCAATATTTGTTTGTCCATCTGTACCATACCATAACTCATCTAATGTAGAATTTGCTTTACTAAAATCAGAGCTTGGATATAGGTCTATATATGCATAATCATTGAAACCAATAATAGAAACAGTATTAGCTACAGTAGAAAATGCAGATTCCTGTTCGATCATAGTAACCATCTTGTTTGCACTGTGGATTGCAGATTGAATCTTTATACCACCTTTCCACTCATCATTCATGCTTCCAGAAATGTCCATGATAATACTTGTTGAAGTAGAGAAGGGAATTTCGGTACCATAAGATAATGGCATCTGAGGAACATCCTCTTCGAATGTGCAATCCCCAATTACATCTATCATTGGTATCCCATTACTTTTAGCAATTATTTCACTTAAAATCCTTACTCTTGTTACAGGATCAGAAATTTGAGATAGAGAATATTGAGATATTTCATCTATATAAAATCTCACATACCAGGGACCCCCTTCAGATTTACTCACACCCACTTCCTGAGCAATATCAGTCACCAATAATAATGCTTCAATCTTTGTTGCTAAAGAGGATATAGAATAAATTTTACCAGCAATATTAACAAAAAAACCTCCAAAGGAAAGCCACACACTTGCAATATCAGATAACTGTTCTTTTGAAATACATATATCGACATAGCTTACACCATAATCTCTTATCTCTGGAGGGTCCATAGATAAACTAATAATAGATTTTGCAAGTGAAATTGCACTTATTAATGTAATAACTATTGCAACACCTATAACTGCAGTTTCTACAGGTTCAGCATTTAACTTTTTTGTAAAGAAGGATCCTTGAGATTTAGCTGATATTTCAAATTCAGTATAACTCCTGACTTCCATTCCGGGTGCATACTCCCCAGATTTATCTATAGCAAAAATTAAAATTTTTTCACCATCAGATAAATAGGTCAACTCGATATTATCTATTGGATCCCCATCTTGATTGAGGGTTACAATGTCTACATCTTGACCGATTACTTCATCATAAACAGTAGCTTCCCCAAAATTATTGGTATAGTATTTATTTATTTCAGATGATCCAGGAGGATGGAAACTACTTTTGCATTGAACATTAAAAACAGAAAAGATAATGCCAACAAGTATAAATATTAATATTTTTAATATATTTCTCCTTATTTTGTTCATTATTTTTACCTGCCTAAATATAAATTACTAAATTAGATTTCAATATTTATTTGACATCAATTAAAATTACCGAAATATTATCATTTCCTCCTGCTTTATTTGCTTCTTCAATCAGTTGAATTATTGCTTTTTCGCTTTCAATTTTAACTAGTTCTACAAGTTTTTTATGCGGTAATTCCCCCCAAAGACCATCTGAGCAGAGTAATAACTTATCTCCTTTAATGATTTTATACGAGAACATATCAACCTTTAATTTTTCACTATCACCCAAACACCTTAAAATAATATTTTTTCTTGGATGAACTCTAGCTTCTTCTTCAGTTAGTTCACCTAATCTTACTCTTTCAGCTACATATGAGTGGTCTTGAGAAAGTTTAACTAATTTACCATCTCTTAATAAATAAGCTCTACTATCTCCAACATTTGCGACAAATATTTTATTGTCTTTGATAGCTAAACATACTACGGTTGTACACATCTTATCTTCTTCGGAGGATAGTGACAGTATTTCTAGGTTAGCTTTTTTTATTGCTTTACTAAGAGATCTTTTTAGGTTTGTTGATTTTAAAGAATAATAATATTTTTTTATGTTTTCTACAGCAGTTTTGCTTGCAATATCTCCCTTACTTAAACCTCCCACACCATCAGCAATAATATATAGATTTCCTTTTTTTAAGTATGCTTTATTTTCTGTAAGTTCATGCACTAGAAGGCTGTCATCATTTATCCTCTTTTTTTTGCCAATATCTAATGCAGAATAAGAAACAAATGAAAGTTGTTTTTTTAATTCCATTTTTGCCTATATTTTTTATTACATTTGTATAAATATTATTTTATACCTTAATCATAAATCAATTCTACTATAGTGAAAATATTTTGTTCTTCCTTCATATTAGAAATATAAATATAATTATCTTCAACTAGTAAAGCATTTGCAAAATTTAATGGAACAGAATAAATTTCTTTTAAATCTTCTAAATTACTTATGTCTAATATTTGGACACCAAAATCACCCCTAGCTAAATAGGCATAATTATCTTCAATCCAAATATCTAATACCTGATCATATGTTTTAAAGGAATTAATTATATTGGGATTTTCTTTGTCTGAAATATCTATTATATTTAATCCACTATCACTGGCTAGGTAGGCTATGTCTTCAGCTATAAAGAAATTCCAACATTTACTGTCTATTTCTATTTCACCTATAATATTAGGTTCAGCCTTATTCTTTGTATCAATGATATGAAAATAAAACCCAGAATTATTACTATATTCGCTATAAACATAAGCAAAATCTTTATCTGCAAAAACAAGCCATGTTGAATTTGGAATTATAATATGTCCTATTGTACTTGGCTCACTTTTATCTTCGATGTCTACAATGTGTAGTCCCGCACCCATATTTGCTAAATAAATGTAATTTCCCTCCAAATAAATATCCATTATCTGTTCGGATGTTTCAATTGAATTGACTAGTTCAATATTTTTAATATTTGTAGTGTCATAAATTTGCAAAAGATTAAAAGGGTTAGACATATATAAATATTCATCTTTAATAGAAACGAAAGGCATATAGTCATTTGATTCAAATGAAGAATATACAATTTTGGAGTCAAATTTATCCTCTATGTCAATTATTTCAATACCTCCATTAATAGCATTCGTTTCAGTATCATTTATGTTTTCAGCCAAATATATAAAATTTTTATTCAGATCCAAATCAGTTACAAAACCTTTTAATTCTAACTCACTAATAATCGTATAATCAAAGTTTGTTCTATTCTTTGGTTTATCAACAATAGTTTCATCTTTTTCATTTATTGATTCCTTATCTTCATTAATTTCTTCTATTGTATCTTCACTTATTTCTGCTGATTCAATAGGATTATATACTTCATCACCAAGCTCAATACTGCAAAGACTTAGAAAGATTGGAACAAAAATAAAACAGGATATTGTTGCAATAATAAAACTTTTAGTCCTTTTACTATTCTTATTTCGATTAATAAATATCAGAATAAGAGCAATTAGGGTAGCAATAATGAAAAAAAATGCAAATATACCATAATATACAGCTAAAATACCAGCATTTGATGGAAGTGGAGATAGAAAAGTTATTAAAATTATCGTGAATAATCCCCCAAACATATATGTTAATATTAAAGATATTGGTCTTTTAAGAATCTCCTTTTTAATCTTTGGTATAGATTTATAAAGTCTTTTTTCTTTAATATTTGGTGCTTTCAAATTTTTTATCACAGTAGGTTCAACATATGACTTTGTAGTAACTGCATGAGCCATCTCTTCTGCAGAGGAGAACCTATCTGAAGGGTTTTTAGATAGAGATCTAGATACTATATTAGATAGATATTGGGGAATACTTTTAACCAATTTCGATATATCTGGAGGAGCTTGTTGGATATGCATGTTCACTATAGCCCAAGGAGTATCTGCTCTAAAAGGTAATCTTCCAGATAACATCTCAAAAAGTATTACTCCTAAAGAGTATAAATCTGATCTTCCATCTACTTTCTTGCCTTCAGCCTGTTCAGGGGAAATATATCCAGGAGACCCCATAAACATTCCAGTCTGGGTAATAGTGGTAGAAGAAAGTGCTTTTGCTATACCAAAATCAGTTATTTTTACATTTCCATTCGAAGTTATAAGTATATTTTGTGGTTTTACATCCCTATGTACTATTCCTTTTGAGTGGGAATGAGCTAAAGCAGCAAGTATTTGCAATATAATATTCTCTATCTCCTTTAAAGATAGTTTTTTTTGCTTAGTTATATGCCTATCTATACTCACACCTTGCACATATTCGTAAATAAGATAGTAAGTATCATTTTTTCTACCATAATCTAAAAGCTTTACTATATTTTTGTGGTTAAGAGATTTTGCAGTTTTAATCTCTCTGGAGAAGAACCTTTTCAGATGGTCTGCATCCTGGGTGTAGGCTTTTTTAAGTACTTTTAAGGCAGCTAGAGAACCTGTATGGATATTTCTACCAAGATATACTGTAGACATACCACCAACACCTATTACTTCTAGTAATTTATATGCAGATAGAGTTTTACCAATCATTTTTAATTATATCTATTTTGTAATAAATAATTTTTGAGTAATTATTACTATTTATAAATTATTATAATAAGTCACAAGCTCGGAATAAGTATTATTAAATTGGTCAATCATATTATCAGCAGCATCCATATTATTTTTTTCTAAATAATCAATCTCTTGCTCAATATATGAATACATATTATTTGCTAAACCGATCATATGAGTATGCACATTCTTATATCTAGAGGGGACACCAATATTTTGTAAATCACTATTTATTTCACCCAGTTTATTAAGAAAAGATTTCTCAAAATCAATTAACTCATTCAAATTCGAAAAATCTGAATTCTCATAATAATAATTCATATGATTTATAGCTTTCTCATATTCACCCAGTATTTTATATATCTTATCCAGAAAAATGTAATTTTCATCATATGTTTCAATAATTGTATCTTCTTCGGTCTCCTCAATTAATTCTGTTTTCATAAGTATTGGTATTTCTTCTAACACTATATCTATAGGTATCGCAAAACTTAAACCAGAACTTGATTGATCAGGAGAAAAAATAGAAAAATTTATCCCAATAACCTTACCATTAGAATCTATTAGTGGTCCACCACTATTTCCTGGGTTTATATCAGCATCATGTTGTATTGAATCCGATATATTTATATGTCCATCCTCTAAATCTCTTATTGCAGATATAATCCCCTTTGTAACTGTGCTAGAGAATCCATATGGACTTCCTATTGCTACCACATCTTGTCCAATTTTCAGTTCACTGGATTTTCCAAAAATCGGTACTTCTAAATTCTGATTTTCAACTTTTAATAAGGCTATATCAATATCTTTCCTATAATTTATGAATTCAGCCTTTAAAGTATTTTCTTCATAGGTTTTTATACTTATATCTTTAGAGTTCTCAATAACATGATAGTTGGTAATAATATAACCTTCTTCATTATGTACTACCCCTGATCCATTATACCTCCCACCATAACTATCTATTATGCTTATATCAACAACTGAAGGAAGCATGTCTTCAATAATTGAAGTAATATCAGTTGGAATTCCTTCAATAACTTCTACGGTGCTTTCTTCTACTTCTACTCCAGGTCCACTGGTAGTTTCAATAATCTCAGTTGAAGTAGATATTTTATCCTGGTTTGTATTTCTATCATTATTTGTAAATATTACAGTAAGAATTATAGCAGTAAGGACAACAACCGAAAGTGAAACAGCTAAAGGCACTACCAATTTATTTTTAGTTTTCTTATCAGGTATTGTTGATAAAACACTGATTATATTGCTACCAATCTTTATTTTATCAACATGTTTTACATCATAAAATATTCCAGGTTTTATCTTGATATTATTAATATAGGTACCATTGGTAGTATTTAAATCTTTTATTTTTAAAGTGTTCTTGTCTTTTAATAATTGAAGATGGTTTCTAGAAATCTTCCTATCCTGGATTACAATATCATTCTCGGGACCTCTACCAACTCGGGTTATAGTAGATTTTATCCTAAAAATTTTTTTTATTTTGTTTTCATCGATTATACTGATTATCATATTTTCCTTAATAAAGACCTTTATTGTACTCTAATTGTTATAATCAATACTTCATACCAGAAGTTAGATAAGGATATTGAGTCAATTGTTGCGATAAATGTTCTGTTTTGAGCATTAAACGAATAAGATTGACCATTGCGGGCAACATCAACAACAGCATGGGGATATTTATTTCTATCTGCATTAACCATATTATCTCCAGAATCAGTATAGGTAAGGTCTCCTCTCGAGATTAATATAAGGTTAATCGAATAATCTTCAATACTGACTACACAGCTAATCTTCTTACTTGGTTTAATTGCTGCATGAGACCAACCACTAAAATTAACTTTATAAAGGTTCCCACCAAAGATATTTTTAATATACTGTGTCTGCCAATTATTGCTAGCGTACAGGTTGAAACTCACACTATTTCCGGGAATACCTTTACCACTGTTATAAGCACTATTTTTAATACTGGTCAGCCTATCTACATCTTCTTGAAAGACTGAGGCTATAAAAGTATCATTGTTCAGTAAATTATTTGCCTGGTTGTATGCATTTATATAATCACCATTTTGGTTTAGGTGATTAATATTATTAATCTTGGTAATATAACTGTTGTAGTTGTCCTTTTTGTTTTTTATTTCATCATAAGTTGAAAGTAGTGGTTCATAATCTGGTGTGAGTTCTTTTGCCTCATCTAGTAACACTAGTGCCGAATCAAAATCTTTTTGGTTTGTCAGTTCTTTTGCTTCATCTATATAGGCATTAACCTCAATATATTGATTTACTACAGCAATCTGTTCTTGTGCATAACTGTCATTACCTTTTCTTAATTCATACATACCGTTTAGGGTTATCAGACAAAGCTCAAAATCTTCATTTCCAAGATCTCTTTCAAACTCATCTTTTAATGAATCATATTTAGTATTGATCATAACTTTAATATTTGTTATGCCACTATAATCCGGAGTTGACTGCTCTGCTTCGTCTATTAGGTTATACATCTCATTATAATTCCCATCCTGGAGATAAGTTTGGGCTTGTTCTATATATGTTTGGGATGTTGAATACTTTTCTATTACTTCCAGTTCATTTTCAGCAAAACTATCAGATCCACCATTTAGATCTATCATGGAAAATAAGGTAGCTTCAGCTTCTTGGAAGTTTTCTTCCTCCGAATAAGCAAGATATTCTTTTTTTTTATTTAAATAAACACTAACAATTCTTTCTTCGAGTACTTCTATTTCTGTATATTCTGGAAAGTGGTTTTTGATGTAGTTCATATTTTTATATACAATCTCATATCTCCCTAGCTCTAAAAACATTTCTAATTGTCCAAGATCATGATCTAAAGATTTAATCTTTGAATTCTTTGCATTTGGAATCAGCATTATCTGTGCAACTTTAAAACTATTGGCTGCAGTTATATTTTTGTCTTCATTATAATATTTATTTCCTACAGAATAGAAAGAGACCCCTACAATTAGCCATATCAGTACTGCAGATACTCCTAAGATAATAGCTAGCTTCTTTTTATTAAAAACAATTGGTTTCTTTGTCGGTTTATTTAGATCCTTCTTTGTTTTATCTGAATCAACCCTTTTTATCACAGTAGGCTCAGCATATGATTTTGTAGTAATTATGTGAGCCATCTCTTCTGCGGAAGAGATTCTATCTTGGGGGTTTTTTGATAATGACATAGATACTACATTAGACAAATAACTGGGAACCTTTTTTGATATTGAAGACAGATCAGGAGCTTTGGTGTAAATATGTTTATGAACTATAGCCCAGGGAGTATCCGCATTAAAAGGAAGTTTTCTAGTAAGCATCTCAAACAGTACTACGCCCAGGGAATACAGGTCTGATCTTCCATCTGTCTTTTTTCCTTCAGCTTGTTCGGGAGAAATATAGTTAGGAGAACCCATAAACATTCCTGTTTGGGTAATAGTAGTTGAGGACAATGCTTTGGCAATACCAAAGTCAGTAATCTTTACTATTTCATCTGAAGTCACAAGTATGTTCTGGGGCTTTATGTCTCGATGTACAATATCTTTGGAATGAGCATGGGAGAGGGCAGCAAGTACTTGAAGCATTATATTTTCTATCTTTTTTAATGGTAATTTCTTATGTTCAGCTAAATATCTATCTAAGCTTAATCCTTCAATATATTCATAGATTAGAAAATGAGTATCACCTTTTTTACCATGGCCTAAAAGCTTTACTATATTTTTATGATTAAGAGATTTTGTTGTTTTAATCTCTCTAGAGAAAAACCTTTTTAAGTGGTCTTCGTCCTGTGTGTACGCTTTTTTGAGTACTTTTAATGCCGCTAAAGAACCTGAGTGTATGTCTTTGCCCAGGTACACGGTAGACATACCGCCTACTCCTATTACTTTTATCAGTTTATATGTAGAGAGAGTTTTACCTATCATAATTAACCTATAAAAATTTAGTTAATAGATTATTTAAATTAATCAAAGCATTATATAAATCAATTGCAGCATTTCCTAGATGTATCAAGTCATTATCATCTAAAAACATACTTATCTCATTGAATGAACTTAGAATTGATTTTACACTGTATAAAATATCTCCTTTACCTGGAAAGTTTGGTAAGCTTTCTATTGAATATATTAAATCTTCCCGAATATAGTTTAGAAAACTTAAGACTTCTTGGTAATTCCTAACATTTACAAAATCCTCTGGACTACTAAAAATAGATAAGATCTCTTCTATATTACCCTGTAATTCACCTAAAGTATCATCAATTAACTGCTGTTCATCATACTCATCATCTAAAATCTCTTCATAGTCCTCTACTGGGACTGCTTCTTCGACCTCATTTACATAAATATCATTTGAATTTATTCCACTATTACCTGTATATAAATATGTTGGTATTGCTATTGAAGGTACTAGTAAGATTATCAGTATCAATGCTGTAAATAAGGGTTTATTACTCAGAATTACTTTATTTTTTTGGGTTTGAGTAGATAAAATAAACTCATTATCACCAATTTTAATTGAATCTCCAAAATTAATAACTTTTGACCCTGCAATTTTTAAGCCGTTTACGTAAGTGCCATTTCTACTATTTAAATCTTCAATTTTATATATACCACCACCACTTATAATTTTTGCATGGTTCCTAGACGCTTTTTTATCATCAATTACAATATCAGAAGATTTACCCCTTCCCAAACTGAGGATATTTTTATCAATCTTGATTAATTTAGGATAAATTGATCCAGATATTACCTTAATGTAAACATTATCTTTCATCTTTAAATCTTTTTGAAAATAAATTTGGTATTGGCAAATCTAACCTCATCCCCATCTTTTAGTATCCTGGGTGCAGATACTTTCTTTCCATTTAAGAAAGTGCCGTTTAATGATCCAATATCAAGTAGTTTATAATTCTTTCCTTCCTTGATTATTTTTGCATGTTCTTGAGTGACTTCCTCATAATCAATTACAATATCAGACCTGGTCGATCTACCTATAAGATTGGATCCTTCTTTAAGCCTAAGTTTTTTAGAAAGTCCTCCTCTTTCAAGCATTATTAACCATGCTAGTGCTTCTTTTTTCTTTCCCATGATTATCGTTTGATCTTTTGGCATAGAAGGAGGAAACTTATCTCTGATTCTTTCCTCACCCAATGTACCAGTGTCACTCATTCCGTAATCTTCACCTGCCAAAGTATCTTCTTCACCTATCTCTCCTTCCGGATAAGTATCTGTATCACTAAAATCTTCAAAATCCTGGGATTTAAATACACCCTGATTTTCATTAAAACTCATTTTGATTTCCTCTCTAGTAATTTTAAATATGATATAAGCATTAATATATGTAGAAAATATATAGTAAATAACCATAAATACTCCAAGTATGAGCATGTATGAGAAATACTCCTGGTAGATTGTCATTCTCAGATTAAAAACCCCATACAAATAAATGATGCTTAGAACTAAAAATGCTAGATAATATAAAATACCTACAATTGAAGCAATAAATTGCAAAGTATATCCATATCTTTGCCTGTTTTTAACCCCGATAACTAGAAATACTCTAAAGATGATCTGTCCGATATAGTATATTATGAGGGGCCAAATAATATTAAGGACAGCACTGGTATAATACAAAAAATCCAAACCATATGTCCCTATTACATTGTTTAGTGCATAAATGTTTAAAAAATAGAAAAGAAATCCCAGACAAAGCATGACTAATTTATAAATATTCCACCCATTTAAAAAATTAAAAAACCTGTTTTCCATGATAACTCCTTTTACTTTGTTTTAAATTGTAAAAAAGTTTTACCCACTTTTATTACATCACTATCTTTTAGTTTTTGATTTGTAATTTTCCTATTATTAATAAACGTTCCATTTCTAGAATCCAAATCTTCTAAAATATAACTATTTCTTTCAATTTTTATCTTAGCATGCCTCTTTGAAGCATACATATCCTCAACAACTATATGGTTTATCTCTTTTCTTCCAATATATACTTCTTTATAACCTAAAGGATATTTTAAATCTTTGCCTACCAAATCAAGATGGGCCCTGCCCTTGGTTTTAATCTCAGGAGGTTTTTTATTTTTGAGCGCTAAAACCAGTGATCCAACATCTTTAAACCTATCTTCTTTTTTTTTAGATATACATTTATTAATAGTACTTACAAGAAAGTCTGGTACATCTTTCCTTCTTCTTTTTAAAGGAAAAGGGGTACTATAAAGATGACCCTTTACTACTTCCCAAGGAGTATTGGAATCATAAGGCGTTACCCCTACAAGAAGTTCATAAGCTACTATACCTAGTGAATATATATCTGTCCTGTGGTCAATTCCTTTTCCATTTATCTGTTCTGGAGACATATAAAAAGTGGTACCCATAACTTGTTCTTCTTTTGTGGTAAAGCTTGAAACATTGATAATTTTTGCAATTCCAAAATCTGTTATTTTTACCTGGTGCTTACTATCCAAAATCAAGTTTTGTGGTTTTATGTCCCTGTGTATTACTCCTTTTCTATGTGCATTATCCAGACCAGCACAGACCATAGTGAGAATATTTATAATTTCAGTAATGGTGAATCTTTTTCTACTTTTTATAAAATATCCTAAATCTTTACCATCTACATACTCCATTGCAATGTAGTGCATATCTTCCTTAATGCCATATTTAAGAATTCTTACAATATTGGGATGATTTAATTTTGAAGAAATATATGCTTCCCTTTTGAATCTTCTAGTATATTGACTATCTTCGTCAAGGGCGACATCCAGAATCTTTAGAGCTACTTTATTGGGATTTTTTTTTGGATTCTCTCCAAGATAAACACTTGCCATTCCACCTTGACCAATCTTTTTGGTTAATTTGTAGTCCTCAATTGTAGATTCACTCAAACTAATCACTTTTTTAGTATCCTTTATTTATTTTTCCCAATCTTTATCTTTTGCTTCTAGGCTGATTAATTTTTTTCATATAGTCCGATCAATTTTGCAGTAGCCAATTTATGCCCATTCATTGCATTCATAATATCTTCAACTGTTGGCTCATTAACAGGATCTAATTTATTATCCAATGCAAAAAGTTTAAAAAAGTAATAGTGCGTTCCAGAAGAAGGGCATGGCCCTACATATCCGGATATAAGAAAATCTGTAGCTCCTTCAACTCCTCCAAGTGGAACACTATTTTTTGAAATACTGGTTATAGTTGGATCTATATTCCAGACAATCCAATGTACCCCCGTCCCATCAGGAACATCTGGATCTTCAACAATTAATACTAAGCTCTTTGCGTCCTGCGGAACACCGCTTATATCAAGCGGAGGATTGACGGCATTGTCTGCATCACAGATAAACTCTACCGGGATCATTTCGCCATCATTAAATTCAGGACTTTTAATTATCAATGCTGACTCAACTTTATATCCTTCAGCTATCCAAGCTGCATAATTACCTTCCAATCTATATACATTTTTAAAACCAGCTTCAATTAGTTTTTGGGCTCCAAGATTAGAAGTTTCATCATCATGACTATAGACAAGATATATTGC
>SDBT01007530.1_pt1 | contig 17902 bp, 25 predicted proteins | sample 2277101 | NCBI WGS metagenome assembly SDBT01 (sample SAMN10404973, study PRJNA504765) | marine sediment metagenome | isolation source: marine sediment core GS10_PC15, 103 cmbsf | place: Arctic Ocean: Southern Knipovich Ridge | collected 2010 | reverse complement strand
TCGACACCTGGTGCAATGGCATTTCCGATACCGCCGCTTCGTACCCGTATGGCGTGATCGTGCGCCAGTATCGCGCTGCCCTGCTTTGTGCCGACAGCATCGCCGGTGGTGCCATCGCCCCTATCTGTGCGGCCTGCAGCTGCTGGATCATTCCCCGCGCCAGCATCCCGCCCGCGTATAAACTCGCCCCGATAATCCGGCAAATTAAACGTGGTGGTGCCATTGCCATTGCCATAATCGCTGCCAATCTTATTAAACAGCGGAACATAGGTTGCCCGCAGCACAGCCTGGCCATTGCACAGCAGCCATACGGTGTCGACACCATCCGGCGCAACCGGAAATATCAACACCGCGCCCACCAGTTGCGTAGCTTCCAGCGCCAATAATCGCGCTTCCCAGCTGTTTATTTCGGTAGGTGTAAACGTGCAGGCCGCGTCAACATTTGGCAGCGAATCCTGAACCGCCTGCTTAACACCGCGGATATGATCATCACCCCGATTCACTCCATCGGTGCCGGTGGGATTGGTTCGCACCAGGCTGCTTATAAATGTGAAAACTTCCAATGGCATTAGACCGCCCTCATTTGAATGCTGTTGCCACTGAACCGCCCGGCCTGCGCTCGGGTATTCAATAATGCAACCAGGTTGTCATACATATCCTGCCAGCTGGCTTGCCCGGCCACGTGTTCAAGAAATGGCATTGCTTCAATCATCACTGAATAGATATACAGCTGCGGATATATGATTAAAATTTTTGTCTGGTCGGTGTCGTTGACTAGCGCCGGTTCCCGGGCATAGTAAAACAGTTCAATTTCAACTTCGGTATCGGCTGTCGGACTCGGCACCAGTTCAATCTGTTTATCCATAATCGTGTAAAACTGGATCGGGTTCGGGCTGTCACCTTTCAGCTGCCTGCCCATATTATCCAGCTGCTCGGGTGTTAAATATTGCAGCGCGAAATTGCCATCAAATACAACCTGCACGTGCCGCATTTCCAGCCAATCGACTGGCAGCGGTAGAAATTGCAGGTTTGCAATGGTGGTCGTGCGGTATTCCTGTTCAGGCAGCCGCAGGTCGCTATCGATACGCCGCTGCGCAAACTCTATCCAGTCGGGTATTACATCGTCCAGGTCGGTGCGTTTCAGATACCGCTTAACAATGGTTCGCAATTCAAGATAGTTCACGGGTTCAGAAACTCGTCAATACTGCCGCCGCCGATTGGAAAAGGCGGCTGAATCCAGCGCCCGCCGCTGATTGCGTTCCCGGTTCGCACGCCTGACTTCATCGTGCGCTTTTTGCGCATTGATTTGCGCTTGCCCAGGTTAGTTCGTGGTTTAGGTTTCGTCACGCTTGCACCTTGTATGGGGTTGATTCCGGTGATCGCAGAAACTTTTGCAGGGCACGCTTTTTATCTTCAATGGTGCCTTCGAACATATCCGGCCACCGCTTGCGGATATGCCAGTAATCCAATTCAGGGAATGACAGCATTAACCGGCCAAATGATAAATCATTGATTGGCTTGCTGGTGTCATTGCGCAGCCGTTTATTGCGTTCAAGAATTGCGCCCCGAATGGCTGTATTCATCACGGGGCGCGTGTGCATCACGGTGCCATCGGTAATTATTTCTTTACCGGTGACACCATCTGCCGAAATAACGGCGTGCATTGTTTAGGCTGGTACAGCCAACATCGGCAAGGTGAAGTCAATGTCTGCAATGACCGCCTGGCCTTTCTCGTTTAACACCATCAACGTGTAATCGATAGCCAGCTGGCGTTTATCTGCCAGGCCGGTTTTCGCCAATTCTTCGGCACGTAAACCGTGCAACACACCGCGCCGCAATAGCGCAGTATCCAGAATAAACACGCTGGCCACGTCATCGGTGCCGCCCAGCAGGCTGTCATATTTCCGCTGGATACGATTCGGCACAAATTCCAGCGTGCCAAAGTCGGTAATGAAGTAATTGACCGCGCCTAATGCCTGCGCTTTCTCCATCGATTTGCCCTGATCGGCTTCCAGTGTCGCGATACGCGCGGTGCTGGTAAACATATACTGGCTGATTTGCGCGATAATTTCGGGAATGGTCATTAATACGCTGGACTCGCCGCCCTCAATATAAACGGCTTGCACCATATCGCGTATTTCAGATTCCGCGATGGCTTTTAACGTACCCGCCACGCCAACAGTAACCAGGCCAGTAGCTGCCACATAACCTGCACGCGCACCGGTTGCACCTAGCACATTGTTTGTTTTCAGCCAGGCATCTAGCCCGCCCAATGTACCCGGCACGGTGTCACCATCATCATCAATACTTGCCTGAAATGATAACGTGATTGCCTCGCAATCCCGATACAATTCGATCTGGCGGCGTGATACCTGGTATGCCAGTTCATCACTTCTCCCAATACTCGCGGAGTGTCGCGCCCGGGTTGTTACTGATACCGCCTTCGTGCTGATCTGGCAGAAATTGCCCTGCCTTTCGCCTGGTTTCGCATTCAGCTTTACATTGTCCAGGCCATCAATAACTGCATTCGTTAAATCTGGATCAGCCAACTCGTCAACCGTCCAATCCTTGCGACTGTTGTCAACTGGTTCGGTGCCGACCCGATCCATAAACGGCAGCGGGACGTTGCTAATATCCCAAATTGCCGACATAACATCTTCGTGGATTAATCCACCGGTCAGCGCCGCTTTTAAATCCGCGCTGCTAAATTCATCTGCTGGGTTTGCCATCTGATTCTGCCTTTTCAATCAGCGAACCGATAGCACGTATTTTATCTGTTTCCGTGCCGGTTCGTGCCCGCTGGATTACTGATTCCGCTGGCGTAGGCTTGATTTGTGGCGTGGCAGGTTTAATGGCTTTCGTGGTGGCGGCAGCTTCTTCTAGCTTTTTACGGCCAGCGCGTGCCTGCTGTTTGAATTTGGCCAGGTCGTGCAATACCTTAATCTGGCGGTGATCATCAATCGCCATGTACTGCGCTTCACTAAACCCGTATTCACTTGCGGTTGCCAGCATCAATTCACTGGCTGCTTTCTTCACTTCCGGCTTTTTCCAATCGGGAAAAACCTGCAACACCATACGCGCTTCGTGTTCGGCGTTTAAGCCTAACTGTTCACGCGCCAGCTTCAATGCTTCGGGTGCAACACCGCCCAGCTGTTCAGCCAGCGCATTCAAATGCAACCTGGCCACCATCGCTTCATTATCCTGTTCGCCGCGCGTCAATTCCCACGCTTCGCGATCCGATTCGAAAGACTTATTGGCCTGGTAGTGATCTTTCAGCTGCGCAATGGTCTGGCTCTCGCCTTCACTGTCACCATCACTGGCGCTGATCGGTATTACCAGTTCATAGTCAATCGCAGGCGGTGCTGGTTCGCTGGGTTCGGGTTCGCTCTCGCTGTCCGTTACCGGCTCACCTGGTGCGCCTGGTATTTCCGTTTCGGCTGGTTCGGGTTCGCTGCTCTCGCTGCGTATCAGTTCAGCAATTTCTGACACCTTCCTGCTGTCAGTGCCTTGAATAACGCCGGTTACTTTATCGCTCTCGCTTTTCACGCCGCATCGTCCAGTGCATTAAGCCATTTATAAAACTTTGCGGATACGCTGTCAAGTGCGTCTAATTCGTATAGCAGTTGCTGCCGCCTGGTCGGCTGCCTGGTCAACTGAATATCGCGCAAATACTGCGCCTTCGAATCATCCATAAACTGTTTAACCAGCTTTTCAGTTTCCTGCCTTGCTGTTTTACGCGGCATCGTCACCACCACTGGCCGCCAGCTTCAATTTCGCCGCTTCTGCCTCGCTGGTGATCTTGCCGATTATCTTCGCTTCTTCAACTTCGGCATTTAACAATGCTTCCAGCCGATCAAATTCCAGCTGGCTGTCGTGCTTGTATTTATCCAGTGCCTGCTCATTATCGACCAGCCGCTGCTGTAAGATTTCCATTTTCTGCGATTCAGCCTGCGCTGCTTGCTGCTTGCCCTGCCTGGCCTGCTTTGCTTCTTCGCTTTGCGGGTCAACGAAATACGATTCAACCGGTGCCAAATCAGCAGCCCGCAGCCAGTCGGCCAGGCTTTCATATATTTTATCTGCGCTGACCAGTTCACCATCCAGGCCAGCCTGCATTGCTTGCGTCTGGTGCGATAGATTCTGGCTTAACAGCTGCAACTTTTCGCGGCGCTCAGTAGATGAAAGCCCGGCTATTACCCGGATGCTGTACCGGGCTGGCCAGGTTTTCGGGTTCGTGGTTTGCCACTTGCCGCGCAACTTCGCCGTTATATCTTCATCATAAAAATACCGCAGCGCCTGGTGAATCAGCAGGTACGTGTCGCGTACCATAGTTTCAACCAGGTTACGACAATAAAAGGCTGCCATTTTTTCTTTATTGGCGTATTCACCAGCGGCTGCGGTTGCGCTCGTTTTCGCTATATCCATTTCACCTGTTTGCATTTCGAGTGCCGATCCACCGCGCATCGTGCGCACTCGATCCAGGTATGAAAGTGTTTGAATGCAGCTGCCGCCAACATCGTTAAACGGTATCGGCGTGATTGCGCCTGCGGTGCGCATTCTGATTATGCCGCCTGGGCGGCTGCTGGCCAAATCCTGTAAATTGACTTCACCTTCAACAGCGCCGACCCGGCTATTATTCGCCACGTTTTGATTATCTAGCAGCTGGCGCAGCACGCTGGTTTTCGCGCGCTGAATAGGCATCATTAAATCATACTGGCTGGTGCCGGTGAGGCGGTGCGGTAGTGGCAAAGCTGATCCGCAGGCATACGGTATAAACTGCGCCGGTTCATTCAGTAGCAGTATGCTGGCCTGAAAACCCGCGGTCATTACCCGGCGCAATTCCGCGATACCATCACCATCAAAATCAACCCGGTAATAGCATTCGAACACGTCAATGGTTTCATTTGATACGTGGTGCCCGCTGCGCCGATCATCAAAACCAAATGACCTTTCAGCTGCGCCAATCCAGGTTTCAAAATCAACGGATGGCAAGCCTTTCACCAGCGCCTTATCAAATCCCATTTCGATCAAATCGCTGCGCGTGATTAACTTTTTCTCGCAAATAAACCGGTGATCATCCATATTCATCGACAGGCCACCGGCATTAAATAACATGTACTCGGGCGGTATCGTTTTGACCCGCAGGCGGCGCTCTTTTACGGTATGGGTCAACTTCAAATTAATTAACCCTTCTTCGGTATCACGCTGGCTTTTAATCGTGATAACTTCGTGCGGGCTGGTTACTTCCATCGCCATCGCCACGCCAACATCGGTTAAATCCTTGTGTTCGGTTTCCCAGGTTTTCATATCTTCATCGACATAAACCTTGATCCAGCTGTTTGCCATTAACAGCGCATCAAATGCACCATCTGAAAATTGGGTATATATGTTCGACTGGTTCGCGATCCAGGTTACAAAGTCGCTTTCGAGTGTCGCGGCATCCTCGTCCTGTTCGCTGCTGGCTTCAAACTCCACCAGCGTGCTTTTCCACTGGCCAGCAAATTCAGCACCGATACTGTTTACACTGTCGGCCACGTCTTTACTGATCACCGTGCTGCGCCCGGTTACTTCGGTGCCATCTGCCCGGCCAAAATAGGCGCGCAATGCCTGCTGTCGATTGTGCGATAGTTCCTCTGAATCGTACCCGGTGGCATCGTGAATTTCAGCTGATACCGCCGCCCGTAATACTTCATCTGTCATTTTAGCCATTGTCGTACCCTACAATTAATAAAGTGATTGGTTCGCGCTGATCACTGGTCACAACCAACCGCGCGCGTGCAGCTGCATAGTGGGTTTCGCCATCCCGGCTTTCATCTAGCATTATAGTAATATCGCGGTGCCCTAAATCGTGCGCCGTTTTCAGCATCGCCATTAATTCGGTGGTTTTCACCCGGCTGCCCGGTCTAGTTCACTGTAATCAATCTCGCCCCAATTCATATCGTGCCACGGTGCAACTGCGAAATATCGGCAGCTGTCAGCATAGTTCGATTCATAACTATGCAGCGGTGTTTTGCGTAGCACCTGTAATTTTTCATCCCATTCTGCCCGGTAACTTTTCAGTATTTCAAAGGCATCACCGCACTTGCCACGGTCAATCCACAATCGCGGGATCAACCGCCTGAATGCGTCAATACCCTCCATAATGCCCAGCTTCGGCGCGATGGTGGGATGCACGCCCAAACCTTTCAATACCTGCAACCTGGTGGTGCCGGTGCCCAATTCCTGCACGTTTATATCAAATGGGTAAATGTATTGGCCGTATATGTATGGCTTCGACTTCATCTCGCGCACCTGTTCAGCCAGGCCGGTGCCACGCCACACGTTATAATCGATCATTCGAATCTGGCTGCCTGCTACCTGCCAATAAAAGCACACGCTTTCATCATTCATACCCAAATCGTGCGATGTTATCACCGGCAGGTTTTCATCATACGGCACATCGCAAAGCCGCCCGGCGCGCTCTAATTCGTTTAATTCCTCAGCATAATAGGCACCAGGTATCGCGCTTTCAAAGCTGCATTCATATTCCTGATTAAACATACTGGTGCCCATCCGTTTACCGTACTGCACCACGTATTCAAGCAATTCATTTTTCAGCTGCGCCTTCGTGAATACGCCGGTTTCGCTGGCCTTGTTCATTATCGCGTGCCACTCGTTTGCTGGATCAAGCGCGAATTTGTAAAGGTTGTACAAGTGATTCCTGCCGCGCGGTGTACTGATAAAGATTGCCCAGCCTGAATTTTCTAGCAGGATCGGGCGCAGATATGACCAGGCAAAAGGATTGGACAGCGCAAATTCAGAGAATACCAGGCCGACCGGTGGCGTACCCACCAGCGCGTCAAAGCGATCCGATCCGACAACCTGCCAGGTGCTGCCGTTTTTAAACTCGATAAACATTTCTTGATCGATGGTGCGCCGCCGGATGGCCTGCGGGAATGCTAAATCAATCCGGCGCTTTCCCCGGTGAGGATCGACAGCGTGCCAGATTGCTTTGCGCCCTTGCACCTGTTCGGGCAATAGGTGCCAATAGCTGCCTATCCGGTTATGCAATGCGACACACGTCCAGGCCAGTGCCATTTCATCTTTACCTGCACGCCGGTGATCTATTTCAACCAGGCGCTTGCCACCGTTTAACAGGTATTCCCAGCCTGCTACCTGGTGCTTACGTGGCCGCCAGATACCATCTGGTTCGGCTTCATTTGCTGGCAGGTTTACTATCACGCTTGTGATCGGCTGGCTTAGGTGCTGGCTGCACCTTGCGCTTCGGGTGCGATTTAACTTGCAGTACGTTTATGTCAACGCCGCCTTCAACATCGACAGTGATCATTTGAATATCCGGCAGCGTCTTTTTAAGCAATCCCAGCGCGGCAGATACCTGGCTTTTTTCTAGGCTCACCATTCCAAAGCAATGATTTTCAAGCAAAATCACTAAATCGGAACTACGGATATTTTCGCGCAGTTCACCATCTTTCGAGATAACCCGGCGCTTCATTGAGTAGGTAGCAGCCATAGATGCACTTTCAGCGGTGGAATTGCACCGATTATGGCCGGAAATGCACCGTTTTTCTAGTTAAAGTGGGGAATCAGGATTTTCGGGATCTAAAATTTCAGGTGATTGTGGGGAATCATCCCAGAATAACAGCATAAACAGCGTGCCCAGCGCAATTACCATCGTGAGCAATAGCACCACAAGGCCGGTGGTGCCGCACCAGTGCATTATAAGCAATCTATGACCATTGCCACCGATACGCGGGCAGCGTCACCAGGCGGCACAGTGTGCTTCGTGCCGGGCGGCATATAAAGCAGCATCCCCGCTTTCGGTTCAATCGTGATCGGGCTGGCATCGACTGGCCAGCATACGACTGTATGGTGATCGTGCTTGTGATCATCCAGCGATTCACCAGGCTGCAATTCCACCAGCACCATCGTGCGGTAATCATCACCGGCAACCGGTGCGAAATTACGCACCAGCTGCGCCAGTTCACACGTGCAATTAACTGGTTTTAGCATCGATTAATTCCTGCAATTGGCTGGCGCAGTTCACCAGGCATTGCGCGTGGGTTTGCACCCTAGCGCGTGCCATTCCTTTCAGCAGCCGCGCGCCCCTAGTTTTACCGCCTAAATCTGCCTGCAAATTATAGGCTTCTTTTGTCCATTTATCGTGCAGGGCAACTATCTGGCTGCGGGTCATTTCACTAGCCTAAATTCAGACCAGAGCAAATGCACGCACGGCTGTATATCATCCGGTTCGCCGCGATCAGTGCGCCCTTTTATCGTAATTGCGGGCTTCAATTTATCACCTATTACGCACCAGTAATCGCCATCGCTTAATCTTATTGCAAAAATAGCAATCAAGCCTATATTTGAATAACCCAGCAGCGCCTGAAATTTATGCACGTCCATATACACCGACCCCCAGCGCACGTAATCAGCTGCTGAATTTTTAAAACATTTCACTTCCAGCGCGCATACCGCCACGTCACCAGCCCGAAAGCATATCCGGTCAACCGGATCAAATGTGGGTGTAATTCGCATCGTTAACGGGTTGCCTGGTGATGACCAGGCGGCTGCCAAATCATCACAAAATTCCTGCTCTTTTGTCAACGTGGATACGTTCTCTTTTTTTTTCATAATTTTTCCTTATTATAGTAGTAGTGAATAGCGGCTGGGCAGCCTGGCTAACTGCGCCGGTTCTGGGCTAGTTGCTGCGCAGCCCACCGGCACCAGGCGGCTACGCCGCGCTGAGAGAAACCCCGCAACCTGGCGGTTGCTAAGTAGTTGGGATTGGGGAAAATATTAGCATCTTGTCAATGTGGATAAGTAGCGGTTTCAGACCAGCTGTATTGAATACCCGATAAACGGTGTAAAAATGAACGGTAGCAAAAGCCCGATGAACGGTAGGCAAAAAAAAGGCCGGGGATAACCCGGCCAATCAATTCACACGTTCACACGCTCTTATTATAAACTATTTACCGCCGCACTATCGGCGAATGCTGCAACCATTTTATCAATGGCAAGTAGCTTTTCGGTTAACTCGCTGCACTTGGCACCTTTCATCCGGTAGGCTTCGTCCAGCACCAGCAAGGCTTCTTTTGCGGTTTCGTGTTCAGCTTCTATCTGTTCACGCAAACCGCGCAGCTGGTCAATATAAAGCATATCAACGTGGTCACCTGGTGGCACCGGGATTTGTGATAATTCCATAATGTTAATACTCATTTCATAGCGACATTGCTATGTAATACACTATACGCTAAACTGACCACTCTTACAATACAAAGGAAATACAATGGCAAACCCTAAACCAATGGCTAAACCAGCAGTAAAAGTGCGGTACAGCTTCCACTTGTCCCGTGATTTGAAACTAGCAGCGCAGCGGATCGGATTAGATACCGGGCGCACCACCAGCAACACATTGAATATGCTAATACGTGAAGCGATCCAGTATCGCAAGGTGAAAATATAATGCTGATCAACGATTTATACCCATCCAAATACGTCAAATCTGACGACTTCCCAGCAGGTAAACGGGCTTCGGTTGTCATACGCGGCATCACGCTTGAAGATTTAGGCAACGGTGAAACTAAGCCAGCGATATGGTTTCTGAATAAACAGAAAGGCGCGATCCTGAATAAAACGAATGCGCTGATTCTGGAAGTGTCGCTAGGCTCGGACACTGATCAATGGACAGGTAAAACCATTGAACTGTTCGCAGAGCAAAAATCCTTTCAGGGTAGACTGGTGCAGGGCATATCAATGGCGGTGCCTGCCCAGGCAGCTGCGCCACCACCGAAAAAGAAAACCAAAGCTGTCATTGCAGCTGAGGCCGCCCAGGCCAGCGCACTTGAAGCCGCTGAGAATGAAGCCCAGGCGCTGCAAGGTGAATCTGCGCAGGAAGCTGCAGAATTTGACGATATTCCGTTTTAACGGCTTCGTGTATAGCCGCTGGCGGCCTTAACTCCAACCCAGGCAAGCAACCGCCTGGCCTAAAATAGCCTAATAACCTGGGCGGCGCTTCCCGCCGCCCTTTTTTTTACCTTTCTTCGCCATCAATAATATCCCCTTTTTGCAGCTGGTGGTCGGTATCGGTTTCAATATAGCCGCAACTCACTAGCACGGTACAGCCTGACAGCAACAGCAACCAGGCCAGCACCACCACCAGCATAATAATTTCAATTGGGCGCACTTAATCGCCTGGCGCTGGCTATCACTTCATTGCGGAATGATTCAACAGCTGCACCAGTCTGCCGCTGCATCTGTGAATTTTCAATCATAAGCAGCGGCAGCCAGGTATCGGCACAAGCCCATTCGTTTAAATCCTCACCAGTTTGCGGGTTCATTCCGATTATCTGAATCCATTTAGGGCAATCAGCATAGTGCGCCCGGCATTTGTCCCGGTGCCCGGTATACGGGCAGGTAGTGTCTGGATCGGGTTTGTTATTCATCGCCGTATTCGATAAAGGTTGTAATAATGTACTTATCGTTACTGATCGGCATTGTGCCTTCGTGGACGTGCGTATAGGTTGCCGGAAACCAGGCTATTTGCCCTGCCCGGGCTGGGATTTTAAAGCCTAGCCTGGGAAAATTAGTTTCACCGCCGCGCGATACATTATTCAGATATAACAGGCAAGCCGCCACGCGCTTGCTGGTGTTTATTGATGAAGCATCGGCGTGCGGCTGAAAATACCCTTCACCTTTTTTATATCGTTGAACCAGGTAGCAGGTATCTACGAATTTTGACCCTAAAATTTCGGCAGATTCGGTATCATCGACATAAAACTGCCAGGTTTCATTAATGATTTTATACAGCTGCGCGTCTATATCTGCCCATAGTTCAGGGCGCGCCTCCATCGCTGGTGCAATCCCCAGGTCGGTTGTTTTTTTCCGGGTAGCATCGTATCCCTGCGACAGCTTGCCACCGTGCTGCATTGCCTTATCGATGTTGAAATTCTTGATTATCAATTCGCACAATTCGCCGGGTACGGCATTAGGTATCACGCGGGTGTATTGATCCCCGATCACGTCCAGGTTGTAAGCTAGATTGTTCAATCTTTACTCGCAATAATTATGTCAACGAATTGCAAATCAAAATTGGCTATCGTGTGCAAGTGACCGCCGCCGCCACCAGTAAATAAAATACGGGTGTTATTATTGGTTGAAGCATTTTGTGCCTGCCTTTCAACGCCGGGCGATCCACCCGTACTGCCTGATCGAACCTGCACCACGTGATTATGTGATGGCATTTGCGCAATGGTAATGGCGGTATTAGCGGTTGATTTGGCGGCGCTGAATACAGTTGTAAAAGCATTTGCGCCACCGCTGCCAGCTGCACCACTGACAACCCGGAAAGCCTTATCATTATGGGTTACTTGTTTCGTCCAATCTACCGGCGCGGCAGTTTGCTGGAATAACATCAACGTGCCTGCAGGAAAGCCGCCCACCGGTGGCGCGTTTTCCAGGTCGGTTATCCGGGTTTCGTGGTCTAATAGCTCGGTGTCATTATCGCCAATATCACCAGCATTCGTGATTATGTCCAGCGCGTTTTGATCCGCGATAGGTTCAACAATATCAAGCCGGTCAGAATTATCTGAAATTGCACCGGCATTAACTATTATCGCCGCTTCTGCCGCATCAATGTCAGCATCCTGCACCGCGTCAACAGCATCAACCCGGATAAATTCATCAATGACAGCCTGAAAATTAACCCGCACGCTTTCGGTGGTGGCCTGGCCAGCTTCGGGTTTAGTTGCATCAATCGGCATTATTTTCTATTCCACTGGTCAACCAGGTTTAAATTAACATCCCATACGGTTGCTTCATCGTCCCAGGTTGTGAAGCCTTCATCCCATATTGTGAAAACCACGCCGGTGCGGTCACGGTTCCACAAATGAAACCCGGTTTCCTTTTGATCCCAGGCAGCCAGGCCAGCCGGTATCCTGTCCCATTCCCGCGCGGCTGGATCGATCCGGCTATAAATTCGCAGCGGCTGCGGTTGTGTATCCCAGGCGCGCGGTGATGGTTCGGGTGATTGATTCCAGCTGCGCAGGCTGTCGGGTTTCGCATCCCAGGCGCGCCCAGGTTCGCGGGCATCATTCCAGCTGCGCGGTGGCTGCTGTTTAGTATCCCAGCCGGGCGGCGCTGGTTCGGGTTTACGATTCCAGCTGCGCACCAGCTCGGGTTTTTTCGTCCAGGTCATTCAGCCATTAAACCTTGCGTAGCTGCCCGGCCTATTCCAGCAGCACCAGGCAATATTTCCCGGGCAAGTATATTGCCACCGCGGCCATACATTTTCATTGCAGCCAGCGTGCCAAGCCCAGCCATTAACCCGGTGGATAGATCACCCTGCGCATAGCCTGCGCTGCCGCCGACTAGTGAGCCTAAACCCAAGCCCAGCAGCTGCCTGGTTGCGGTGCCACTGTCACCCACTACGGACGTTAACGCCCGGCTTGATTGCGCATTCACGCCTTGCATTAATTCTTTCGTTTCCGGCGATACGCGGCCATATTTGCCGCGCCGTGCGGTTTTCCCCCAAATGTTATTCATTGCGGTGCGCATTGATTTAGGGTTAACGATACCGTCCGGCGTTACCGCCTGGCCTTTCTCGATCGCCAGCAGGTTGCGCCACTGTTCCCGGCCAGTTTTCAATTGCTTTGCAGCTGCCGGGCTGGCTGCATTCAGAAACTTTTGATCCAATTCATCAATAATATCTGATACAAATTTTAATTTGCCTGGTGTTTTCGATCCTGTTGTCGCTTCTGACCTGGCCACCGCTGCCATTTGGCTGCGCACCTGTTGATACGTTTTACCACTCATTGTCGCGTCTGGATCGGGAAAATCAATGTAAGGTGAATCGCTTTTAACCTGGCGTATTTTTTCGATTAATTCATCTTCAATATTAATATCATCAACACCTTTAAGCGCCCCGCTTATGGTGTCACCAATATCATCGGCAGTATTGCCAAGCCCGGTGCTAGTCAGGTCGATTGCATCGTCTGCCTGGCCTATTGCCCGGCCTGCCTGGGTTTGCAACAGCTGTTCATTTGCTTTTTTTAATCCCGATAACGCGCCCGCTGATTCCATCACAGTCTCACCATACTGCAATGCGGTTGAATCAACTGCCTGGCCTGGTGTCACCTTGCCGCCTGTTGCCACAAAATCACCCGCCACACCTTCACGAAACCCGCTGCCAGGCTTAAAAGCATTTTTCGCAAAACCATAAATCCGGCCAGCCATATTGCCCAGCGCAGCGCCACCCCAGCCCATCGCCCCGGCTTGCACGCCGGATACCAACCGTTCCCGGGTATCGCCACTGGTGCCAAGTAAACCGAAACCAGCTGCAATGCCCGCCTGCGCCATTAGACTGGCACCGCCAGCTGGTGCAGTTGCCAGGTATGGTGCCGCCTGGCCAGCCAGTGCAGACTTCGGGTATTGTTGCTGGATCGGGTCAAATGCCGCGGCTTGATCCTGCTGTACATCGCGCAGCGATCCGCGCATCCCTTCACCGGCTACCACTTCACTTTGCCCCTGCCCGGTTAAACCGTAGTACGCATCTAGCACGCCACCGGCCAGCTGTTGCAGACTGCGCTCGGTGCCGCTACCGAATGCTTTTAGCCCGCCCATTTCATAGACTTCCTTCGGCACCACACGCCACTGATTATTTTCCAATACGGCATAGTCACCAGCTGCATTGCGTTTAACTTCTGGTTCGGTATCGTGCGCCATTATTCAAACCCCACTGGTGCAGGCGGGATGGCGTGTTTCTCCACCGCCGCGGTGCCTTCACCCGCACCGGCTGCCTCCAATACTTTGATTTCGGCTGTGCCTGCGCCCTGTATTCTTATCTGCTCTTTTTGCGCACGCAATCGGCGCTTCAATGCGATTGTTTCTGCGGTATCACCTGGCTGCGTGAAATAAGTTAGCATGTGCTGATCTAATTCATCGGCATTAATAACCGCGCCCGATTCAGGCCGCAATACTCCATATATCCAATCTGTTGCAAGTGCCTGGCGTTTCTGATATTCCGGCGATACCGCCGCATTGCCTATACCCATCGGCAGCCTGGCAGCGGTCATATCTGCAAAGCTGGGGATATACCCGGAATCTTCCATTGCATTAATTTCATTACCGCTTCTAATCGTTTGCGCGGCGAATCCAGCCATTCTCAATTCTGCCTGGCCTGGCAGGTTGATGGTGGTGGTATCGGTTTTCATTAGGTATTGACCCATCGCTGACTGATATTCTGGCGTGCCTGGCTTATAGCCAGCAGCTGTTATATTGCGCATTGCGCTGGTGATTTGCTGCCGCTGCTGGTTTTGCTGCCAGTTCGCTTGATCCTGCCGCGCCTTCATTTGCTGCATAGGCATTCCCAGCTGGTTCGAAAATGCCTGGGCACCGTAGTTTCGCCCGGCCTGTTCGTATCCAGGTATTTGCATTAACCCGGTGGCATATCTCATCTGCGCGCCCGGGTCATTCATATCTGCCATTAACCCATAGCCGCCGCCCATAACATCACCGGCACCCGATAGCTGATCAAGCCCGGCCTGCGGGTCACCGCCCTGCATTAACTGGTGCTGCTCACCTAGCAAATTCATAGCAGCATCGGTGCTGCCTTGCCGTGATTGCATTCGGTTTTGATTCATCCAGGCACCTAGCCCGGGGAAAACGTCTGCTATTTGTACCATAAGATTATCCGCCCGCTATGCCGACCCCGGCTGCCTTGCTTGAACCGCTGCTGGTGCCCTGAGATTCCATCACCGGGCTGCCGATTAACCCGCCATACTGTTGCAGGTTTTGCATTTGCTGTTGCTGTGGTGACATTCCCAGCACGCTGCCGCCCATCCCCAGCGCACCCAGCGCCCTATTCTGGTCGGCCTGGTATTGGCCGCCATAGAAATTGCCCATTTGCTGCGATACATTTTGCGTGTTTAACGCTTCGGCCACGCCGTGCCTGCCGCCGCCATATCCCCCGGTCAATCCTGCCTGGCCACCGCTTTGCTGGTTCATAATGCCAAGCTGGTTTTGAAAGTTGCCCGCCATCTGGTCTAAATACGGGTTGCCCTGCGGGTTGATTTGCTGCGACCAGGCTTGTTCGGCCTGCTGTCCCATCTGTTGATTGGGCTGGAATTGATCGACCAGACCCGCGCCCCTTGTGTAAAGGTCGGTTAAAAAAGGTGCCATTTGATCCCATACGCTACTTGATTGTTGCGCCTGCGATTTGCTTTTACTGCCGGATACGCTGCCCATTATATTTCCTTAATAACTGTTACCATTTTTTCAGAAAATCCCCGGCTGCGCAGGTATCTTATCCAACCCCGCCGCCCGGTGATTGCCACGATTGTGCATTTTAATTCTAGTGCAACCTTCAACAGCGAATCATACGCCGTATCAAACCATTCGTTTAAGTTTTCACCCCACGCCATACCCACTTCAAATACCCGCTGTTCGCCTTCGGTCACTGTGCAAATCAGCGTGGCCAGCGGTTCAAGCGAATCATCTTGCACCACCACAAACAGCAGCATATCGCCTGCGCGTGCAGCATCATATATCTGCTGTTCGGTGTGCAGGCCGATACCCTTTGCCAGCATTTTGTTAATACCTGGGCGCACAATAGGCCACATTACATCAACCGATTCACGCGGGATTGCGGCTAGTTCAATCATTCCTGTGCCGTGCTGGATATGCCCATAAAACTTGTGACCGTAGTGGTTGCCACGAAACTATCATGCACCAATTCAATCGTGGCGCGTACCTTAGTGCCCTGCCGTAAAAACGTGCTGATAGCAATGGCGCAGCCTAGCCTGAAATTGTCCTGTCCAACATTGCCAGCGGCGAATATCTCCACATCGTTTGCTAAAAATACCAGATTGGCGGCATAGTCTTTATTGCCTGCGCCAAATGGTGTTACATCACTGACAATATTAAGCTGGTAAAGCCCGGTTACTGCTATCGTATATTCACCGGTTACTTCATCCCAGCCGCCACCAGGCAAATCAAATAGCGCGGTTTCACCTTCAAACAATCTAAAAGTTGTTGGAATGGTGGTAATCGGAATACCCGGCACGCTTTGCGATACGTTCAAGCCTACCGGAAATTCATTTAATGCCTGGCTGATCCGCGGTAATTCATCGTATAGAAACTGAATCAGGCCGGGCAGCGTATCGGGTATGTTCCCGGGCACATAGCGTTCACTGGGCTGCTTTGCCATTAGTATTGCCAGATAATACTAAATGGATCTGGCGCCGACTGCCGGCCGCCCGAAAAGTATTGCATAATGCTACCAATTGCCTTGCAGTTCATAGTCAATATCTAGCGAATTAATGCGCCATTGCGCATCCTGATTGCCAGTAACCTGAATTGAAATATACCTACCTGCAACCAGGAAGTCAGCTTTCGGCCTTTCCTGCCCTACTGCAATGGGCACAGTATTTGACCAGGCAATAGGTGCGCCGGTATTTGGTTGACTGCCCACGCGAATATTTAATACCCGGCCTTCGGTCTGGCTGTCACCTTCGGCATTCGGCCATACTGCATTGACCAGCTTTAACCGCTGCGCCTCGCCAAAGTCTTTTATAGTAGCTTCCAGCGAAACCGGCACCGGCAACCCTTCACGTAAAAACCCGGTATGTGCCAGCAGCTTTTCATTGTCATAATCGGCCATTACCATTATATCGCTGGTGGGATTAAACCGGCGCTGGTTCCAGGCATCCGGTGCCGCGTTCCATTCATCCGGGTTTGCATCCCAGCTGTGATCGATCCCCGGGTCATTCAAGATACCGCGTGCCATAAAAGCCATTTCTGGAATATCCATTATCCCCCAGGCACCGCTATTAATATCCATCACCATAAAAGTATCCGGGTGCAAATGGCCGGATTTAGGGAAAGCAATATAAAGCTGTTTGCTGGCGTGGCTGGCTGTCACGAAACAGCTGGTAAATGTTTCCGGGTCAATCTGGCTGAATATAAAATCACGTACTTTCGCATCAATCAGGCTTTCCACTTCTACGGCATTGTGCTTGATAAAATCGCCATCTGTCAGCACATAATGCACGCCGTATAATTCCTGCCAGCAGTTGCGCGCCAGTATCCCGCTGGTAACAAATGCTTTGCGGTTGCTGAATACGAACTGTCCTGCAATGTATTGCATAACGGTGGAACTGTGCTGTTTATAGATCATCATTTGATCGCGCATCTGCCCACCATCAATAATTTCACCGGTGGTCGCTGCAATGGTGAAATTTCCGGCTTCGTTTTCTGGTAATGGCACCCAGCTGTCAGGCAGCTGGCCGGGATTAGCGGCGCTAGACCATATCACCAGTTCAGGAAATACGCCCGCTGCGCCATCGTCAATCACGTTCATACCGATTAAATGATATTTAAACGGGCGCAGGGCAGCGACTATCTGACCAGCTGGCCAGTTCGGTATCGCTGTGCAAGGATTGGCGGTTATTTTGTCCCAGGTTAAAGGATCACCGGCACCGTAATTCATCACTGGAATGCCGTTTAATACGCCACCAGTCCAATCACCGCCTTTCGTTACCGGTATGCCGCCTGCGGGTGTAATGTCAAAGTGCGCGGTGCCATCGGTTACGCCGATCACGCCCGCAGTTTCAGCGGTGTTATTGCCACAATACAACCAGAAAAATTCACCCAGGCCGGTATAAACAGGCAGCAACCATAGCGGCTTTGCCAGCAGCCCGGGCGCTGAATTAATCCAACCAGGTGCGGCAGCTGCAAAGCCATTGGGAAATATTACATTGCTAACATTGTCCCATACGTCAAAGCCCAATTCTGCCGGGTGAATATCTTTTATAACACCGACTGGCCGGATGGTTTGCTTCACGTGGAACCACCGTTAAACGTGGATATAGTAATCAACATTGACATTGCGCGGCCTGCTTTCATCCCCGCC
>SDBT01007529.1_pt1 | contig 17903 bp, 20 predicted proteins | sample 2277101 | NCBI WGS metagenome assembly SDBT01 (sample SAMN10404973, study PRJNA504765) | marine sediment metagenome | isolation source: marine sediment core GS10_PC15, 103 cmbsf | place: Arctic Ocean: Southern Knipovich Ridge | collected 2010 | reverse complement strand
AACTTACACATCGTGACAGCGCAGGTAATCATGAAGTTCTTAGCCGTGGACATGTACAGTGTATTTCAGCTGGAACTGGAGTGACACATTCTGAACTTAATGAACAGAATGGCTGGTGCCGTTTTCTTCAAATATGGATTTTACCTGAGGCAACAAATTTACCGGTTAGGTATGATCTCCATAAATATTCCATGGAAGATAGAAAAAACAAATTACTACAGATTATATCCAGTTCAAAAAATAAAGACCAAGCCCCTCTTTACGTTTGTCAAGATATAAATGCCTATGTATCGGAATTAACGGAAAAAGATGTAAGCATCTCCTTCATATTAGACGAAGATCGTCAGGCATATATCTATTGCTTTGAAGGAAGTATAAACATCAATCAGTATCCTTCATTGGGGGAACGTGACTCATTGAAAATATGTGGAAAAGCCAATATGGAGTTTACGCTTGCCTCTGATAAGGCGCACTTCATCATCATTGAGATGCAGCAAGAAAAACCTGGTTAATTACTAACCCATCGAGAATTAAACAGTTCATCGAATATGACCCGGCACCCCGTCATTTCGTGCAATCGAGGTGTCTTAACAAAGACATCTCTACGGGATTCTTAATCTTAGGCACTATGTCGTACTGGTAATCCTCATCAGTATGAAGCGATCAGTCCCCTCGGTGTACAAATACACTTATCCTGGAAGTTTGATATAGATAGCTCAACTACTTATAATTAGTTGATTAGCCAATCCTATGCTGAGCGCTGGCGAAGCATGGAAAGGCGTGTATTAAATGTTTGACGCTATTCGATATCGGAAAGAACATCGGGACTGGCAGAAGCGGTTCGATGCCCATGCTCCTAAAGTCGGGGACATTGCCCCGGAGTTCGAACTGCGTGACATAAACGGCAAAAATCCCGTTCGACTCTCCGACTTCCGGGGCCGAAAGCCAGTAGCTCTGATCTTCGGTAGCTACACTTGACCGCCATTCGTAAAGGGGACCGTGAGTCTCCACGACCTTTATGTACAGTATCGTGACCGCATACAGTTCCTCGTTATCTACATTCGAGAAGCACATCCGGTGGATGGGTGGTGGCTTGGGGGGGGTATAACCGGACAATTAGCAAAGATCACTGGATTCAGAGCGGCGACTGATGTGTATGACCCGAAGACAATCGAGGACCGACGGGCAGTTGCTGGGCGGTGTGAGAATGCTCTGCAATATGGCATCCCGACCTATGTGGACGAAATGGACGATAGGGTCAGCAAGGCATATGCAGCCCTGCCCACCCGTCTGTACCTCGTTGGGCTGGATGGGCAAGTGGTCTATGCTGGTGGACTGGGGCCGTGGGGCTTCAAATCAGCAGAGCTGGGAGCATCCATTAAGGAATACCTGGAACGGGTAGATGTTGCCATCGGTTAGTCCGCTGTCCAGCCTATTCTCGACCGCTCCGTCGTTCTACTCAGATGCTCGTAACCGTAAGATCATTCTCCTTAAAACGGTGCCCAACCTGGGTTAATTGCCCTGCGGTATGAGTACAGCCCAGATGCGTAGCTTACCATCAACGGTTTTTCTCCAGGAACTCCTTATCCTCTTTGTTTGGCGGTTCTGGTCTAAGTATTCTCGTAATTAGGTAACTTTTCGTCAAATCGTGCAATTAATAAAAAAGTCCATTTAGCACACAGATAGGGGAGATAATTCCTCAAGAGTATATAGCCAACGTAACACCTTGCCGTTTAGCCTCAAAGTAGCCACCTAACCTTAGCGGATTGTTCAAAAAAAGAACCAATACATCGTAGAGGTAACAAAGCAAGCGGTTGTGACCCCAAATTAAATTTGCCTGACTATTGACATTATGGAGAAAATGGTCTATTGTTCGTAATCAAAAGGGAGGTAAGTCTAATGCAAGCATACTGTATGAAATGCAAGGCCAAAAGGGAAATGAAGGACGCTAAGGCCATAACCATGAAGAATGGAAAGCCGGCAACTCAGGGCGTCTGCCCCGCTTGTGGCACTAAGATGTTCCGGATAGGAAAGAGTTAAAGCGAATACTGCGGGTATCATGCTTATCGAAGAGGCAACAGCCTCATAGGTAGATTTTTGGAGGGATTCTATGGCAAAGGGTACAATCAGACGGCTAATCACAGACCGGGGGTTTGGATTTATCAAGACAGAGGAGGACACAGACCTCTTCTTCCATCGCAACGAGCTTCAAGAGGCGGACTTTGAGTCCCTTACAGAAGGGCAAGAAGTAGAATTTGAGATTGGACAGGGGCGTAATGATCGCCCACAGGCAGTCAAGGTGAAGCTTGCTCAGCCTAAAGACGAATAGCATCAAACTATAGGGTTACTATTAAGAGTAAAAAGATAGGCTGACTGCTGGACCTGTGGGGGTAGTCATAACGGGTGTCAGGTCAGCTATATAGACCTCGGCGCAGTTATACTGAGAAATAACCATTTCTTTGAGTTTAGCACTGTCTTCAATGCGGTCGGTGTGATGAACTATAACGTGCCGTGGCTTGTTAGTATCGGCATAGTCCTTTCACCCGGTCCTGGGCGAAGAGGGAATATCCGTTGAGCAGGTTTTGGGTGCTCATTTTTGTGAGGCAAGCCACCTTCGCGACGTCAAGCTTTGTGGAGCGGGAGACGAGGCTCGAACTCGCGACCCTCTGCTTGGGAAGCAGATGCTCTACCACTGAGCTACTCCCGCTCAAGCTAGTCTGTGCGTAAATTCTACGCCAAACATCGTGGAAAATCAAGCTGCAGAGTGTAGACTAACCAATAGAGCAAAGGGGAGCACACACGCAAGGTAGAAGGCTATGTAAGGTCAGTGGGGTTTGAGGATAGCTTGAGACATTAACGGTTCTTCTCCCATATACTCCGAATAACCAAACCAATTATGATAAATATTGCCCCAGCAGTAGTAAGAAACCAAATATAGCCAAATACTAGGTCTGTTATAAAAGATACTATTAAGAGAATAACCCCGATACTAAAAGCGGTAATTCCTATTACAAAAAACCTTAAGGAGTACTCTTGATACCTTCCTTCCTTTTTCCCTTTCCAGATTATTATTGCCAGTATTATTCCAACTACAATTAGTACGGCTCTAATGACCCACGGTACCCAATCCATACTCATTCTCCTTTTTTTTCTTCCCCTGGAGTACAATATTATACCCAATCATAGGTAATTCAACCAGTTGTTATCGGTCAGTGAGGTTTGAGGATAGTTTGAGGCTGTATTCGGCTATTGTAGGTTGAGCGCTGACTAAGGATTAGCGGGTGCTGCCAGTACTTGTTTCCCATACTGTACCACAAAATATTGGATAATCTGTTCCTTTGATTGACCTTGAGATAGCTTCTTCTCAATCAAAGCAGTCGACTCACTAGCTCTAGGGCAATCGCAGTTGCTCAAAACCAGTTCGCAAGCGCCACAGGTACACATAAGTTCTTTAGATGTAGCCCTTACCAATGCAGGGTCGGCACTAGCAGTAGCACACGCATTAGTTAGTAGAACAATCAGGATGATTGATAATATTAAATATTTTCGCATACGAATATTTATAATATAACCGTCCTCTTAATTATATTAGAAGTTGCTGCACGCTGTAAAGGGACTAGGAATCCGTTAGTCATAGCTAAACTGGTAAGCACTTAGATATAGAATTGTTAAGCAACGGGAAGCACGCAACACGCTGAACTATTATTAACAGCCACTACTGCCTTATTTGAAGAGGGGGATGGACAATAGAGCGAAGGAGGAGCAACCCCGCACTATTCAACATTCAGAGCATTCAATAATTTCTCTATCTGCTTAATCTCATCTTTATTCAGACCATAGAGCTTAAAAACAAGATTGTCTATCTCATTTTTTGACTTTACTATATCGGTCTCTATTTCCTTTGTCTTTTCACCGAAAATATCTGTACCACTATTTTTAACGGACTCTAGCTCTTTTCTTTTGGTGTGAGACTCTGGCATTTCTGCACCAAGTCTTCAATCAGACTTTTTTCAGATTTGAGCATTATGAACTCCGATAATAACCACCTTGACGTAATACTACTACCTTTTATATCGTCCGTTCAAGATTCAGTACGCACTTTTGTACTTTTCATAAAAGATTGACAACCGCTACTGCGAGGGATAGAATCTACTATCTGAGGAGTCAACAAATGTCACCAAAAGAGCAATTAGGCAATGATACGATTTCCAACAGCCAAATGAGCGAAGCAATCACGCATTCTGGTTATCTTATAGAGCAAAGGGTTGAACCGATTATAAGGCAGTCATTCGGTTACGTTCAGACTAACCCGATTTATAAAGACCCCGATACTGGTAAATCCTGCGAAATAGATATTTCTGCTTTATCGGCGTCAATATTATATAAGAATGAAAGCAGTTGTATTTTTCCTATGCTTTTATGTGAATGCGAAAATAACTCACAGCCCGTTGTCCTTTTTACTATTGAATCATTCATACCATACTTGTTACGTGGTGACCTAAAAGTATCTGGCATACCTGTAAAGTTTTGGGACAGTAATGATAACAGATATACAGATTTCGCAGACTTTACTGGAATGGAAGAATTCCATCACTACTATGATATTAAGATAGCGACACAATACTGTACTTTCCAAAAGAAGAAGGATAAATCTGGTTGGATTGCTTTACATAGTGAAGAACAACACGATACATTTAACAAACTAATTAAAGGTATAGATTATGAACTTATTAAACATTTTGGGAGTTACTATCTGTCCGATGAAGTCAAAAAGGAATACGTGAACGTTCAGATATATTACCCTCTCATAATACTTCAAAAGGATTTATATTCTGCTCGTCTTCATAATAATCGACTCATCCTTAAAAAAGAAAATCACTTAAAATTCCGTAAGGATTTTTTTTCATCACATGAAAATGAAGCGGAAACATATCAGATTGATGTTATAGTAGAATCTTATTTGCCCAGATATTTGAGGATAATAGAGGCTGAAGTAGATAAAATAAGTAAAGTTTTTCAACAAAAGAAGGATTTGGTGTTAATTACCATCCAAAAAATTATAGAGGATATAAAGGAAGCCGAAGTTGAGTCAAAGTTGTATAGAAAGTATCTTGAATTCTAAGGCATAAAAAAGGGGAGAACGTCTTCGCTCTCCCTCTTACTATTATAACTACTACTTCCTTATGGATGGATTATCTAAGTATTGTTATCTTTTGATTTGTCTTCTTGCCCTTTTATTGACTCACTTTTTTGTTCATCGCTCTGGTTATTTATCTCTATGTCTTTTACCCCTACCTTCTCGGCAATCTGACGCAAAGTATCTACTATTGGCTTTAGCATTTTTATTGCATCTTTTTTTGTGACTATGCTTTCATCATGCTGTTTATGCCTCAGCCACAGTAATCCTCCTATCAGGACAATTAACCCAAAGATAATTATGTATTGGAGTGTGTACATACACAATTCTGACACAAAAGTCCCCCACATATTGCCAGAATTGTATATCTGAGAGCCATGTATCCATACGAATGCACTAACTGTGGCTGAGAAAAGAAGCAAAAATATATCGGAAATAACACGGAATATTCTATTTCGGAGCATACTCGTATTCTACCACAACCCAACCTTACGACAAGTAGATAACCGATTATTTAAGTAGTATAAGGGAACTTGGCTCCTTTTCCGATTGGGGAAGCAAGTATGGAAGTACCTTCCTTAGCACCTATTATCAGCCCTTAACCCTTTTCCTCCTCTTCCTTGCCCCAGTTTTGCATCATTTTCTTGATGTGCTGGGCAAGCTCGGGGTTGGTGCGCAGGCGCTCGATAAAGACCGGACAGCCTTCCAGCAGCGAATTTTGGGCGGCAGTTGACATGCTGGATAAGAGGTTTTGCAGCCCGAGGTCAGCCTGCCCGGGAATACCCGTCCCCGGTGCTGATGACTCTAGCTGCCGGCGGATGTCCTCGGCAGTGAACCTCATCGGTACTGCACAGGATTTATACCAGGGACATTCCTTGCATTGGGCAATAGCATAAGCTTCATTTAAAATATCACTCATATCTCGTCTCCTTCTAATTTATGGAATAATTTTACCCAGTTCACTTTCTATCTGTGCCTTGCTGGAGAGGGCACCGATTATCTTCTTTTGAATTATACCATCTTCATCGATAAAGTAGGTAGTGGGGATGGCGGCAATGCTATACCTCCTGCTTACCGTTGTCTCAGTATCGAGTAGGACGGGAAGAAAAAGGTCGAGTTTTTTCATGAAGTCATTTACCTGGGCAGGGCTCTCACCGGCAGTAGCTGCCCGCACCCTGAATAGCTTACGTTAGGGCTGGAAATAGTCTATAATGCGAGATGAAGCAGTTAGCGGCAGTTATCGGTGGCGGCATAAGCTTACAGTCAGGCGAGATAAAAAATATTTAAAGAGGCAGAATAATGAAGCCGTTGAGCTATACCCAGATTTCTTTATATCAGTCCTGTCCCTTATGCTACAGGCTGCAATATATCGATGGGCTGAAACCAAAGGATAAGTGGTATTTTAGCTTTGGCTTAACAATACATACTTGTGCCGAGTACTTTTTCAAGGTCAAAGTGCCGCCGCCACCCTCGCTGGATGAACTGCGGGAGTTTTACGAAGCAAACTGGCTCTCTGGAGGATATGAATCGGCAGAGGAAGAAGCAAAGTATAATGCCTACGGCTGGCAGATATTGTCTCAATTCTGGCAGATTCACAGTGCCGATTTCAAGATGCCGTTTGCTGTGGAGCGGATGTTTTATATTGACATTGATGGGATAAAACTCAGGGGCTACATCGATAGGGTAGATAAGCTGGATAGTGGCAGGTTGGCCATAGTCGACTATAAGACAAATCAGGAGCCATTTACCACAGCGGACTTGGCGAAAGACCTCCAGTTGACTCTATATCAGTTGGCGGCTGAGCAGACCTGGCAGCTTCCTGTGGAGAAGCTTACCCTCTATCACTTCAGGTCGAACACCCCATTTAGTTGTGAGCCCAGGAATGAGGCGCGGCTGGAAGCAGCCAGGCACCTGGTATTGAAGGTGGCTGATGGCATTGCTGGAGAAATATTCCCCGCTACTGAGAACCAGAATTGCCCCTGTGATTTCGCTGAGCACTGCCCGTATTACCGCCAGCAATATATGGTAGCTAAACTGCAGCCAATGCGGCAGGGTGTCCTGCCTGGGCTGGCCGTTACTGAGTCTGTTGAGGGCTATGTTTCCTTGCAGGCTCAGATAAAAGAGCTCCAATTACAGCTTGAAGAGATGAAGCAGATGATTATCGATTTCTGTCAGGCTGAGGAATTAAACCGGGTTTATGGTACCGGGCATGCCATTACCTATAAGTTGGTGGAGAAAACAGGCTTTAGTGAGGATGAGGTCAGAGCGCTACTTGAGCCTGAGGGGCTGTGGCACCGGGTGCTCAGTCTTGACCAGTCCCGGCTTGAGCAACTTGTTACCGATGAAGCGGTAGCTCAGAATATCAGAGGTAGGCTGGAAGCCTTGAGGCGAGTTATCTCCACTTCCCCCCGGCTGTGGGTGAAAAAGCTTATAGAAAAAGAGCAAAACGGGGCAAAGGGATAAATTTGCATTTTTATGCAAACTGTTGTATCCTAGACAAAATTGAATAGCTGGTCTGGAGACGCCTGAAACAATTCGGGCATAATCGGAGAGCAAGTCGGTGAAAGTCCGACGCAGTCCCGCCTACTGTGACTGATAGACATTGCTATCAGAAGTCAGAACGCCGAACCTCCAGATATCGTGAGCCTCCGCGGAGAAAGGGGGTGGGGTAATGACTAGAGGGCATTAAAAAACCTCCCTTTGCGTGCTGCGTAGAGGGGGGTTTATTTTTATCGGTACCAACAATATAGCAGCTTGGAGGTGTTGGATGAAGTTTAGGCGACTTGGTATTGTTGCCATTCTACTTGGTTTATTGGTTAGCGTGGCTGCCGGGTGTCAGCAGCAATCTTCACCGGGGATTTTTACTGATGATATGGGTCGGGAGATAACTTTAGACCGGATTCCACAGCGCATCGTCTCTCATGTGCCCAGTATCACTGAGATACTTTTTGCTCTTGACTTGGGAGAAAAAGTGGTCGGGGTTAGCGAGTATTGCGACTATCCCGAGGCAGCTAAGACTAAACCAACAGTCGGCAGTTTGGTTAATCCTTCTATTGAAAAGATAGTTGACCTGGACCCGGACCTGGTCTTGACCAATGGGGGCGTCGAGTATGTTATGACCCAGCTTGATAGCCTGGGGATTACATATATTGTTTTAGACCCTAACGATGTTGATGGCATCCTGGAGAATATTGAACTGGTAGGAAAAGTTACTGGCGTGGATAAGAAAGCTGGGGAAGTGATTAAGGATATGCAGGATAGAATATTGCAGATTACTACCAGGGTGAAGGATGCTCCCAGGGTCAAGGTCTTCTATACATTCGCTACTACAGACTTAAATAATCCGTGGACAGCCGGTCCTGGCTCCTTCGTTGACTCGCTTATTACCCTGGCTGGTGGGGAAAATATTGGCGCCAAGGCATCAGCCCCCTGGATACAATTCAGCATTGAGGAAGTGATTGCTGCTGACCCTGAGGTCATCATAGTTGATGCTGGCCACGGTTCAGCGGTAACACCAATAGCGGAACTGAAGCAGCACCCTGTCTGGCGAGAGATGGCAGCAGTAAAACAGGACAGAACTTATCCTATTGATGGAGACCTGGTCAATCGTCCTGGACCTCGTATTGTCCTGGGTCTGGAGGAACTGGCGCGAATTATTCACCCAGAGCTGTTTCAGTAATTTACCAAAACTATCGGGGGGGAATAAACAAGGGTATCATATGAAAGAGGGAGTCCTGGCAGAGTTCCACGGAATCCGAGGAGAAATTATTAATCACCAAGTTCGGGAGGCACCGGCTAATGCCTTTATTCTTCACCTCCCGGAAGCCAGCAGCGTATTAAGCAGCCGGGACGGATTCAAAAAGGTAAGCATAATCTGTAATTGTTATATTCCTGAACCCCTTTGGCAATTCCTTGACGCCCGACCCGGTAACTGGAAAACCTACTTAGAAGAAGTTCTTAATAAAGTTAACCTGCCGCTAGATGAAGTTGCCGCTTTGTCCACAGGGGTAAATATGGAGGATTTAGCCTGGAGAGAAGAGACCTTTAAGGAACTTTGGGTATTGGCTTTCGTTACTGCCGGGGTTAAATCTAACGCAATGAGGGTAGGCAGGGACAAGGCAAGCCATATTGAGAGAGACGGATTATTTGACAAGATAGGAACCATAAATACTATTCTGTTTACCAGTGCCTCGCTTGATTTAACCACCTTAGCCGCTTCCTTCATCACCATAACTGAAGCTAAAAACATCGCCTTGCAAGAGCTGGATGTAAGAAGTTCATATAACCCTCAGTGGCAGGCGACAGGTACTGGCACTGACCAGATTATCGTCGTCTCAGGTAGAGGTAACAGATGCAATTATGTTGGAGGACATTCTAAGATAGGTGAGCTAATGGCTCAAGCAGTGACCTCAGCGACAGTTTGTGCTGTTAAGAAAAACCTCAAGGTTGCTGGGTGAATTATTTAAACCGAGGTTTTAAACGGCCGGTTATGGGGGAGAGCGTCATTTTTAGTAGATTCGGGATTAAGAAGGCATGGACATTTTGATAATACTATCCCTGGCACTGGCTATTGATTTGGCTCTGGGGGAACCACCCCGCTTCATTCACCCCGTAGTGTGGATGGGGAAGGTTATTTCATTCTTGGAGAGGAGGAGCATTAGTTGCCGCCCGCTGGCTCAGTTTGTTTACGGGTGTGGGCTAACTCTGGTGACTATAGGGCTGTTTGTCGCTCCTGCCTATTTTATGCTCCTTTATTTAAAGAGTTTTAGCTTTGTAGCTTATCTGATTGTCGGGGCTTTGCTCCTTAAATACACCTTTTCCGTAAAGGAACTACGCCGGGCAGCACTCGGAGTCAAGAGACTGCTCATCGAGGACAAACTAGACCAGGTACGCTTTGAGCTGCGCTCATTAGTTAGCCGTGATACCCGGGAGCTGCCACAACCGTTGCTGGTATCAGCTACCGTGGAGTCGGTGGCAGAGAATACCTGCGACAGCTTTGTTGCTCCCCTGTTCTATTTTATATTCCTTGGTGTCCCCGGAGCCATTGCCTATCGGGTGGTCAATACTCTGGATAGTATGATGGGCTATCATGGTGAATACGAGTATTTAGGAAAGTTTGCCAGTAGATTGGATGATGTGCTTAATTTTGTGCCGGCAAGACTGACAATGCTGCTCTTGGTTTTAGCCACTCTTTTGTCCAAAGGCAATGTCTCTGCTTCATGGCAAGTTGCGTTTAGTGATCATTCCAAGACCGAGAGCCCCAACGCCGGCTGGCCTATGGCAGCAGTTGCCGGAGCACTCAATGTGCAGCTAGAAAAGGCGGGGCACTACAAATTGGGGAGGACAAATGCCCGCCTAATGCCAGAGACAATTGATGCTGCCTTAAAGCTGGTGCTGGTAGCGATGCTGTTGTGGGTCGTGATATGTTTCATTGTGGGGGTGAGTTACCTTGTCGTTACAACCTAAACCTGAGGTGGAAAGCTTGAAAGTCTGTCCCCATGGCGGACCTGATTACGCCGAACTAAGGGCTATGGGTCTTACCCCTGAGGAGGTTCTTGACTTTAGCGTCAGCGCTAACCCGTTCCCGCCTCCGCCGGGGGTGAAGAAAATCCTGAGTACCGTAGCCATCAATCGCTACCCTGACTCCGAGGCAACCGAGCTTAGACAATGCCTCTCGGAAAAGTTGGGAGTGTCGCCGCATAACATTCTGGCCGGAAACGGTGCGGTGGAGCTTATCCGTCTGGTCGCCTTGGCTTACTTCAGGCAAGGAGACGCCGTCTTAATCCCTGAGCCAACCTTTGGCGAATATGAGGTTGCTTGCCAAATCGTTGGGGCGGAGGTCGTTAGGCAATGTGCGAGGGCTGAGGAGGGTTTTGCGCTAAGGATAGAAGAGACTACTAACCTTATCCGGCAGCACTATCCTAGAGGCGTCTTTATCTGCAATCCCAGCAACCCCACCGGTCGATACCTTTCCCGGCAGGAGGTTGAGATGGTCTTGGATGCCTGCGGGGATAGCCTGCTCATTCTGGACGAGGCTTTCATCGCCTTTGTCGACGAAAGCTGGTCGTCTATTGACCTGATTCACCGAGGTAATGTGATTATTGTGCGTTCCATGACCAAGGACTACGCCTTAGCTGGTCTTCGCCTCGGCTATGCTATCGCTAATCAGGAGGTTATTGACGCTCTGCGCAAGGTCTGCCCGCCGTGGAATGTTAATGTTGTAGCTCAGAAGGCAGGAGTCATTGCCCTCAGCAACGAGAATTACCTTGAGCAATGCAAGGAGAAAATTGGAGAAGCAAAGCAATTCCTTATCAGTGAGCTTCACCGAATTGGTTTTACATTGGTGCCATCAAAGACGAATTTTTTCTTAGTAAAAGTGGGCCATGGCAAAAGGTTCCGCGCTGCTTTGCTCAAACATGGTATCTTGGTGCGCGATTGCAGCTCCTTTGGTCTACCTGAGTATGTCCGCATCACCGCCCGCACCATGCCCGAATGTCAAAGGCTGGTCGGTGCTATTAGAAAAATGAGGGGCCAGTGAGTAAAATGTCGGCTAAAACCTTGATGATACAGGGAACTGCCTCCTCAGTGGGCAAAAGCATTCTGGTAACTGCCCTCTGCCGTATCTTCCGGCAGGATGGCTATGCTGTTGCCCCCTTTAAGGCGCAGAATATGGCGCTTAATTCCTTTGTTACTAAAGAAGGAGGAGAGATAGGGCGTGCCCAAGCAGTGCAGGCGGAAGCCGCCGGGATTGAGCCTGGTGTGGACATGAACCCGGTGCTTCTCAAGCCGGAGGCAGACGCCAGGTCTCAGATAATCGTGCGGGGTAAGCTGGCCAAATCAATATCGGCCAATGGATATTATGGCCACACTCCCTATTTGCTGAAAGTAGTGGAGAGTTCGCTAAACCATCTCTGTTCTGCCTATAGTATAGTGATCATCGAGGGAGCCGGGAGCCCGGCGGAGATAAATCTCAAGGAAAGAGAGATAGTCAATATGCGGGTAGCCAGGATGGCTCGGGCACCTGTTCTCCTGGTGGGAGATATTGATAAGGGAGGAGTCTTGGCTTCGCTTGTCGGCACTCTGGAGTTGCTCGATGAAAGTGAACGTAACCATATCAAGGGCTTTATCATTAACAAGTTTCGCGGTGACTTGAGGTTGCTCCAGCCGGCGCTTGAGTTTCTGGAGAAACGAACCTTAAAACCTGTTCTCGGCGTCGTGCCTTATTTTCGAGGCATCACTATTGCTCAGGAAGATTCTGTCTATCTTGAGGAGAGGCAGGACAGCCCGCTGTCGGCTGACCTGGATATTGCTATTATCCGCCTTCCCCATATATCCAACTATGACGATTTTGACCCTCTTGAGCAGGAAGGGTGCCATGTGCGCTATATTACGCATCCGGCTGAGATGGGCACCCCCGACTTTATTATCCTGCCCGGTACCAAGAGCACTACCAGTGACCTCAGCTACTTATGGCAATCAGGCTTGGCCGAGAACATTATCCGGCAGGCGAGGGAAGGGAGACCTGTGGTCGGCATCTGTGGCGGCTACCAGATGCTGGGGAAGAGTCTCCATGACCCTGAGGGTGTGGAGTCAGTGGAGGGAAGCGCTTTAGGGCTGGGGCTCCTGGATGTGGTAACCACCTTCATTCCACAGAAGGTGACCACTCAAGTTAAGGCACGTGTGCTAGCCGACTGGGGGCTGCTTGAGGGAATGAAAGGGCAGGAACTGGTGGGTTACGAGATACACATGGGACAGACCAGGCGTGAGGGAGGCATGAATGCCTTTCATATCTTTGAAACACCGGAGGGAGAGGTTGATTATTTCGATGGCACGCTTAATGCTCAGGGTACAGTATTAGGAACCTACCTGCATGGCTTGTTCCATAACCCCAACTTTAGGCGGAGCTTGCTCAATTCTTTGCGCCGGCGCCATGGATTGCCCGAGAGGTGGGGTGGAGTAGCGGCGGAAAAGGAGACGCAGTATGATAAGCTGGCAGAACTGGTGCGCCAAAGCCTCGATATAGCTGCCATCTATAATATAGTGAAGCAGGGTATTGATCAGTGATGGGGTGAACAAAGGGACTTTAAGGGGGTTAAGTAGAGATGGCAGAACTATTATCCAATACGATTAAAGTGATAAAGCCTCTGGATGGAGGGGCAATGGCTGAAGCCCGAGCCAGGCAGGATACGCTGACCAAGCCGCAGGGTAGCCTGGGCAGGTTGGAGGAGCTATCCATCCAACTGGCTGGTATTCAGGGTAAGCCGATACCTCGAATTAAACACAAAACCATCATCACTATGGCCGGTGACCATGGGGTGGTAGCGGAAGGGATAGGTAACTGGCCTCAGGCGGTAACCGCTCAGATGGTTTACAATTTCCTTGGTGGTGGGGCGGGGATAAACGTGCTTGCCCGTCAGGCCGGAGTCAGGCTGATTGTCGTTGATATGGGAGTGGCTGCTGAGCTGGAAGCTAGTCCTCGGCTTTTATCCAGGAAGGTTGCCCCTGGCACCGGCAACATGGCTATCGGTCCGGCGATGACCGGGGAGCAGGCAGTGCTGGCAATAGAGACCGGGATAGAAATAGTGACCACCGAGGTAGCTAAGGGTCTGGATATAGTTGGCAGCGGTGATATGGGTATTGGTAATACTACTGCCAGCAGTGCTATCTGTGCTGTGATGATGGAAAAACCAGTAGCTGAGGTAACCGGCCGCGGCACCGGCATAGACGATAAGCAGTTAGCCCACAAAATAGCAGTGATAGACAGAGCCCTCGCGGTAAACCACCCTGCCCCCGAGCAGCCTCTAGAGGTGTTGGCAAAGGTAGGCGGCTTCGAGATTGGTGGGCTGGTCGGGATGATGCTGGCCGCCGCCGCCCACCGCATCCCGGTAGTTATTGATGGCTTTATCTCCGGGGCAGCCGCCCTCATTGCCGGCGCCCTGTCGCCGGGACTGAAGGACTTTCTGATTGCTGCCCATGTTTCCGCTGAGAGTGGGCATCCTTTATTGCTTGAGCATCTGGGGCTTAAACCGTTACTTAATTTAGGTATGCGCCTGGGTGAAGGAACTGGTGCCGCCCTCGGTATATTTCTGGCTGAAGCGGCAGCCAGAATTCTGGCGGAAATGTCTACCTTCGCTGAAGCTGGAGTATCGGAAAAGAACGAGGCAGAAAATTGAAGTTCTTAGACGCACTGAGGTTTCTCACTATCGTGCCCTTGCCCTGGCGGCGTGAGCCTGGTCCGGAGGAATTGGGGCGCTCAGTAACTTACTTCCCGGTAGTTGGTATCATTATCGGTCTTTTCCTGGCGGGCTTGAGCTGGCTGCTGGGTCTGATTTTACCATCAGCGGTAGTTAACATCCTCTTGATTGTTGCTCTGGCGGTAATTAGCGGTGCCTTGCACATCGATGGCTTTGCTGATACTTGCGACGGAATAGCTGGCCATAAGACAGTCGAGGCTCGGTGGCAGGTGATGCACGATAGCCGGGTTGGCGGCTTCGGTGTTGCCGGCGTCTGTTTACTACTGCTGGTTAAGTATATCTTACTGAATAGTGTCCCCGGGTACTTGCTGATGGTAGCCCTGGTACTTATGCCGGTAATCAGCCGCTGGGCGATGGTTTATACTCTTTTCGCCTATCCCTATGCCCGGCCGTCAGGTCTGGGGAAGGCGTTCAAACAGGAAGCTAATTGGCGCAGGTTTAGTCTGGCCACCGTCATCACCCTGGCGGTAGCGATGGGGTTGACTGGCTGGGCAAACAACGCTTACTCTTATCTGGTGGGCCTGGTAGTAATGGGGGGCACCTGGGTTATCATTACGGTGATGGCAGCCTACCTGAAGCGCAAGTTTGCCGGTCTTACTGGTGATACCTACGGCGCAATTAATGAGGTGGCTGAGGTCGGTGTGCTCATTATTATCAGCCTGCTGGCTTACAATCAATGGCTTATTCGACCTGGCTAGGAGGGATATTTGTCCAGGTCACTTTCAATGAAAGACGATGACACCCGACAGAAGGATTATCTATGAAGGACACTAGTAATTATCGCTGGACTATCCTGGGGGTGATGACCCTTAGCATACTGGCATTTGCTGTCATTTTTCAAAGCATCCCCCCAATTCTAGGCATTTTGATCGATACATTCCACATCTCCCATGCTCAGGCTGGTGCGCTGATAGGTTTGTTTTCGCTTCCGGCAATCTTTCTAGCGCTCCCCGGGGGCATTCTCGCCGACCGGTACGGGGCAAGACTCATTGGCGGTACTGCACTCATGACCATGATATTAGGGACAGCCATCGTCGCCCTTGGAAGCAGCTACTGGGTTCTTGGACTTGGCCGGTTGGTAGCGGGAGTGGGGGCAACAGCCTTGCTGGTGATTACGCCGAAGGTTATCACATCATGGTTCCGTGAACAGGAGATGGGATTGTCGATGGGGGTTTTCAACACCGCCATGCCCCTGGGCACTATCCTCTCTCTCAATTTTATGGGGATTATCGCCTTCCGGTTCGGCTGGCAAGCACCAATCTGGATCAGTTTTATCATCGGTGTAGTGGTGCTGTGCTTTTTCCTTATATTATACCGGAAGAGAAACGCTGACGAGCCGATAATGGCAAAACCACCGGGGCTGCTTACCATGTTGAAACAGGCCGGCTGGGGAATCTGGTGGGTAGGCCTGACGTGGGTGCTGTTTAATGCCGCCTTAATCTCATACTTTACCTATGCCCCGGACTACTTTGTTAGCCAGGGGAATGACATCGCCAAAGCGGGGCTTTTAGCAAGTTATCCGATGTGGGGTTCTATCGTCCTGGCACCAATTGTTGGCATCCTGATTGACAGGATAGGTAGAAAGTGGTTGTTTGTATCGGTGGGGTGCGGTGGCATCGCCATCCTATTATATTTAATGCCCGGGTTTACCGGTCAGGCCGCCATTTTCGCCATCTCTATCGGAGTTTTCGCGGCAATCCTTACCCCGGCGATATTCTCGTTACCGGCGGAGCTCCTGCCCGAACGAATGACTGGGTTTGGATTTGGAATCATCGTCACTTCCCTTGGTATTGGTGCATCATTAGGCCCCCTTATTGTCGGCAGCCTACGGGATGCTACTGGCAACTACCTGTTGAGCTTCGTGGCGATGGCAACCTTTGCTGCTTTGGGTGTGATACCAATGCTATTACTCAAAAGGACAGCTCGGCAAGGCAAAGAATCACGCCAGCGGCGACGAGCTTAGCTAGGAGGGATATTTGTCCAGGTTACTTCTGGTAAGACACGGTATTACCGAATTCAATAGCACTCGCCGGTTCGCCGGGTATAGCGATATCGAGATGAGCGTTGCTGGCTACCGGCAGGTTGAGAGGTTGCGTGACCGCCTGGCAGGTGAGAAGATTGATGTCGTTTACTCCAGTGACCTGAGGCGGGCTTTAGTAACTGCGGAGACTATTGCCTCCAGACACCGGCTAGCGGTTATCGCCTGTCCGGAACTGAGGGAAATTAACTATGGTGAGGTTGAGGGTCTGACATTCAACGAGATTAGCCGTCGCTACTCTGAGCTGGCTGAACTAATTTCCAGCTTTGACCTTCGGCTGGTATTTCCCGGCGGAGAAAGTTTTGGCGGGTTCATCTCCCGAACGTGTGCCTTCATGAAGAGACTGGATGAACATAACCCGGAACAAACGATACTCATTGTGTCTCACAGTGGACCGCTAAAAGTACTGGTGTGTCACCTACTTGGTATAGACCAGAGCCATTGGCGTCAGTTTCGTATTGATAATGCTTCGTTGAGTATAGTGGAAACCTACCCACAAAGAGCGATAATCAGCCTGTTAAATGACACCTCTCATTTAAGATAGCAAGTTTGTTACTTTAGGGGGTTACTGTGCATCAGGTTTTTACTTCGTGGAGCGGGGGAAAAGATAGCTGCTTCGCTTGTTACCGGGCAATTGTTAGCGGGTTAAAGGTTCGCTACTTAGCAAATATGATAACCGAAGACGGCCAACGGTCATGGACTCACGGGCTGTCTACTGAGCTGCTGCAAATACAGGCACAGGCTATCGGAATTCCGCTGGTTCAGCGGCGGACTACCGGGGACAACTACGAAGCTGAATTTAAAAGCATGCTCCATACCTTTCAGCAGGAAGGAGTTGATGGCGGTGTCTTTGGTGACATTGACTTTGAAGAGCACCGACAGTGGATTGACAGAGTATGTCGGGAGGTAAATATTACTCCCTGTTTACCATTGTGGGGAGAGAGCCAGGATAGAATAATGAGGGACTTTATAGATTCGGGGTTTGAAGCGGTTGTGGTTGTAACTAAAGCTGACCTGTTCGGTGAGGAATGGCTGGGACGGAAGATAGACCGGGATTTCCTTAAGCAGTTGGCGAAACTCAGCGAGACAAAAGAAATTACACCCTGCGGTGAAGCTGGCGAGTATCATACCTTTGTTATCGATGGCCCTCTGTTTAACCGGCGAATAGAAATCTTGGCAACGGCTAAAGTATTGCGGGAAGAGCACTGGTTTCTCGAGATTCTGAACACAGAACTAAGAGCTAAGTAAAAAGGGAGAGTTTTAGAAGGACTCCGCCCCTCTAAAGAAATCGTCTTCCCAGGGAGGAAATATTGAAGGAGAGCCAGAGAGAGGCAAAGCTTCTCTCATATAATCATTCCCCCTCTCCTTTTAAGGAGAGAGATGCTGGAGGAGAGTCAAAGAGAGGTTGTAGCATCTCTTGTACCGTCATTCCCCCTCTCCTTTTAAGGAGAGAGATGCTGGAGGAGAGTCAAAG
>SDBT01007528.1_pt1 | contig 17903 bp, 12 predicted proteins | sample 2277101 | NCBI WGS metagenome assembly SDBT01 (sample SAMN10404973, study PRJNA504765) | marine sediment metagenome | isolation source: marine sediment core GS10_PC15, 103 cmbsf | place: Arctic Ocean: Southern Knipovich Ridge | collected 2010 | reverse complement strand
TATCAATGAAACGCATCGATGTCTGCTACGGCATAGAGAATTCCCGGGATTTTTGAAACAACTTCGGAACCAAAATTTCCGGTTGCGGCAATGTCCCCGTTTACTACACGATCAAGACTCTTGTTAATTTGATCGTAAATTATCGCCTCGTTGTGAATGCTCACCATAAATGGAAGAGAACCATAGTGGAGATATGCATTAAAATCATGCTTAGTAATGCCCCCGTAGTAGGTGTTGGCTTTTTTCTCTACCTGAAGCATTTTTTGATAAACCTGCTTTGCGTTTGTAGACGCAAAAAGAGCACTACGCGCTTCGCTACCCAAACCCTTCTCTTCAAATTTCTTCTGATTGATTTTTAGATACTCAGTAAAACTTAATGGAAACAATTTTTCATAAACCGTTCGCCTCGCAATATCGATATTTTTGTTCATCAGCAGGGCCGCAGATCCGGTTACACAGATAAAAACTTTATCAGTACGGTCATAAACACTTTTCAACACTATTCCCCATTTTTTATCGTATTGAGCCTCATCTATAAAAAGGAGAAGCGGTTTATCGAGAGACTCCAACGATCTACCTATGATTTCTTCAAAAACCGACAAAACTTCATCTAAAGTTGCCCCTAAAATATCCCTGGTCTGATCCAGAGACAAAAATAATCTATAAACATCCTGCCCTTTACTTTCAAAAAGTAACTGAGAGAGAATCGTCGTTTTCCCGGCACCTCTTAGTCCCGTGAGGGTTATCCATCTAATAGCTCTATTTCCTGTAAGGAAATCATCTAGATGCCTTTTGATTTTGATAAAAATATTTCTTTGTGGCCTCCTTTTGTTTTCTTCATCAAAAACATACGCCTTTGCCCTAAAATCGATTTGCGCGATTTGCTCATTCAGAAAACTTAGAATTTTTTCTCTCTCTAAAGCCATCAAATTGGGTTAGTTAATCAGTGACAGCTAGAGCTTACACTAAACGATGGTTTGATGCAAGGAGGAGCTTGCACTGGTTCTCGATGCTTGTTCTAGTTTGTATACAACTTTTCGCAGATGTATACAAAGTGCACCTGTTTGTATACATTGAGTTAAGAGATGTATACAAAGATTTTTTACTACAAACTGCCTTTAAATATCATTTCCGCTATTTCCATATGCTTCTTGCTGGATTGGTGAAAATGAATTTCTGTTTGGAATTCTGGCCATTGTTTGTGATGTTTTCTAATGTTGAATACTAATTCTGCTTCAATAGCTTCGATGTCGTCTGATGCTTTTCCTTTTTCATCATACCAAAGTGTCATTTCTACTTTTTTTAATGTTCTTCTCCATTTGTAGCCGTGATATCCTCCTTTGCCTGTTGCTTTAAATCCCATCCTTAATCTATTTCTGATGCTTTGTCTGGTTATACCGACGTAAATTGGTTTTTTGTTATGACTAATAATGTAGAGCTTTGGTCTATCACCTTCTCCTGCTCTTCCGTGGATTTTTCCGTCACCTTCTGGAGAAATTATTTTGAATTCTGTTGGAACTTCGTCCTTTTTTGTTGGAGGGAGAATGATGATTGTGTAGTTGGAGGGGCCGGTGATTTTCATTGGTTGGGTTTTTTGATATTTCAAATTTCTTTTTCTGTTTTGGGCGAGGGGCAGAGGGGAATTAAAGGGGTGAATTGCCGTAGTCCAAAACTCCTTATTTTAATTGTTGATTGTTTGAATGCGTTTATATTTTATTCTTCAATAGTTTTATCGTCATCGGAAAGCTCTTCAAACTTAGACTGCATAGTAGGATTACCACGAATTAATTTTTTAACTGTTAGTTCATCTGCTTTATTGTTTGCAATTCTTAGATTGTCTTCAGATCGCAGGAGGTTTTCTTTTGTTTTTTGTAGCTGGGCAATAGATTTATCAATACTATTGATAGCAGTTTTGAATTTTTCAGAGGCTAGTCGATAGTTACGACCAAACGAGTCACGAAAGTCATTGAGCTGATCTTCGAAGTTAGTTACATCAGTATTCTGTGCTTTTACTAGAGCTAACTCTGATTTATATTTCATAGAATTCATAGCTGCATTGCGGAGAAGTGTGATGATTGGAATAAAAAATTGCGGACGAATTACATACATTTTGGGAAATTTATGGGAGACATCAACAATTCCGCTGTTGTATAATTCATTTTCAGCTTCCAAAAGAGAAACAAGAACAGCATATTCACATTTCTTTTCTGTACGATCTTTATCAAGCTCGCGTAAAAAGTCTTCGTTTTTTTTCTTTGTAGCGGTCTCATCACCTTCGTTTTTCATTTCAAACATGATTGAAATTATTTCATTGCCATCTTCATCGTTTTCGCGATAAATATAATCACCTTTGCTTCCGGACTTTGAATCGTTGTCTTTTTCAAAGTACGCATTTTGAAAAGCAGTAGCACGGAGTTTGTTAAATTCAATCTCACAATGCTGCTCTAAAGTTTCCCCGACCATTTTGGTACTAAGTTTTAATTTCATATCTGTGCGAAAGGCGATTTCATCATCTTTCATCTTAATAATGTCGTCTTTAGTCTTGAGTTCCCCAGAAAACTTTTCCTGCAAAGATTTTTCAAGCAGTTGTTTCTCGGTCTCTTTGTTTTTCAGATCTCCAGCCAGTTCATCACGCTCTTTTTCAACTTTTTTGACCGCTTCTGTTACGCTAAGTTTTTTCTCAACCTCTGATTTGTCAATTTTCGACTTCATTTCAGCAATTTCTGATTCTTTTTTTGCCAACTCCTCTTGCAAGGTATTTTTCAGATTTGACTCTGCGAGTTTAACGGCACTGGTTTTTTCTCTTTCTGCTATTTCTAACCGATCATGCAATTCTTTTTCAAACTGATCATCACGAACTTGCTTGAGTATGTCTGCAAATCCTGCTTCATCTACCTTGAAAGCCTTTTTGCAATTTGGGCATATAATATCTTTCATATTGTTTCTTTTTTTTAATATTTCTCCTAACTGGATGTTTATGAGAAAGTCATTACTATTTATTTGATTTTGCTCGATTATGATGACGGCAAAGAACCTGAGCGTTCTCTACATCTGTCTGCCCTCCTTTTGAGTGAGCAAATATGTGGTCAGCCTCATATTCAGACCAACTCACTCTGGCTTCTTTCTCTGGCTTTCCTTCTGCTAAACACTCCTGACATAGTCCTTTATTTTTTCTATAGATAGCTATTTTCTGTGCTTCGTTAAAACCACGGTTTTCATCTTTTTGAATTAACTCTACACTTTTTTTGGTTGCAAACTCGAAGAATAACTGACGTATTATTTGATCACGATTATCAATGTTGTTTTTGTCCATCTGTCGACTCGTTGAGAAGTTTAATATGTCACCATCCTCATCGTTAGGAGTAGACCACCGAGGATAAAATTCATCAAGAAGGAAAGATTTTAGTAGATTTCTTACCGTATCATCAAATACATAGTAGTTACGTATGTGACGAACCAATAAATAAAAAGATAATGTAGTATATTCGCGACTTAACTCTTTAAGTCCATTCTTTTCATCAATCATTGGATCGTCTTTAAACATTTCATATATAGTATTGAGGTTGGAGAGAGCAGCCTTAGCTTCAGCCGTCTGTTCGTACGAGTCATTCCCCACACCATCATCGACAATAGATGATTCAACAAATTCAGCAACAGCCAAATCTTTCAATTCTGTAGCACCTCCAGCTTTCTCAAGCAGAAGAAAGCGTGCCATAAGGAGCAAGTGCTGCATTCGATTGTTATTTTTTGTATATATTTTGAAGAATTTGTGTTTGCTTGAATTACCATCTACTGGTTTATAGGTATCGAAATCAAAAGTAATGTCATCAGCATATTTCACTACAAAGTTTCTTACGAGACTCCCGAGTCGTGCATGAGCAATCTCCATGAAGTTTAATGACTCTCCTTGTTGTAGTCGCCAAAAAATTTCTGTGGCGATTCGCTGATGCTCAGAATTCTTTGGATTGTCAATACCCTTAACCATATCTGCATCGTACTGAAGTTCCTTATCAACAAACCTCTTAACATCTGGGGCTAACTCAGAAAAGAGTTTTCCAACTAAATCAGGATGAATATCATTAAGTGACTTCGGTAGCTTAATTTTATCTGCACAAAATTCCTGTACTGTAACAATGCGCTGTTGTCCGTCTACGATTTCACTCACTGTCCTTTCGTCGTCGAGCCTTACTTCACGTACAACAATTTTGGGAATGTAGTATCGACGAAACAGACTGTCCAGAAGTGAATGTTTCTTTTTTGTGCTCCAAACACTCTTCCGTTGATAGGGTGGACGAATTACAAACTCATCCTGATACCTATAAAAATCTTCAATAGGAATTGATTTCTGTGTAATTGTATATTCTGGCTTTGGGTTGAATGACATATTAAAATTATGATTTACGTATTATTTCTTTTTCCTCATCAGTGAGATTGTACAGATCCATGACCATCTCATCAATTTTTCCCTCCAATATGTGAGCGTCTTTATTATTGAGTATATATTCTTCAATGTTTTCAACTAGATTGATCAAATCCTTTTCAAGACTTAGTGTTGGATCAGGAATCGGAAATGTCTTTACATAATTGTTAATCCATCTAAGAGTTCCCATGCCACTTGTAGCGGCGATTTTCTCCATGTAGAAGCGAATAAGCTTAGAGTTTAAGATAGAAAGTAAATACTTTATATTTAAGCCCTGGGGAGGGATTAAGAAGTAAGATGAATTTAATAAATAGACCTCATCCTTACATAAAGAAAATTTATTTTTATCAGTAAGTTCTATCCAGACAATCTTATCTTCCTTAAAAGTATCAAAAAAAGAGCAGGCTCTTAGATTCCACCAATTTTTGCCTTTTGCACCTCTATCTTTAAACTTTTGCCCAAATGAATCAAAATATTCATAAATAGCTGGATAATCATTTTTAACATTCACTCCATTTTTTGAAAGAATAAGCCATAGTTTGCTTGGTTTCACCTTATATCTATCAATATCTCTTCCTCTAAGTGTGGGTTTTATAATCTCGGTGGAATGTGGATCTTTAGTAATTAGACTTTCTTTAGTCTCATTATCAATCACAAAGACTTCATTAGAACCCGTGGCTAATCCTAGCCGAATAAAGGTATCTCTCTTTTCGAGTGTTTTTCCTTTACTGACAATTTTCTTTATTAATTCAATAATATTTTGCTCTTCAAGAATCCAGTCTTGTGAAACAAAATAGTTCGAATTAATTAACACAGCCTTGCTATTTATGAAGGTGATGAAATCGTCACCATCAAAGGGCTTATTTACAACGACAGTTTCGTGTTTACTCTCTTTACCTCTCACCATTTCAACAACAACGGTATTTATAATTGCTGATTCAAAAACCTGTGCGTCTTCAATGTTAATCAATTTAGATAAAGTATTCTGACCTCCAAGATATGTCCTGAGTTTTTCCCCATAATCTGCTTTTATAAATGAGTTTGATGTGATAAATGACAACACCCCATTTAACTTTAGAAGGCTACTTCCTTTTTCATAGAAATAGCAATATAGGTCAGCAAACGCTTGGTCGACAAAATAATGATCTAAAGCAGCTTTGTCTTCGATTTTATCGTGACTAACATACGGAGGATTCCCTATTACAACATCAAATCCGCCGTTGATTAAAAAGACATCACTAAATTCCAGCTTCCAAATAAAGAATGGCCGAATATTTTTTTGGCGGAGTTTTTTGATTTCTTCAAGCTTGCCTTCCTTGCCCTGCTCTTTGAGCGTCTCTTCAATGAGTTCCCATTTCAAATTATCAATCTCTTCTTTTAAGTTTTGCTTCTTGGTTTTCTGTGATTCATTAACAAAAGACGCAATTTTATCTTGTAGTACTTCCATTTTAAGTTCTGAGCTTGTTTTCCCTAGTCCAAGAGCTAGTTGTTCGACACCCTTGCTTTTTTCTTCCTCAAAAATACTTTCATCAAACAACTTAATCCCCTCATATTCAGAGATTAAGCTATTACCCTGCATTATTTTATGTTCAAGGTTCGGAAGTGGGTGTGGTGTTTCTTCGTCTACCACTAATGCCAGCCATAGTCGAAGTTTAGCAATATCTACCGCGCCGGGATCAATATCAACGCCATAAATAGAGTGAGTTATCGTATGTTTTTTAAGTTCATAATCTGATATATCGCGTTTAATATAAACATTCAAAACTTTTCTGGCGCGTACAATCTCATTGATCATTCCCAATGGGAAGGCGCCAGACCCCACAGCCGGATCAGCTACTTTTATGTTTTTTAATAGTTCATCAAGTTTATCCGCTTTCATTCTTACTGATTCAGGTAAAAGCAAACTGTAGGTTGAATCTTTATACTTATCGTTGCCGTACTTTTTTTTCCTTTCTTCTTTTCTTGCCAAAGTGATTTTATCATTTTCAATGATTCGATCTCCTTTTTGGATGAAGAGTTCAATATCTGTACGAGGAATTTCATTTTTTGTTTCTGACTCCAAATAATTGATCAAGCTCTCCTGGCACATATAGTGCACAATCTCTCGGGGTGTATAAAAAGCTCCTTTGCTCTTTCTATCCTTAATATCCAAGAGATTTTCAAAAACTTTACCAAGCATCTCAGGGTCAACTGCCACTTCTTTTTCCAACGGCTCATTTTCATTTACCGTAAAGTTATATCTATCAAATACATCAAAGATTCCATCACCTTCACCTTTATCACCCTCTTTTGTTGTGTTATTGTTGGAAAAAATGCTGTCAGGAATAATTATGTCAGTAGTTTCCCACATATATCCATTCATAGGCTCAAAAAGCCCACCATTTAGGAATGGCATTCTACAATTATTTAAGTCAGGGTAAATTGATTCTTTGCCCCTATCTTGTGCAAGTGCTTTATAAAATAATGGCTCTAAAATGTCGTTAAAAAAGTTTTCACCATACTTAGCTCTTCTTTCGAATAATTCACGCAAGAATTTTTTTGGTCCTTCGCCCCATTCTTGATCTGGCGCAACTCCAAACCAACCTTTTTTCTGTAAAAAATATAAGAAAACAATTTGCCCCAATGTTTTTTTAGCAAAATCAACTGGGGAAATCTCTTTTTCTTCAAAATCATTTTTTATTTTCTCGTCTTGTTTAATTATAGAGTCTAAGTGTTCCTTAAGTTGAAAATACAATTCCGTATATTTGGTAAAAAATTCCTTTGTTACTGTTTCAATATCAAAAGCCGATTCAAGCTCAGCGAGATTTGGATCTTCATCACTCACGAGTAAGTCTATAAATCTACTTTGCGCCGTATGACTTCCTTCACTTTCTCCAACTAAAAACGACCATCTCTTTGCTGGTGTTATTTCCTCTGTGGTTTTTAATTTTTCTTCTACCACTTCTAATGAATGTTCCAGTTTTACAAGTGATAGTCGCCATTCTTTATTGTCGGGTGATACAAAGGCAACTAGTGCAGCAACTTTATTTCTTGATTTAAGATATTCTGCGACAAAATTCCTTTGTGCTGTCCTGGCTCGTTCTAAGGTTGAGGCCTTACTGAGATTTACTTCAAGAATGTCTATCTTGTTCCCTTCGCTATCTTCAAAAGTTCCGGCAATTTTATATTTAACTACAAAAGGCGCAAAAGCTTGTTTTATGTAACGGCCTTCAACAATTTTATCTACTGGATTATACTTTTTGAATAGATTAGATACAAATTTTTTATATTTTTGTTCGTTAAAATCGCTGCTGAAAGTTGAGCTGATCATATCTTTTGCTTCGTTTTTATTCATAATTATTCAGCATTAAAATATTCCGAAAGTATAATTTCTTTTTTTCTAGTTATTCCCTTATCCATATCATTTTGTGTTGGCTGAAGAAAATCACTTGGAAGGGTTGTCTTTAGGATCCCCAAAAGTTTTATAGGATTTGCAATTATCTCTGGGGTCTCTTGAACTTTTTTATATATTCTTTGAGATATTTTTTTTGGTATACCTCCAGCGTCCAATTCGGCAATAACTAGTTTTATATATAGTTCATCATCTTCAGTAAATCCCTTATAATTTTTTACATCTTTTGCATTCAAAAGTTTAGAAAGACGAGCGGCATTATCTCCGCTTCCTCTCTTAGAAGAAAATTCATCTTCTTCATGCTCGTCTACTTTTTTCAACATCTCCAGGTTTTTATCAAGCAATTCATAGAATAGTTTATTCAGTTTAGACTGCTTTTCGCTTGGTTTTGCTATAAGTTTTTTTGCCGCTTCTACAAAATCAATTTCGGTAGAAACTGAAGACGTCCCTCCATTAACTACAAAAAACTTCTGCAATTTTCCTTTCCTGAAGTACGTTAATAGTTCTGAATTTTTCTCTTGAGATTTTCGTGCTGTACGTGCTTTTTTAGGAAGTTTTTTTATTTTTTCAAATAAATCTGGGTTATCATCGCGTATTTTTCTAATTTCTTGTAAGTATCCTAATTCGCTTTCTCCTTCGCCTTCCTCACCCTCGATCATCTCTTTTGACAATATGCGTTTAAATAAGCTATGTTCTTCAGGAACCTCACCCTCTGTTAACAATTTTGCATCAGTACCAAGTAGAGTTATAAATGCTTGTATTTTCATTTCTGCACAAGCACGAAGTTTTATTTGATCTTCTGATTGGTCTGTCGGAAAAAAAGTATAAGTATAAATCTTATCATGTTTTGTATCTACGCGGTTTATACGACCAACTCTTTGCATTATACGCGTAGGATTCCATGGAATATCATAATTGATAACAACATTTGCTTGGTGTAAATTCGCTCCTTCTGACAAAACATCTGTTGTAATAAGAATTTTATAATCATTTTTTTTATTTTTAGCATTGGCGTCAAAATTTTCCATCACAACTTCTCTTTCGGCCTGTGTGCTTCCACCGGAGAAGAATATAATTTGGTTTGGGAATACATCCTGCAAATTTTTAAATAGATATTCTGCTGTTTCTTTTGATTCAGTAAATATTATAGACTTCCCTATCTTTATAGGTTTTTCATTTGCCAGCTTTTCTTTAAATGCAATTATTTTTGGATCCCTGTCTACCTCCTTCCACAACTCTTTAATATCCTCTAGTGTACGCAAATCTTTTCTTAGAACAACTATAAAATCATCATTAAACTCATCACTAGAAAATTTCTCTGTTTTCCCCTCAGAAATGAGCTGATCCACAGCATTTAAATTTCCACTATCCAAATAATCAAAGATTTTTTGGATATGCTTTTTACTTACATATACATTTCCTGATTCATACTCGTTAATAAACTTTTTATAAGATTCAATAAAACGATCTATTGATTGAGTAAATGCAAAAAAACTGCTTTCCAGTCGTTTGATAAGCATCATTTTCATGAATTTTCTCATATTTTTTTGACGCTGTTCTTCTGACCCAAGCTCCCCCTTGTGGTATAATAGTGGTGTATATCGTGAATATTCAAAATCTTTTGATATTATTTCTATTGTTTTGAAAAATACCTCATCTTCTTTCTTATTAAATTCATAGTAAACAGGTTTAGGGTCAGCAATAGCAGGGAAACTCATCTTTTGTTTTTTTAAATCTTGACCATAAAACTTTTGGATTTCTTTTCTGGTTCTTCTTACCATTAAATATTTAAGAACCCTTTCTCTAATCAGTTTAGAATTTGCCTTTGTCACCTCTAAATATTCTGTTTTATCTTTTTTTCTATCCAACCCTTTTAAGTTCTTTTCTAGCTTTTTGAAGAATCCTTCAATGTTTGGTAGGCTAGGTATCGTACTTTGTTTTATTCTTTGAAAAAGCTTGATTTGAGCAAGTAAATCTTTTGGAGAGTTGTTATAAGGCGTGGCTGTAACAAGAATCACCTTTTTACCACGACAAATTTGAGCGAGTTTTGCATATGTTTCTGTATCTTCTGTTCTAAAACGATGTGATTCGTCAATAAGAACTGTATCAAAATTTTTGTGGACTTCTTTCTTTATTATTTTTTCTAGCACACCAATGGATTCGCACTTGTAGTCTTTAGAACGAAATCCGAAATTTTTAAAGGCATTTTCCCAACTACCTTCATTGTTTTCATCAATAAGGTGCGGAGGGGCTAGGATTAGTGTTCTGCCTGGTAATTCCTCGCATAACATAGTTCCCATATATGTTTTTCCTAGACCAACTACGTCTGATAAAAATACACCTCCATACTCTTCCACAATTTTTTTTGCATTTATAACTGCGTGATCTTGATATCTCAATTCTTTAAAATTATCTGGCCTATGACTGTGTTCCAGTACATCTTCTTCATTTATTTCTTCTTTAAAGTATTCGTAGAGAAATTTAAGATATAGCTCATATGGGGTTATATCTTCTTTAAGCCATGTGTTCTCTGCTATTGTTTCTATGTATTTTTCACTAACATCAACTCCCTTTTTCCATAATTCATCAAATTTCCCTTTGGCATAATTGTAATCTGAAGGATTTTTTAGCTCAACATTGAACTCTAAATTATCGACTAATCCACTTTTGGTAAAATTGCTTGATCCTGTTATGACTCTGCCAATATCTCTGTCATCTTCTTCAAAAGTCATTATGTAGAGTTTTGAATGTATTTTTTCTTCCGGATATGCCTTTATTTCCAATTTTCCATTCTTAAGCCATTCAAGAAATTTATAAATGCCTTCTTCTGTGCGAAAATTATTTTCGCATTCATCCATTTCTGATATCACTTTTTCGCCGACCTCTTCTTTGATTTCCTTATGAGACTGTATTTTTTGAAGGAGATCGTATGTTTGTTGATTTGTGCTGATTCCAATAAGAATTCTTATTTTCTCTGTTTTTTCCAATTGAGGATATATTGCATAGAATCCACTCGTATAAAAATAACCAACTAGCACATCAAAAAAACGTGTGTCGTTCACGAGTTTACTGAATCTGTCTTTTAGATTCTTTCCCTCTTCGTTTGTAATAAATGTTAGGTCGGTTGTCATATTTTTCATGTTCATTAAGTAATTGCATTGTATTCGTTTTTCCCTTATAAATAAATCGTTTTCGGAGCGAAGCGGAGAAAACTCCTTATATCCTCTCTAAAAATGAAAAAAATGAAAATTTTTTAAAACAATTGGGCGATAGCACAGAAAAGAAAAGGAATATTTCAGCTAACGTCTAGGTATATGAGAAGTTGGCCAGTGCTAAAATATCACGAAGTGATTGCACTGGCCAATTTGTGTGAACGAATGTAGCAGAGTGAAATGAGTGAACCTCATATACCTTGTTAGCGGATGTACATTTTTCTCTTTGATTTCTGAAAGAAATCACTTTTTAAGTGGAATAAGAATTTGATTTTTCCGTTTTGGCGAGCACAAGAGGGGGCTAGGGGGTGAATTGTGCGAGCCAAAACACCTAACAAAGATTTTTGTATTCCCTAAAATTATTTTTTATATGTTCAAGGATCCATTGGTTTTCTGATTGTCTCTTTTTAACGTGATCTTTGGTATAAACCAATAATATTGTTATTTGACTTGTTGTATTGCATAAATGGAATATTGCTCTATTGCCTGATGTTTTTGGGGAAGAGTTTGTCCCAGCCACTCTAAAATCTAGTTTGAATATTCCAGTTTTTTCTTCTTGTGAAAATTTGAGATTATCGATTAGGCTTGTTTTTGAAAAGGCAAAACACCTTTCAAGAGTTACTTGAATGGTTTTTTTAGTTTCAGACCATTTTTTAATTTTATATTTTTTTGCGAAGTCTTTGCAGAAATGTTTTTCGGCATATTTAGAAAAATTAACTGAAAATTTAGTGTCTTTAATAAACATTTCCTGGATCTTCCATGTTAATTAATTCGTAAGGTATTATTTCGCCCTCTTTGCATGTTGCCCACGGTAGTTGTTCATGCGTGAAGTCTACAACTTCCTTAGTTCGTGCTTTTTTCCATTTTGCACAAACTGCTTTTACGGTTTCTTCTTCGTCCTTGTTGAGGGCAGAATCATTGGGCTCTTCGATTAAAGATACTAAAATTGATCGTCCTTTAGTTTCTATGCATACAGACTCGTCACTGTCTATTAAATCGAAGAATTCAATAGCAACAGGCCCCTGAGCTAGACGGCGATATTCGAAGCCAGAAATTGGCGATAGAGATTTGTAATAACTTGCAAAGTCACAAAGGTAAACAAGTTTGGCTAGTTTTGTTTTTGTTATCTTCCCGTCTTCATCTGATCCATACTTTATGCATTTCAAAACAAGGTTGTGGAATTTTTTGAAAGATTTTTGACGAGCATTGCTTTCGTCAATTTTTTTATCCATTTTTAAATCCTCATCAAGCATTATGTTTACTGGTATGTCAAAAATTTTGGCGAGTTGTTTTAATTCTGGTAGGGTGATGTCTCTTGTACCATTTTCTATGGCAGCTAAAGTGGGGCGTGACATGTCCATTCTTTTTGCGAGCTTATCTTGCGAAAAACCGTTCATCTTCCTGATTTTTATAATGAAATTTTTGATCATTTGTATGTGGTTAGAATGTGTATACATTCTAACCACATACAAGGCCAATGTCAATATTCTCTTCGTTGGGCATGCATAGATATTTTACATTTATTGACATTTTTGCACGTTTTGTTAAAAATGCTTGACTTTTAACCTTGGTTTTGCTATCATTGTGGTAGTTTAGATTTTAACTAGATTTTATGGCAAATATTATCAGAGGTAACCAAGATGGAAAGAATGGAGAAAATCAGAGTTATACTATTCTGGGGCGTGGGCCAATGAAACGCTCACCGCTTGTTAAGGAAGTAGACCAAGGCAAGCATCCAAACTTTCACACCATCGAGGTTGGAAATAGGAGGTATGTGCGAGCTAATCCAGATTCCAAAAAAAAGAACAATGTAGATCCTAACCAATAAAAATCATGAACCCTTTAGTTGAAAGAATTCGAAAAAGCCTCCCGAAACCTCATAGCACAGCCCAATGGCTTGTGAGAAGGCAGGGCATGACATTTCAGTGGATTCCAAACCCTAACACCACGAGAGGTGGATATTGGAAACACGTGCGATAATGTACAAATCTTCCCCCTCCTATCAAAAAAGAAAAATCAAATTCTTATTCCCTTAAAAAAGCTGATCGAAGATCAGAAAGAGGAAAATGTATTTCTCGCTAACTCTCTTCAAACGGTAGTATAGTGGTTCACCTTATATGGAAAGCCGTTTTGAAATTATAGGGAATCGCACTCCGCGTGCTGACGCACGCTCCGTCGTACTTCTCCAACCTGCTCAGTCAGTTGCTTCACTCCTTCTTCGCAGCTTGTTTAAGCAAACCCTACGGCTGCGCTTCAGCCGACTCCCACAAACAAAAAATGCCTGGCGGGTGCCAGTCATGTTTTGTTGGAGCGGGTGACGGGAATCGAACCCGTATCAACAGCTTGGAAGGCTGTGGTAATAGCCGTTATACGACACCCGCATTTTCAAAAGTTTTTGCTACCGCAATTTAACCGATAGGGCGGAAAAATTCAAGCGCTTTTTTTGCACTTTTCGTACTAAAAAACATTTTTCGTTTTTGGAAATTGTTTTTCTTCTGGGTTTTCCCTAATATTGCCGCGTCTTTATTATTAAATATGGCTAAGAAAAAGGAACCCAAGAAGGAAGTGAGGAAGCGCAGGCTTCGGGCATTATTAACAAAAAAGAATATGATTGTCGGGATAATCGTTCTTTTTTTCCTTATTCAATATTTTCAAATTCAAAGTATTTTTGGGACATTTTCATTTTTAGAAGGACGGGATACTTCGCTTATTACTGAGATTGGACAGATAAAAGAAGCGTATACCCAAATTGGTGATGACATGACTGAAATGAGGAAATTTTTAAGAATGCCAACTCATAATTATGGAGGATTTGAGGAGGAGGAGGCTGCAACGTCAGGATCATCTAGTGAAATCAATGAAGATCAGCTTCAGCTCGCTCTTTTCCAATATGTTAGTTATTTGTCGGATCAGAAAAGATTAGAAAAGAAAACAATTCAATATAAAGAATATTTTAATTCGCTTTTGATTTCTGAAGACTTTTTGACTTTCTTGAATGCGGAGGGATTAAATATTTCTACTTTGAATGAAGACGACTACTCGTTTTCATTATTAATAAATACTGCGGAGGGGAAGAATTTGCTGACTTATTATTATTCGAAAGAAGAATCCGTACTGTATGTGAAAAATGTACTGAGCAAAACTGACCTTGAATTAGAAAGTGCAGAAGATTTGCAGACTAAAGCGACTGAGGTTATTACAGCTGAAAAAGCTGATCTTTTGGCTACTATGGGGAAAATTGCTTCTAAAGTTGATGGGATTGTTGGGGCGATAAATTCAGCAGAAGTGCAGGCAGTTCTTGCGGAAAAAGGAATTTCTTTGAATGCGGAATATACAGAAGCGGACCTCAAATATACTTATGCTATTAAAAATAAAGCAGAAGACGAGATTGGGCAGATTAGTTTTGATTTTGAAGATGAAAAAATTGAATTAGTTGATTTGAATGATGATTCTATGACTCTTGAGATTACTGATATTACGATTTCTTTGGTTCCGTTTTTGGAGAAATTAGATACCAGAACATTTTTAGATAAAAAAGCGGATGAGGCTTTGACAAGTCTTCAGGATACTTTATTGGATAAGGGATTTAACTTGCTTTTAAGTGAATCTGAGTTGAGCGTGGCGGCGACACCTCGTGAAAAAGATGGTCGGGTTTATTATGATATTTTTGATGCGGACGAGAATCATTTGAGTTCTTTGGTTGTGGAAAAAGCTACGGGTGTCATCAATATTGTGCAGCCGGATGGGACAAATAGCGAAAACATACTTTTTTTTGATCCGGACTTTAAAAAAAAAACTTTAGAGCTTCCTGACGAGATCCCTGATTTTGAAGATGGGCTTTCTCATGAACCTGGGACTTTTAATATTTTGATTTGCGGGAAGCATGGAAGCCTGCTGGATACTATGATTTTTGCGCATGCAGATGAAGAGAAAGGGACTGTGAGGATGATCAGTATTCCGCGTGATCTTTATTATAATGGGCGCAAGATAAATTCCTTTGCTCATTATTATGGAATGCCTGAGCTTACGCGCGTCATCAGTGATTTTACCGGATACGAAATTGATAAATATATTTTGATTGATATGTATGCGTTTATTGATGTGGTGGATTTGATTGGTGGAGTTGATGTGCATTTGGAGAAATCTGTGATTGATCCGACTTATAGGACTGTGGATGATGGTGTGGAAGGGACGCTGCATTATGAGCCGGGAGATTATCATCTTGGAGGAAAAGAGGCTTTGAGGTTGGCGAGGAGTAGATATACAAGCTCGGATTTTGCGCGGGCGGAGCGTCAGCAATTGATTTTGAAATCTTTGCAGGCTAAAGCTCAAAACTTTGGATTTGGAGATGCTGATACTATTTATGAAATTGCAAAGTCTGTTTTAGGACAAACTGAAACTGATATTTCTTTGGATGATGCTCTTAAGTATTATTTTAAATTCCAAAATTATGAAATCGAATCGAATGATGTGATGTCTTCTGGAAATGTTCTTTATGTTCCGCCTTATATTACTACTGGGAATTGTCAAAACCTTATTGATGAGGCAGCTGCTGCGGATCAGCCGACTCCGGATTGCATGAATCAAAATCACGCTTATACACTTCTTCCGCGTGATGATAATTGGAATGTAATAAAATGGTTTTTTAAAGAGAAGTTTGAGACTATTTAGTCTTCTTTAATAATGGATAGCTAAGAGCGAGCAAAATTACTGAGAAGATTATGCTGGTTATTATGTTTTGATCAGAGAATCCTGAGGAAGAATCGTTGTAAAGCATTATTGCTCCAATCAAATTTCCGACTCCGGCTACAATAAAAAGGGTTCCAAAAAATATTTTTACCACTCTTTGTAATGTGAATTTTTTGGGAATCACTTTTGTTAATTTATCATCGAAACGTGCCTGGAGGATTTTTGATCTTAAATGGAGAATCATAATTATAAAAAGCGGGATTATTAAGAGGATTAATATGCTTTCTGTAAAAAGGAGAAAATTGAAAAGTCCATGATACAAGACTGCGAATCCGAAACCTTTCCACAGTAAATTTCGCCTTATCCATGGGGCGGGTGCGAATTTGGCTTTACCAATATAATATCCCATTATTCCGGAAAAAAGCGCATGAGCCGGGACTGACAAAAGCGCTCTTATTATCCCGATTGCAAATCCACCTTCCAATACATAAAAAATGTTTTCGAGCGTTGCAAAGCCGAGACTCGCGATTATCGTGTAAGTGATTCCGTCCATAATTTCGTCGAAATGTTTGTCTTTGTAGACGTGCCGTTTTACTACCCAAAATTTCAAAGCTTCTTCTGTGATAGCTGCGGTGACAAATGCAGATAAGAAAATATAAAGCCAAAAATTGTTTTGGATTCCGAGTAAGTTATACAAATCCTCGATGTTCAATTCTATTACTGCTGCGAAAAATGTGGCTATGATCCCCCATCCAAAGATTTTCCATTTTAAACGAAGTGGTTCTTTGCGGCCTTTGTCTTGTCGTTCAAAATACCAAAGGAGGAACAAAGCGGGGAGAATTGAAAGAATGAGGAGGTATATATTATTCATTGTTTTTAATTTAGCAGGAAAGATGAGGAGGTGGAAGTTGTCCAAAGGGCCGTTTTGTGGTATAATTATATAATTTAAATAATAATTATGGCTGGAGATGAAGACAAAATGTTGGAACCTTTGGAGACTGTGGAGCCTGTGGATCCTGATGTCTCAGATATTCAAAGTTCTTTAGGAGATGCGGCTACAGAAGTGGCTACTCCCCCAACCCGTGAATCCGTGGCAGAAGACATGGATGATTTGAAGCACGCTCGAAAAGGTGAAACTGTGATTATTGATGGAGTTGAGGTCACAGATCCGAAGGCAGAATATAAAAAATTGAAGCAAGTTTTGAGAATTGTCCGAAAATTTTTCAAATTTGATAAAGATGATATTTATTTTGAAAAAATGGCTGATGGGATTTCTGGTGAGGCCTTGAAGGATGGAAAGATCAAAATTGATCCTGTGTTGCTCATGCATCCAGCTGTGAGACTGGCTCATGTGATCATTCATGAAATGGCGCATCATGGAGCTGATATTCAGAATGAAGGTTTGACGGAGGCTTATGCAGAGGAACTGATCCGAAAATCAGGACTCGGGACTGGTGATGAGCTTATAGTGAGCTCAAAATATCAGGAATCTTTGGAGAAGTTTTATACTTTAGTTGATCAGATGTATCCAGGTAAGCGTTCAAAAGGAATTCTTAAAATTTATGATCTTTATTATAATGACCGGTATGAAGCGATTTATCAGAAGTTCAATAAAAAATGTCGAAAAGGAAAATCTGAGGAAGAGAAGGTGGCGGCATGGGAATTGTTTCATGAGGTTTTTCCGGAATTGGAAGTTGATGACGATGTGAATTTTGATGTGAGGAAAATTGAGGTGGCGCCTGAGGTAGATGTCCCGGATGGTGGTGGCGAGGCTGCGACTGCGGGTGAAGCTGCGACTGCGGGTGAGGCTGCGAATGATAATGTGGTCGATATGGCTGCGGGCGGGGTTGCTCAGACTGAGGAGGATGTGAAAAAAGTTCCAGGAGGGTTTTAAGGTTTGCTTTTAAGTCCGGTTTTCGATATTGTCTTTTTCGTTATAAGTGATTCAAACCCGCTTAACTATGCAACTTAAGAAAGGCCAAATTGTTGAACTTGATATTCACGCGCTTGCGTTTGGTGGCGCGGGTATTGGCAAACATGAGGGATTGACGGTTTTTGTAAATGGCGTGATGCCTGGAGACAAGGTGAAGGCTTCTTTTAAAAGGATTAAGCCGAAATTTGCGGAAGCGGATTTGGTGGAGATTGTGAAGGAGTCGCCTGATAGGGTTGTGCCGCGGTGTCCGTATGCTGA
>SDBT01007527.1_pt1 | contig 17904 bp, 27 predicted proteins | sample 2277101 | NCBI WGS metagenome assembly SDBT01 (sample SAMN10404973, study PRJNA504765) | marine sediment metagenome | isolation source: marine sediment core GS10_PC15, 103 cmbsf | place: Arctic Ocean: Southern Knipovich Ridge | collected 2010 | reverse complement strand
ACAAAGGCATCGCTGGGCCCATCATCACCCTATTCTGAAAAAGCACCAGAATAGGGTAATCGTGCGCCCCTTCACGGCCGGCGAAAAAACAAAGGCATCGCTGGGCCCATCATCACCCTATTCTGAAAAAGCACCAGAATAGGGTGATCGTGGCCCCCTTCTCTGCCGACGAACAAAACAAAAGAGGTAACGGCCGTCCCTGGGCACACCATCACCCTATTCTGAAAAAGCACCAGAATAGGGTAATCGTGCGCCCCTTCTCTGCCGACGAACAAAGCAAGAGGCAGGGTTCATCCCCCAGTTTGCCCCAGACCCCATTTCAACCCCCTTCTGGTTTGCCTGCTGGCATGCCTGGGCCACCAGGATTGCGGGCGGTACCCCCAACTACTCTAACACCTTGCCCCACTTTGGCAGGTGTCCCCCGCAGCTCCTGGTGGCCTACAGGCATTGGCATGCTTCGCCATTAAAGGAGTGCCTGTCGCTAAGAAGCGAGGGTCAGGCTTCGCCCTCCCCCGGCACGGTCTATTTTAAGCTGGGGCCTCTTGGGGGATTTTACACCCTGCCACTAAAACCCTCTCATGCTCAAGTAGTGGTTCAAACTCCCACCCCCCAACAGTGTTCTTTCCTTGTGCCTGTTCCATGCTCGCCCAGGTTCTGGATACTGATGATGTCATGTGCCTTGCAAAAGGGCGCAAGGCCCACGCCAACATCAGGACTATTCCCCACCCACCTTGGGAGGCGCCCCTGCGCCGCCGCACTAAGAAGGCGGCGGCACAGTTGGAGCCTCCCATCCCCCTAACTAATTAAGGGCGCCAAAGAAAAGATTCTTATTGGTGCTCGTGCCAGCTCATCAAATCGTGCGCATTTCCCGGTGCTTTGATTACCCTGCCCATTCTTTTCTTATTCTCCTATTCACGTCACTCCGCTTCTATTCCTGTCCTTTCCTCTCGTCTGTAGTCTGCCCCCCCGCCTCCCCCCTCCCGCCAATCTTCATCTGCCAGCACATAGCTGTCAGCCAGCGCACTTGCTCCCTTCCGGCGTTGGGCACCCGTCTGCCCCCCCGGGGGGCGCCCCAGTTCTCCCCATAATCAACACGGCACGTACACCCAGGCAACCACCACAAACCAATTGCGGAAAAAGCACGAAACTGGTACGAATAAATCCGCAAGCCATCCAAAATCCAGCAGAAGGGGGTAGGGGGGCTAACCAGCGGTTTTGGCACGCAGCGCGGCCCCCAGCCTATGGCCCAGACACCACCACTCAAATCCATGTCTTCTCCCAATCCGGGCAATCCTGGAATCGGCGAGGAATGGGAAGATCTTGGCCAGCAGTTTGGTGAGAATTACATTTACTCCTTCGCATACCTTGGCAACGGCATCGCTCTAGCCGGTACTGGCTGGTCCGCCAAAATTCTCAGGTCTGTTGACTACGGCCAGACCTGGTGTGATCTTGGCACCCAGTTTGAGGAGAATTACATTTACTCCCTCGCATACCTTGGCAACGGCATCGTTCTAGCCAGTACTGGCTCAGACGCCAAAATCCTCAGGTCTGTCGACTATGGCCAGACCTGGTCTGATCTTGGCCAGCAGTTTGAGGAGGATTCCATTTACTCCCTGGCATACCTCAGCAACGGAATCGCGCTAGCCGGCACTTACCTCGGCGGCAAGATTATCAGGTCTGTCGACTATGGTCAGACCTGGTCTGATCTTGGCCAGCAGTTTGGGGCAGACTCCATCGACTCCCTGGCGTACCTCACCGACGGCATCGCTCTAGCTGGTACTGGCTGGGACGCCAAGATTCTCAGGTCTATTGACTATGGTCAGACCTGGTCTGATCTTGGCACCCAGTTTGTCCAGGATTACATCAACTCCCTGGCATACCTTGGCAACGGCATCGCTCTAGCCGGTACAGCCTGGGACGGCAAGATTCTCAGGTCTGTCGACTATGGTCAGACCTGGTCTGATCTTGGCCAGCAGTTTGGGCAAAATACCATCAACTCCCTGGCATACCTTGGCAACGGAATCGCTCTAGCCGGTACTGGCTATGACGGCAAGATCCTCAGGTCTATTGACTATGGTCAGTCCTGGTCTGATCTTGGCCAGCAGTTTGCCCAGGATTACATTTACTCCCTGGCATACCTCAGCAACGGAATCGCGCTAGCCGGCACTTACATGGACGGCAAGATCCTCCGCTCAGCCGCTCCCCCCGTAGAACCCATCTCAAAAGAGCTCCTTCTTTCCCTGGGAGTCCGCCTTTCCGGCCAGGTCTACAAATACTGGGTCTGCTATGTCTGGCGCGGCAAGCAGCACATCAGGCGTTACTGGGAGCACAATCTCGACCCCTCCGCCTGGACCGCCCAGTATCAAACTAAATTCGCCCAGGCCGTATCGGCCTGGCAAAACCTTTCCCAAGCTGATAAGCTCTACTGGGGAAAAATCGGTGTCCGCAAAAAAGAGCCCCTCCCTGGATACAATGCATTTCTATCTGCATGGCTCAGAGACCAGGTAAACACCGAAACAATGCGCCACATCCGGAACATACAAACCAGGTAATCCCGGATCAAACAAAAGAGCTCGTCATATATCCACACCAATGATCCAGATCTTAACATCCGATTACTGTCACCACGTCCTTTCCCTTCTCTCCAGCTCTACCTCCTCAATTGACATCCTATGCTATGTCTTCACCTTCAACGTCCATAGAAGATCAGACAGAGCCAATCTCATCTACACCGCACTATCCGCATTCCAGCGCACAACCGGCACAGTCCGCTTTGTTCTCGACAACCCCAAGGTCCACAAACCCAACTATCACCCCAATAAATTCGCAACCCGCAGGCTCCTCGAGTCCTCGATCCCGGTCCGCTACCCACACTCCGGGGACACCCAGCACGTCAAGCTCTTCATCTTTGATAAAACCAAAGCGATCCTGGGATCCCACAACTTAACTCCCTCATCCCTCAGGAGCTCCCTCGACCTTTCAGTGCTCCTTGACGACCCCCCCTCTCTACGGTATCTTACTGCTTACTTCGAAAGCATCTGGCAATCATCAATAGAGGCATAGGTAATGGCCTGAGTGAAGAATCAGCAAGCCCCGTGGGGCGAGATATTGATGTACGAGAACCCCAACGACGAGCTCTACTTTGGAGAGGTATACCGCCAGATCCTCCAGGAGGCCTGGCTCCCTGAAAAAGCAGAGGAATGGGCACGTGTTGGCAAATCGATGAGAGGCCGACGTCCTACTCAGATGGGCATGTATGCTCGTTCTCCAACAGAAGATCAGTCGAACGTTCGCCAGGGTTTTTCAAAGTGCGCTGCGGCCTGGAAAACCTTACCATGGGACAATCCAGACCTCCCTGGATGTGACGACCGCTGGGGCAAAGAATATTGGCTTAAGGAAAAGGAGGACAGGGGGGTCCCTTGCAGTTATTATGACCTCTTTATGAGGTACTGTCTCAGGTACTGGCTCGATAACCAGTGCCTTATGCCCTCAGTTTACACCCTCGACTGCGGTCCGCCTCTAACCGGCGTCGTATGTAAGGGTGAATACACCCTTCCCATAACAGGCTCGTGCGGATCCATTTCTTTGGTAGGCGGTGAAGGTAGTTTCAGTCCACCAGATACCTGGACAGCCCCCGGTTGTGGCATTGAAGGCACTTTGTACTTCGAGGACAACAATGGCGCCAGCGGTTGCCTTAACTATGCCTTTGACCCAGCTCATTATTGCAATGGCCTTATTTGGCCCGACACAAACCCCCAAGAGGTGCCCCCCAGTGGCTCCGTCGACATCTGCGTAGAGGGTGGCGCTCCACCTTATCACTGGATTGTAGCGGGCACCGGTTTCTCACTTGCCAGCTCCGCCACCGGCGGCCCAACTAACACCCTCATCGCAGGAGCCCAAGCGTGCGGCTCTGCAGCTGTCCTCGTCACAGATTTTTGCGACTTTCAGGTTACCGGTCACGTAAGGTCCACCGCTGGCCAGTGGGTTCTCAAGTCAACTGGTACTTGTGTTCTTGGTGGGGCTTATACTGACACTATTAGTGTTAAGCAGCATGCGCGCATAGAAGGCAACAAGAAACAGACTCAATACTGGGATATTGTTTGTAGTATGGTTGGAGGAGGATTATCTTGTGATAATCCTTGGATATGCAATGAGGTAGGTTATAGATGCAATGATCATCCAAATTGTCTATCAGGTATTGGTTGTTCTGCTTGTTTAACCGGCCCTGATGTGCCTGAACTTGGTTGTATTGATACCTCACCAGGATATTACCACATTCAATGTATTAGGGGGTTGTATTATTTTGAATGGCACTGTTAGATCATGGCCATTCTTCATGAGTCGCGGTGTTACATCATGGCCATTCTTTTAGATCCACTTTTCGGCGATGAGGCATACGGCCAGATAGGCAAGTGCGCAATATTTAAACGCGCTGCAGTACACCCACAATTCGGAGGTTCCTTTTATCACAAGGTCAACTGGACACCAGATAAGGTTGCTCAGGCACTAGCCTGGAAGCAGCTCTGCAGCCAATGGCGCGCATTGCCCCAACAGGACAAAACCGCCTGGTCCGCAATTGCCCCGGGAGTCCTCACAGGCTTTAATTACTTCATGCAGCTCAACGGCCAGTATCCTCCCCCGCCCTAGCTTTTCTCACAAAACACCAACAGTCCGGCCGCTTTCAATCAACAAAATACTTTCTTCTTTGCTTTCCCCTCTATATACTCCTCCCCGTGCAGGCTCATACATCTACATATCAGACAGTCATTTACGATAAAGATTCAGGAGATATCCTCCACGTCCTCGCCAACCAGTACATATCCTCAAAGCAGCACCTTGCCAATTTAGCCGGTCGGCCGAAATGGCATGGCCTAGCCTTTATCTACTTTCCTTTTGACCTAGATGTCGATCCATCAAAGCACAAGATTCATCGGCCAGGACCACACTCGCCCGCGTACGTAGCGGACACAGCCGGGTATGATATAGCCACCCAGCTCCTTTACCACGCAGCAAAAAAGCTCCTTTCAGAGACCGATAAAATTGTTTATATTTTCGAAGGAGGCCTAGGCGACTACATAAACCAAGGCAATGTCATGTCCCACATTCGCTCAAAGTACCCAACCAAGACCATCTATGCCTCTTGCAAACCAGACCGCTTCGCTCTCCTTTCCTTCCTCCCGGGCTGGGGCCAAATCACTCCCATAACCAAAAATAAAGCACAGTCCCTGGGCGTACCCATCATAGATTTCGCACAGATAAGCCGCATCGACTACAACTACCCTCCATACGGCAAGAGAGGCGTTTATGCAGGCCTTGCCGGCGTAGAGCCAAACCTTCCTTTTTTCAGGCTTAAACCACCCCCGGAATCCTTATCCTGGGCTAAGAAACAATGGAAGGCCGTCTCCACTAAAAAAACCAAGCTCAAGATCTCCCTTCACACAAGGAGCGGCGAGCCTAATTCCAAAACATGGCCATGGGAACACACCCTCGATCTCATTAAAAATTTGCGCCTGCAGTACTCCCCCTCATTCGCCCTTTTTGGTGGCCACGGCCAGGGATCCCTCCAGGACGAAGACATCATCGATGCCGTTGGCCACTTCGATTGGATCCAGGTGGCCTCCCTCATTGCCGGATCTGACTTAGTCATCTGCATAGACTCCGCCATCATGCACATAGCTCATCATCTCAAGGTCCCCACACTTTCGTTATGGGGCCCCACGGCCGCGAGCCATATCCTTTCTGAAAAACACGGCACCTCCGTCATTGAGTCTGCAGTCCCATGCCATCCCTGTGGCAGCTTTTCTTGCAAAAAAGGCGAATGCATGCAATCAATCACGCCTGCCATGGTAGCGAAGCAGGCAGCCTTAATAATCAAATCACTAAAATCGGCCTAGCCAATGAAATTTGCCTTTATCAGTCATGCCAACCAGGTCATCAAACTGAACTCCAAGTGGACATCAAAAGCTCACTGCATCGAGTCATGGGCACTAGCCCTCGACGCCGATCATTTCAGCGGCACTTCCGGTGACGGCGAGACATGGAAGGTCCTCGACAAATACGATGTTATCCTCATCAACCAGAATACAACCATGTTCGCCCTCACCCGCGACATCAGGCAGAGATGCCCCCACCCCTTCCTTATCGCAGTAGCTGAAGGTTCTGTCTCAGACATCGCAACCTTTTCCTCAAAGACCATGATAGCCATGATCCGCGCAGCTACAGCTTGCGACCTATATGGCACATTGTTAGACTGGGCAGCTCCCTGCTATTCCCTCATAACAGACAAACCCGTGCGCTGGATAGGGCTCCCTTTTTACACAGAGTTCTTTTTTCCCTACCGGATTGCTCACCGCAAGCGGCCAGCAAAAAATCCAATCATTGCTCTCCAGCACTGCCCGGGTAATCACAGGAACGGCCTTGCCAGCTTTCTGGTAGCTGCTCGAGTCAAAGGCTGCAAAATACTTGTCCCGGGTAAAACTCAAGCCTCCCAAGATCTCATAGCCCACCTTGCAGTTCCCAGCGTCGATCATTTTCCTTACCTTTCCTGGATGGAATATCTTAAAAAATACGCATCCGCCTATTTTGCCATTCACCTCGACACCTTATACACCTATGGTAGATTTCCACTAGACATGGCCGCTCTGGGGGTCCCCACAATCGGCTCAAACAGAAATCAGACCAACAAGGTCTTATTTCCAGAATTGACCCTCGATCCCATAAAGGACATATCGCGCGCTCACCAATTGGCCGCGCGTCTCATAAGCGATGAGACATTTTACAGCAGACAGGTCGAGTCCGGCCGCAAAGCCCTTTCCCTCTTCGCTCCGGATATTGCCCGGTCCAGGCTTCTAGCAATCATTCACGATCTGTCAGGGTAGCATTTTAACCAGGATCCTAATGCCATTTATAACCTTCGTCACCAGGTCCCACAAACGCCCAGAGCTCTTGAAGCGAAACCAGCAATCAATGGCCGCTCAGTCTGACCAAGACTACGACCACGTCTTGATCATCGATGACATCGGCCACAACCGCTTATGGTGCAACCAACAGTTTCACCTCAACAGGCACCGCTTCACCGGCAAATACGTCTACAACATCGATGACGACGACTACCTTATCTACCCAGATTTCATTAAGGGTCTCAAAAACATCGCAAAGCTTCACGCCCCCGACGTCTTCCTATTCAAGGTCAAGACAGACGCGCACATCTTTCCCCTACCCGATTGCTGGAACAAGCAAATCATCATGGGCTCAATCGGAGGCGCGTGCTTTTGCGTCACCAACGAAGTCTATCAGCGTCACATTCACGCATTCGGTACAACCTCGTGCGGCGATTATCATTTCATAAAAGAGGTATTCAAGCAGGGCTACCAACACTATTGGTGGGATAAGATTGTTACCTTCACCCCGGACGCTCATAGGAGGACAGTCACCTCATGATCAAAGCTTCAGTTCTACTTCCAATGTTTCGCTCCAAGCACATTGCATGGGTCCAATTAGAAAGTCTATGCAGACAGGTCCGCGTCGATTTCGAATGGGAGCTTCTAATCGCAGAGGAGCTGCACGACGAAACCTTAGGCGAAGCGCTTGTCAGAAGCTATGAAACCCGTCTCGAATCTGTAGGTTGTACCCGTCTCCAGTACACACCGGTTAGAGGCTGGATTACCCTTGGTGCCAAATGGAAAATGCTTCTCCTACAAACCAGCCCATCATCAGCTCTTTTCTTCCCTTCAGCAGCTGACATCTACTCAGCACCTCAGCGCCTTTCAAGGCTGCATCGCCTATTCCTTAAGTACCCAGACGGCGATTGGTTCATACCAGCAACCGCCATCGATTACGACATTCTCACCGGCAAGGCAGTCATGCGCGACATGGAGCAGATGCGCACGTTGAACAAACCCGATATTGCCGGCTTTGCGGCCGCGGGCTCACTTCTCAGGCAAGCCGCAGCGCTTTTCAAAGTCGACCAAATGATCACCCTGGTCGATGGTAAAATATGGGCTTATTGCAAACAGATCAGGCCCCAGGGCATGAAGATAATTCGCGACTACAGTGCCATGTGGAAATACGGCTTAAACGTCAACGGGCTGGGCAACATCAGTGACCGCACCGATGTTTTCAGCCTAAAAATCGGGGCTCCCTGGGTACCATATCCCAACGACCTGGCGCGCACTATTCCCAAGGACGTTCTCAATCGCCTTAAGGGTTGCGCACAATTTGTCCCCCATCACACAAGAAAGGTCCCCCCATGATTAAAATCATTTTCGTATCCGGGACCCGCCCAAATTTCGTTAAAATCGCTCCTCTCATTAGGGCCGTCCGGGCCCTAAAAAATATAGATTGGCGTTTCGTTCACACCGGTCAGCACTACAGCCACAGGATGTCAGAGGTCTTTTTCAAGGACCTGGCCCTCCCTCTCCCCAGCACAAACTTAAACGTAGGATCCGGCTCCCATGCCAACCAGGTCGCTTCGGTAATGACAGCCTTTGAGAGCTATTGCCTGCAGGAGAAGCCAGACATCGTTTTTGTCGTAGGAGATGTCAATTCGACCCTCGGTGCCGCCCTAGCCGTATCCAAACTAGACGGAATTAAGTTGGCACATGTCGAAGCAGGCTGCAGGCACTTTGACCACTCTCCCGAGGAGATCAATCGCGTACTGGTCGACAGGATATCCGATTACCTCTTTTGCCCGACAACCCTCGACAGAAGCAACGCGCTTGCTGAAGGCATTCCCTCCCACAGTTGTTACGTCGTTGGCGACATAGCAGTTGACACCCTTTTATCCGTACTTCCAAAAATAAAGACAGCCGCCGCCCCCCAGCGTTACGCAATCTTCACCATCCACCGCCCCGCAAACGTCGACAACACTAAAACCCTCAAACACCTACTCACCATTGCCAAAGAGATTTCCAAACAAATAAGAATCATCTTTCCCATCCACCCCCGCACCCTTAACACCATAGAAACCAGCGGCCTCAATACCTTTGCCAACCACCTGGACTTTTACCCCGCATTAGGCTACATAGAGTGCATGTCATTGCTTAAAGGTGCTCAATTCCTTCTAACCGACTCCGGAGGCCTCCAGGTAGAGGCACATTTCCTTAAGACCCCTTGCCTTACCCTCGACACTATAACCGGCCACATGGCCACAGTCAGCTGCAGGGCTAATACCTTAGTGGGAACAGATCCTCATGCCGTGCTTTCGGCAGCCAGGGGCATTTTAAACGATCCTCATCACCACATCATCGACGGCGATTTTTGGGACGGCCATGTAGCCGAGACAATAATAAACCTTATCCTGGGGCGAAAAAATCGAACACTCCCCTCCTTACCAGGACTTCCTGGGTAAATTTGATTCCATTCACCCCGGTACCTCATTCGGAAAGGACGTATGGGTAGGCAGGTACACGATCATAGAGGAAGGCTGCATAATCGGTGACAACACTCGAGTACTCCACCACGTCATAATTCGTCGCAGCTGCAAAATCGGATCCAGCTGCCTAATCTCCAACCTCTGTTGTATTGAGTCCAATGTCATAATGGGCAATAATGTCTCGATTCAAGCACAGACCCACGTCACACCCGGGACAGTCTTTGAAAATCAGGTTTACGTGGGCCCCATGTGCACTTTCATCGAGACCAACAGAATAAAGCATGGTAGATCCTATCCTTTGAGCAAAAACCCCCCCTATATAGAATATGGCGCCAGGATAGGTTCCCGTGCCCTAATTATGCCCGGCGTACGAATCGGCACTCAGGCATTAATCGCCTCAGGCTCACTGGTCACAGAAGACTGTGACCCTTTCTGGGTCTACATGGGAAGGCCTGCAAAAAAACATAAGCCCGTCCCTGCAGATGAGCTGCTCCCTTTGAAATCTACTTTTTAACCCAGCACGGAGGTGCCCCATGGTCGTCCATGCACAACTTTACTTGCTAATTTTCAATCTCTTTGCTATATTTTGCGTATGGCTCAGGATTGAGTCACGATTGAGCCGCCTGGAAGGCAGGTTTGATCAATTCCTGGATAACCGAAGGGAGGTGAAAAACTAAATGGACAAATTTGTATTAATAGCCGCAGCCCTTGCCCTCGACTTCGAGACACGCAACGCCCGGGTCACAGGACCTTTTCTTTCCATTGACGCTAGCGGGACAGCTTACAACATTCTCACAGCCAGTATCTGGAAAGGCCGCAATTACATGAGGGGGTTTTTCAGGCCCACCAACCCCAAGACAGCCGATCAGCTCACTGTTAGGACAAACCTAGCAGCCGCTGTCTCTGCATGGCAGGCCCTTTACTCAGGTACCCAGGATCTCTGGAATGTTGCCGCCCGTGACGTTTACCCGCCTATAAGTGGGTTTAATTACTACGTCATGCAATATATCCTCCAGGATGGTGCGCCCACGATACCGCCAATCGCACCGAGGAAGTCTAAGTCCATACATGGCCGCAACGTATATGGTCTCGACAGAGGTTACTGAGAACCCTCGGCCTGGTGGCCAGTATTCTCCCCGGCCTCCGCATGAACGAGGAACTCCTTCCCTCGTTCCGGCCACCAGGTCTTATTTCTCCAAATAGGAATTTCTAGTTAAAAGTTCCTATTTTCGATACTACCCCTTTGTCTTTACCCCTTCCCACAAATGCCTATTCTTTATTCACCCTTTATTCCTTTTTTTCTTGACATTGGTGTATAAGTAATTTACATATACAGCAAGTCTTTTTTTACATCCAGGAGATCTCATAGGAATTTTGGGGAATCATTTGCCAATTAATTTATACCGGAGGCGATTGGATGGCAAACCAAGCAAAATGCCCTAAGTGCAAAATCCATTATCTCTTCAAGAAGGCAATCTCTCTTTCAAATCCAAAAGCTCTTTGCCCGGTATGTGGGACCCCCCTCGAGAGAACTTCTCATCTTTTAACCTGGCGGGTCCTCAATGGCGTCCCTTCAAAAGAGATGACCAGGGTCCACAATGCAGTAATTCATCTATTAAATCACGTGATGAGGGTCCCATGGACTTTGAATTAGAGCGAAATATGTTCATGCCTTGCGGTAATCAGGATTGTGAATGGTGGAATGACATGGAGGTCCAGAATTGCTCAAAGCAGAGTCCCAACAGTGAGCCAGCTCCCTCGTCATGCCCCGTTTATATACCCAGGGAAGAGCCCTAGGCTCAAACGGCCGTTTATAGATACTAATTGTGAGCGGGTTAATCTGGATAGGGGGCTCCTGAATCTGTAGGGGAGACAGGAGGAAATTGGTCCAAATCACTCCCGCTCACAACATATATTAGCAGGAAGTTCACCTTACAACGCTGGTACTCCCGAAAGCGATATTTTGCGGCGCAGTCTTGACCAGCCGTCAGACAAGGGAGAGGGTGAACTTCCCTCTAACATATATTCGGGTTATCATCGATGATCATTTACGATTTTATGGGGCACATGGTCAGCACTCAGGATCCTGAAGAGCTCCACGCCTTTGCAAGGCTCTTAGGTCTCAAGCGCGAATGGTTTCAAACACCAGGCCGAGGCCTCCACCATGCACACTATGACCTTACCACTTCTAATGCCCGTTCCAGGGCAAGGCGCATGGGTGCCGTCGAAGTTGACCCCCTCTCTCTAGTAAAAAAAGCCTGGTGGACGAAAAACAAACACATCAATCATAAGCAAGGAGGTCACAACAGCCCATGAAACAACATCGATCCTTCCCGCCTCGTCCAATGGACCGTATTACATGGCGGACATTACCATCTCACGGCAGTGTTCAGATATATCGAGGTCGCATCACCTGGTGGACCCAACCACTGATACAGGCCATTATTACTCACTCACCACTTTCTTATGATCTAGGATGGCATCGTCTTATCAACCGCGCCGAGGTCATCTGTATTAAGCCAAAAACCACCCCACCCGCAAACACTAAGGAGCTGCCCACCACGCCAATCAAAAAATCTAAATATAAGCTCCTAACAGCAGGATTTTCAGACGGCTATAGGTCACATGCCGGCGAATTAGTCCACATCGAGGACACACAGACCGGTGATTGTTATTACGGCAAGATCAGGTTAAAGGAAGTCCGCTGTGGTCACGCCGGCTGTACCAAGTGCCCTCATAAGGTCTATGCCTATGCCCAGTTCCGGGTAGGCAGCAAGGTCACAGAGAAGTATCTAGGTCTGGCCAGGTGATCTTACCCTTTTCTAAAATCGACCTTACCCTACAAAGTTGCCCGGCTGGCCACGCTCGTTTGTAGGGTAAGATCAGATCTCAGAGATAAAGGAGGCCACATGCTTTACCTATTCGTCTCAGATGGTTGTTCCTGTTTTCCCGATGGGAATTGGCTAGAATGTTGTAACCAACATGATAAGTTGTATCAACAAGGCGGCTCTCCCATTCAGCGCAAGTCAGCTGATATCGGTCTATTGTGCTGTGTAGCAGGCAAGGGGCATCCCATAATCGCTTTTATTATGTATTTAGGCGTCAGGGTTGCCGGCCTATCCTGGCTGCCTACACCTTTCCGATGGGGTTTCGGAATCGGAAAGCATCACAGGAACGGCACAAAGGGACGCAATAGCAACAATGCCTGAATTCAAGGAAGGAGGTGACAACAGATGACAACAGTCCATATGGAAATCGAGACATGGCCCAGCGATCTTGCTGGCAATCCCGCCCTTAAATCAACCGAAGACGCCACAGTCTACGCCACCCTAATATTTAACTCGCCTAACAAAGTCAAACAGATAATTGACCTCAATCTCAAGAACATTCATAAGATTGGCCAGGCCAAAAGAAAGCATCCATTCAGGATGAACCAGCTCACAGCTCTCGCAATTACAGGCCAATTTTACAGGCAATGCCTTGACGAGGTCGAGCGATTGAAGGGCATACCTTACCAACTGGGTCACCCTGACTCCCAAACCTCTAAACAAGCTTAGCAAGGGGGTGAAGCCATGGCCAAACATTTCACTGAACTAGAAAATGCTCTGTTGTGTCACAGAGCCAAACTCAATACCGTCGAAGCTATATCCAAAGTTTGTACACCTTCTATGCAGCAGATTTTATCTTCAGATCTTGAGGCCTTTGGCAAACGCCTCGACAGCTGGGCCACAGCAGCCCCCTTAGCTTCAATTATCGACATTTATGACAGGCGTCAGAAACAACCTTAGCAAGGAGGTTCTACCATGAAACAAAATATTATCTTCACAGTTCTTTTTCTTCCCATGGCCATCTGTCTCTTTATGGCCTGTTCCAAGCAGATTAGTCCCTTTCAGCAAATAACCATCACCAATATTGCCCGCACATTAGCCCACCATGGCATTCAAAAGTGGCCAGATCAATTCACCCCTTTGGTTAAGTCTTCTCAACTGGCATGTCAAATCTCAAAAGATAAGGAAAACGCTATCCAGAAGGCCTTTACCTCTATAGCTACAGTCATCTACAGGGATCTCAAAGATCCATCGCTCAAGCACAGTCTATTGCTTCTTATAGAGTCTCTGGATATCCGTCTTGATTCAAGTCTTACTATCATCACCCTACCTCCTGAGTCAAAGGAGCTCCTGGAGCTCCTCATTTGTTCTTTTGCCCAGGGCGGAAAGGAATAACGTCTATCTATGACAACAGTCATTACTCATCGATTCGCAGACGGAGTTCTCATATTAAAGTGTGATGCTAAGTGTCACAACGCTAAAGGTCCCAACTGTAGGTGCATCTGCGGAGGAATTAATCACGGCGTAGGCAATAACCAGGCCATTGAGAATACCCGGAAACACGCTGCAGAACTCTCAGATGCAAAGGAGGCAGGCCAGATCATCATCAATCCCGCTCAGTATAAACTCTTCCAAGGAGGTAAGCCATGATTCACGCATTATCGAATACAGACTTCTCAAAAATCGAGAATATAATCCCAACACTGGACAGGAAGCATGCAGCAATACTCTCCATATTGATTTATTGTGGTCTCCGCGTTGGTGAGCTCGTTCGCCTTCGCTATAAAGATATCAAATCTCCTGGCGGCACAGTGAAGGAGATCCACTTGCCGGCATCGACATCCAAATCAGGTGTTGGCAGATATATCCCTATCCCTAAAAAAGCATCGGCCGCAATCCAGATCTACATGGATACCTCTGCTCAGGACCACACACAATTTGTTCCGGAGCACTACCTCTTTCCCGGTACCGCCGCCAGACCATTTATGTCTGTCCACGGTGTCGAGCAGCTCATCACCCGGATATCCCTCAAGGCCTTATCGCGAAAGATCACACCTCACGTCTTTAGACACACCTATGCCACACGCCTCCTCAAAAATACCAACACAAGGGAGGTTCAACTCTTGCTGGGGCATAAAAAATTGAGCTCCACCCAGGTATATACCCACCCAAATATGGAGGACCTCAAAAAGTCCATCGATAAAACCTTTAAATAACCGCTCACACCTCCACCAAAATTAGGGGCCCCGAGTAGATCCTCCCCGGGCCCCTTCAAAAATCATCCATTCTCCAAGGCTACTCCCTCGACCCCTGGCAGAACGTCCAGCCTGGGCCAAATTTGGCCCCCCATTTTTGCCCGTTCCTCCCCAAACCCTTGCTGTTTGCCCGATTATCACTTTTGAGAGACTATAAATCCCCTTCAGGGATGGAGTTTATCACGGCGGGAACCCAGGGCTTCTTTCAAACCCCTGGTTCCCCGCCAGGGATTAAGGAGTCCGGACCACTCTGTCACTATACTCCCACCACATTCTTCCCTTTGGTCCGGACGACCACCAGTTTGAGGACGGCCACCACGCAGGGCTAAAGGTGTCCGTTTATCCTTGTAGTGCGGGCACAGGAGCAAAGACCGTGCCATATCTCCCTTTCCTCTTTTGTTGTTATCTGTTAGAAAATACCGGTATTTCCCCGGGAGTTTACAAAAAGAGGGATCTGAAAAAAACTTTCCTTCTCAAAACCACAACATCTTGTTCGCCGGCAGCTGCTCAAACCACAATATCTTGTGCATCCACCAAAAAAATATCCACACATTCAAATCCTTCACTTATCCTACCAATGTCCATTTATTTCTTGCATGTCATATTAGGCAATGTTATAGGTTTACTTTATAAGAAGGGTAGGGGGTTTAATAGGAGGGATATGAAATCGACACAGCCATATCCATAATAATATTGCTCGTCGTTTTTCTGCTCTTCATCCGTCTTGGCAAATCGCTCTATAATTTCTTTACAAAAAGGGGTCCCCATTATTAAATTTAAAACACAGCTGCTTTTCCCTATTCTCAAGCACCCGCATCCTCAACTGCAGGTAGGTCACTTTTGTCTGCCTCAGGCACATAACAAAAACGCTGAAGATCGTATCGTAGTTATTATTACCCTTAAGCTCTTCCCGGATATAATCTTTCATATAATCCATATCCAAGCGCATGACACAGCCTTTTCCATACCCACTTTAGCGTTATTTGAGTCTGATAATATATATTATGGTTAACTCTTTTGTGCTCCACCTCACCATAGGGCCTCCGGTAGTATGCAGCTTCCACACCAACTCCCTCTTTCCTTGTAGCCCCATACCTCCTCACCCGCCTCGTGAATTCATCAAAAAAGTCTTTCTCCAGCGACACAAACTTTTCATAGAGCTCAGGTTCACATTCCTTAAGTTTTTCAATAATTCCACCAACATCCACCTCATAAATCCTCGCTAACGGGTATATCTTTTCAACCGGCAGGGGGTTAATACCCTGCTCAACAGAGTGGATCGTTCCAAGCCCCTTATACCCCAGTGCAGCCGCAGCCCGCCTCTTAGAAATACCCTTACTCTCCCTCATCTCTTGTATGTACCTTCCAAATTCTTTCCTCTTTTCCATGATATCCAATCCTCCTATCTCTAATCTTTTATTTCACTATATTTCCCTCTATTACCCTTTGTCAACAAAAAAAATACTTCTTTACATTGCTAAAAGTTAACTGTATAAGGTGCTTGCACACTATTAAACGAGGAGGTATTATGGTCTCAAACGTATATCAAAAGGTTCAGGTCCTTATGGCAAAGCAGGGTCTCACCCTAACTCAACTGGCCACCAAAGCCGGGATGGTACGCCAATCCATCTACCAGCTCAAAAAGGCAAAGCACCACCAACTTACAACCATCCACAAGCTGGCCAAGGGCCTTAACGTCCCTGTAGAGCATTTTTTTGAGTAGGGTGTGCGTGTAACTTCCAGGCAAAAGATCCTTAATTTCTCACCTACAGCTCAAGATATCCCATCCTGGACCACGCAAAAAACACGCAGGAGGTCATCCCATGGATAAAACGACAACAATCATTTACCTTTTAGCCAAGGCAGTGCCTCATATCAGCCCGGCTATCTGCAAGATCCTAGATGTAGCTATCAGAGAATCCAAAACAAGGGCGAAGGTTACCGGTAACCCATGGGATGACGTAGCCGTAAGCCTTTTAGCTTCATTATTTTCTGTTGACCTTTAAATTTAAGGAGCCATCATGGATGCAGCAACCAAAGCCATGTCCCTACTGACTCTCCTCAACGGCCTATCTAATTTCCATAAAAAAAAATACTGTTACCCTTCCCAAAAGAAGATCCTTGCCCTGTTGGCCGATAGGCAGGACATAAAGATCTCCATTGCAACTCTCAACAGAAGGCTCTTATCTACAGAAACGGCGGGCTACATCCGCCGCATAAGGCGCATACGCCGGGACCCAAAAAAAGGCATCATCTTCCAGTCTACTGTGTACGTAATCAAGCACATGGGGTACCTGCTTTTATCAAGGCTGGGCGTCCCTTGCTGGCAGGTGCTAAAGAAAATTGCATCATATCGCAAAACAAATGGGCCCAAAGCATTTAAGAATGGCCACCCTGAGCCTACCAAAGCCAAAGGTATCAATTTTAAAAACTTCAAACAACGGCACCCGGAAGCCCGGGTGTCTCACTGAATCAACCACCGCAATCAAAAAGGATCCTCGAGCATGCTTATCGTTTTTCAGGTAAAAGGCACCTTGCAGATCTCCAGCGGTCTGATCCCTCTTTGACTACTTCATCACCTGCAGGCTGCAGGGCACACGGTTCAAATCATAGATCAAAAATATTGGCACAATAGCACACTAAGTCCCTTCGCCCCCCATTATGTCTCTCCCAGCCTAACCTATACACAACTGCTCGAGCTCCTGGCACAAAGGCACCCACATGACGGCCGCTTTTACGTCGACGCTACCCAAACTATGAAACCCATGGCCAGAGAAGCAGCTTTTAGTTTCCTTTCACCCGAGGCTTTTCTTAGAAAATTCGGATCTCAACCGGTTAAACGCTAATAACCCCAAATAACCTTTTTCCACTTTTCCCCAAATCCTGAGCGGCCGCTCCGGAAAAAATCCGCGGCGCCTTTTTCTCCCTCGCCCCCACATTCTAATCTAAACCCCTGGAATTATTTCAATACCTTTTCTCTCCAGGAGAGAAGATATCCCCCCGGAGCTGCGAGCTCATGATCACCTTTGGCAGCCGGATCCGGATCCCCCCGGGGGGAGGTCTCTAACTTCAAACCTCTCCACATCCCTTTCGTTTTCACACCCACACTGCACTTCAAAAAACCCGGCATCGATGCCGAAAAAACTCTTTGTAGATCCCGCGACTGAAAAAGAAAGGAGATGAAAAGAGCGTAGGACATGCAACAAATCACAGAGCCTCTACAACTAGCGGAAAGGGAAAGGAATGGAGGAGATGCCGGCGCATCGTTGCAAATAAGATCTCCTGGGGATCCACACGAAAAGGATTTACGACGGCGCATCATTACATAGACAATCTGGCTGAAGGAGAGCGCGTTCGGAAAAGGAGAGAAACGACGGCCGCGGAGCCCAAGCCAACGCCGTATAACCTGGCATGCCCCTTGCAAAAAAAGCAAGGGCCACGCCAGGTT
>SDBT01007526.1_pt1 | contig 17904 bp, 30 predicted proteins | sample 2277101 | NCBI WGS metagenome assembly SDBT01 (sample SAMN10404973, study PRJNA504765) | marine sediment metagenome | isolation source: marine sediment core GS10_PC15, 103 cmbsf | place: Arctic Ocean: Southern Knipovich Ridge | collected 2010 | reverse complement strand
TGAGTTGTAATCTGATTCGGAGTCAGGCGTGCCCGTTATCGCCGCCGTTGTCTGCTCAGAGAATATATTATTTTTTACGACTGTAGAGTTTGCCGAGAGTATCCTCACTCCACGTGCCCCGCCGACGAATGTGTTATTTGAAGCGTAGACTTTCCCCGTAGTGTTGTTGCCGCCATAAAGCAACTGAGACGTTCCATCGGGCGAAAATCCGTACATGATATTATTCCAAAATTTTAATATTTCCATGTCCGCATCATCGCATTGCAGGGCAATCTGAGAGTAGGCAGTATTAAATTCATCTCCCCTCAATATATTATGGCTCACATGAAATTCATCTGATGCTGACGATATAGATGTAATATAAATTACCGCCTGGAAACCTCCCGATGATGTTGCGCCGTGAACCTGCAACCCATGAACACGGACATATTGCTCCTGAAGCAACATTGCTCTGGCTGCCCCATCTGTGCGAATTCTGTGTAGGGTCTCGTCCCATTTTCCTGCGTGACGGCCTTCTGCTGATGTTCTTATTTCAACGTAGTTCGCAGGGTCTGTTGTCCACCCGAAAACTGCTACAGTCACAGTCTCGGCGTTCGTCCACGCTCCGCTGACCTCGGCGATTGACGGCCCTGTACCACCTCCGCCGGTTAAATCGCCATCCTCTGTCGCCTCCCAATTAAATACAGATGTATAGTCGCCGCTGCCGTCCTCCAAAATCATAAATGTTCCCGACGAACCGTGCGATTTCCACACTGTAGGCAGGTTCTTATAGTCCACGATCTCTACAAAGTTGGATACATTTTCAATAGACTTAAAAATGGCGGATCGAACCGTCGCGTCATTATATGGCCTGTTTTTTAGTTCGCTTAATTCCGCTGTGGTGAGAAAGTTCTCAAGCGGGAGTCTATACCGGCGGAGTTGGATTATATCGCCGGTCGCGTCTCGGATGGGTTCCAGCCATGCGGCATTAAAATCTTTTTTGTCAACCGTGATTATAGCGGCCCGCTTGGGGTCAAGTTCCATCCTACCCCAAACGGCAGGCGCGGGACGCACATCGATAATATAGCCCTGCCGCGCCGATCCCGCTTTCTCCTCGGCAAGCATCTCTGGCGTCCACTGGTCGCGGGGAAGGTTGGAGAGTTGATTATCGCTGGTCTTGACCAATAGTTCAAGCCGCTCCTGTGCAATGGCGGCCAGGGGTAACACCAATAAAATAAACAGGATTCTTCGCATTATATTAACAACCTGCGCAGCTTTTTAGAGATTTTCTTGATCGTATAATTCACTGCCTCACGAACTTCAAATTGATCCACGCCTGCTATATCCATCACCCTGGCCTTGATATGCTCACACCAAAGCAAATAATACTCATCGCCTTCAAAGGCGTTTTCCATTGAGGCCGACATTTGCGTAATGAGGGCCTCATATTTCGCATTGGCACTATCATCTAGTTTTTCCAATAGGATTTTTCTTACATGTATTTTTATGGTACTTTCCATTTCCCACCTCTAGTTTGTGTATCGTATTTCCCGTTTCACGCTACGCTAATCTTGGATCAACTTTGCAGACGGTACGCGGACAGGCTTCAACTTTAGTTAATATGTCCCTACACTGTCGGTTGAAGTCATCTATGGCTTTCTGATTTTCATCTTGGAGTCTCTCAATCTCTGCACCGTTCATATGTTCCCCCGCGTCAGCGTTTACGCCCTCAATGAATTTCTGGTTATCCAGGCAGTTGAGGAGATGATCAAAACTATCCATTGTTATAATAATTGCCATAACATTCCCTTGTGGTTTCTCCCATACAGTTCTTTCAGCATCTAGTTCTTTCATTGTATTTTATCCTTTCGGGATTTGTTTCATGGTTTTGCAAAACTCGGATTCTTACTGAAAGTCAGCCCCTTCCCCAAACCAGCGCGTTTCATTATAGAAAAAGGACAGGATCGAATAACTCACATCGCCGATTGTGTGCGTTGCGCCGTTGGGCCAAAGTATGTCGGCATCATAACTCAGATTATGCCCGCTCGCCACATCCTGAATTATCTCCAGAACACCATTGAATGACTTCACCTCATCAGGTAAGGTTGCCATAACAATAGCGGCATCACCCGTAAGAGTCACATCCTGCTTGTTGGATGGCCCCCAATTTATAGAGAATGTACCCGATTTACTGCCGTTGTGATGTACGGGAAAATATGCCAGGTTCTGAAATGCCGTCGTAACCTGTTGTATTACGGTAGCCGTATAGGTAGCCGAGTCAATCCCATCTACCTTGACCACGATTTGATTCGCTGTTGCGAAGGATATTTTGGTGGCGCTATCCTCGCCAATGCTCTTAATCGTTATATTGCCGTTCTGATCCCACCCCAGGTCTGTTGTCGCCGCTATCTGGATAAGTTTTTCTACAGGCCGCGTAAAAGAGCCGTTCCGGGTTGTTTGCACACGAATATATTTCTTGGTCGCGCCATTCACAACGTTAGCTGCCGACCCCACAAGATCATCAACACTCCATGATATAACTCCGTTCTGCAACATCCCTGTAGTACTGTCATTAGGTGTAAAGGTCATCCATCCTCCGCCGCCAGTTGAATACTGAAAAATCGCCAGTATGTTTTTTGAACTCTCGGATGCTAAAATTATCTCGATTTCGGAAAAATCATTATCATCACCTATGTAAATATAGTCATTATCGCTGGCAAATATTGTAACGTTGGAACTATCCGAATTAAAATCACTTGTCGAGTCTGTAAAACCTCCGTTTTCAATAAAACCCTGCTCAATATCCTCGAAAATTCCAAGCGCTTGATGTATAACCTCCACGCCTGCTCCTGCGTTGATAATATGAAGCTTAACATTTGGGTTAGATCCTAGCCTGTCAACTGAAAGAATCTCTGCAATTCCCCCTACCGCATCTTGGGTTTCGATTACAACATCGTGAACATGGATAATCTCCCCCGGGGCAATCCCCGTCATTTTCATGTGTGTCTTTGTTACGTGGGTATCGGGCTGAGAACTTGCGTCAACAACAAAATTTATGACGCTTGTATTTGTGATCGCCGGAATCTGTTCAAAATGCAGCGTACCCAGAAACATGTTCCTGTTTTTCGCTGTAATATGTATATTTTGATTTGGCGGCACCACAATTTCAATCTGCGATGTCTCCAAAATCTCGCTTGTCCCAAACGCTACGCCATCCTCAAAATACGCCGTCACCATCACGATATAGACGGAATTTGTCGTTGAGACAATCCGGTTGGCGTTTGTGGGGAAAATTGAGCCTCCGTCATCCGTCCAGGACTTTGTCATGTCGTTAATTTGCGACTCGTTATGTGGGTGCGGTGTAGCGTTGTGGACTAAATCGTTTATGTCGGATTCAATATGTAGATGCGGCGTGGCCGATTTGTTGAAAAAGAAAGTCCAGGAAGCGGAAGGTAAGTATCCACTTGAAGCGTGCCCCGCCGCCGGAATCGATAAATTCGTTCCCGATGCCACCAGGGGTGAAGATGCCGTGATTGCCGATGTTGCAATTATGCCGGTCAAGAGCGAGCCGTCACCGGCGAAGGTTGCCGCCGTAATTGTGCCATCCACGATGAGGGATGTAAATGTGAGGGACGAACCTACTCCAAACAGTGTCACGGCCGTAATCGAGCCGGTGGATGTGATCGAGGCGCCAACCAGGGTTGTGCCCTCAATCGTCGCGTCCGCCACCAGGGAATTGACAGATGCCGTCCCATCAACCGTAAGCGTCGATGCCTTGAGTTCCACGAACATCCCATCAAGCAGTTCAGCCATCTGAGTGGGCGAAACCACGAAGGTTCCCAGCGCCGAGTTGTAAAGGAAAATCCCCGACGTATCAACCGTGACCGCCGGGGTGATATTCGAGATTTTGACCCTGTTGGCCGCCTGCGCATTGACCACAACAACGGCAAAAAGAAGAATCCAAAGTTTCCGCATTTTAGTTCACCTGCTTGGTGGTTCCGGTATTGAAAAACCCGCTTCTATCCAGCCTAAAAAGATTGCTTCTTTGTTTTCGTTCAAGCATTCCACCGCTTCTTTTGGGGTGTCTCCCATCCCTACCGGTGCCCCCCGTCCAAATTCAGGAAAGCAGGCTTCATATCCGCCGCCATCTTCCTCACTAATGCGTGAGCACTTAATCATATATGGAAGACCCATGTAATAATTCAAGTCTTTCATACTCATTTTAATTTACCTGAATGTTCCAGCCGCTTTCCGTGAGTATCTCAATATCCGACATCGTCGCCAGAACCGAATAGATGCCGATGGGGAAATAGGTCACTGTAAAATACTGGTTCGTTGACCAGATATTCCTGCCGGTGGGGATGACGGATTTGACCGCTCCATCGTCTACGATCTCCTCATAATTATGAAGTTCTACGCCCAGAGCATCATTGTAAACATCCTTGCGCAACAGGGGACGGGTGAAACTCAAGCCCCCAGGCATTGTCACCGAAATTCGGCTTGTCCCGACCTGGGCGCTTGATTCCAATATGATTTCACGGGCGGTTCCATCTCCTCGAAATGGCGTGGAGGTTTCCTCGCCGATCAAATCCTCGGAGTTCAATAAATATACCCACTTGGTCACGCCGGAGATGAGTTCGAGAGACCACAGGTGGGTATCAGTTCGGGCAAGCGAGCCGATGGGAATCCAATCAGTGTTTGGCGAGGGAAGGTCTGAATATCGTGAGCAGGAAAATATAAGCGTCCTGGAAAGGCGACCGGCGTAAATGTCTCGAAATATGCCTGTGTCCTCAAAATGTTCAACAACAACATCAGGATATACCTCCTCGAACCACGCATCTTGAGAGTGGCAGGGCGGGGCTGCCCCCGAGAGTAAGAAGAGCAAGAGCAGCCCCAAAAAGGAGGAGAAACGATGAGAATGTGCCATATTGATCCTTTTTCACCCGACGCCGCGTAAGGGTACTCCGTGAGAATGTGACCCAGATGGCACGATTTCGACGTGCTTGCCACGGCGCAATGAATCGATCCAAATACCACTATATCACATATCTGAAAGAGATGCAACAGCATCCAAGAAAGTATTTTGAGTTTTATTTGCATCTGCCCTTGACAACACGCCGATGTTTGGTATAAGATGAAATCCAAGATGAAATAAAATAAAATTGGTGGGATATAAGAATAATGAAAAGTAGAGAAAAACACCCGCAATTCATGGAAATCCGGGAAGTGTGCAAACATTATAATCGGAGCCTATCTTTTGTTAGGCATCACTGCTCCTACCACAACATCAATTCAGAGGCGGGAAAGAAAATTGGCTACAGGTGGAATTTCAACCGCGCCTACATCGAATCGCCCGGCTCCATCCTGCTCAAGTCCGATCTGCCTATTGAAGAACCGGCGGAAACAAAGCCGTGAAATATAAACCTAAAGGAGCCAGACCATGACAAAAAACCCATCCGAAGCCCCGAAGATCAAGCACGTACATTTGCCGCTAACGCCGGGAGTTTATGAGTATGCGACCATACTCGCGCAGGAGGAAGGGTATCCTGATTTCAAGACATTCATGGTACACTTTATCGTCCAGCACATGAAAGGCAGAGAGCCGGTATTTCCCTCAAAAACCGCCGCATAATACCCTTTGGATCAGCCTGGTTTTCCGAAACCTCCTAACTTTCCCAGGCTGATCCGTTTTTTGGAACCGCCGAGAGACCCGCTTGTATCTGGCTGGACGGTCTTGCGGGTTGCTGAATATCCAGTTCGGCGGCTCCAGAAAGCGAATAGAATAGCCCGCCGGGTGGTCGTGTAACTTGGCTCAGGGCGGCGTATGTGTCGGAGGGTTCCTGGCGCATGGGTCAGAGACAAGCAGGGAGATGGTGAACCACATCTACTCTGCAATCTGAGCAATCGCCGTAATCTTAAGGCGACGCGCGGCGGGCTGCAAAAAGAGCGAGGGCGAACGGGCGCAGTCCTACCATAAAACAAAGTGCGCCCGACGCTGGGGCGGGATTATGACTGAATTGGAAAAAGCAAGAAATGAATCGAAAAGACTGATTATCGCACTAAGGAAAATTATGTATGCCAATGATATTACCCACGCACGGAATATTGCCTGGCTTGCCGAGGAGAAATATTTCAACACTGGCACAGAACGAAGGCAATACCTTATTGGCATAATGCTTTTGGCAGGTCAGCGATTTGAATGAATCCAAGGAGGTGACTAACCAATGGAAATTATTTTGTTTTTCTTTGGGTATATCGTGTTGTTTGTCGTATTGGGTACGCTCGCTCAGTATTCAGCTAAGAGTCTTATGAAAGAGGATGAATCTCGGGAAAAAAGAAATCTTGGAGGACGAGGGCAAGAGGATGACTGAATCCGCTGTACGCACAATTACCAACGAGGACTACCACAAGTCCCCAGAGTTGAGCAAATCGAACCTGGATGCTTATAAGCGCTCTGATGCACATTTCCTGGAGGCTCGCGCAGGTTTGTGGCCGAAACCATCTAAGGACTTCTTAATTGGAAACGCGGTGCATTGCTGCTTACTTGAAAGTGCAGAATTTGACGATAGATATGTCCAGGGGCCAGAAAATCGACGCGGGGATAAGTTCAAAGAGTTTGTTAAATACCATGAAGGTAGAGAAGTGCTCATAGAGTCCGAGTGGGAACAGGTGGAGGCAATGACCTGGAGCGTCCTGAATCACCCGCAAGCAAACGAACTACTTGGCCACTCTAAACCTGAACTCAGTTATTTCTGGAAAGACCCAACAACCGGCCTTGATTGCCGATGCCGCCCTGACCTGACACGCAACGATGGAATCCTGGTTGAACTAAAAACCGTGCCGGATGGCGGCGCTCATCCAGAGGTGTTTCGATACAACGTCCTTAACGATAAGCGGCAACCGAATCGCCCATTGCTGCGCTACGGAGTACAGGCGGCATTCTACCTCGATGGCGTCAACGCCGCACTGGAAACCGACGAATACACCGCCTTTATTTGGATCGCCGTAGAGAAGAAACCCCCGTATTTAGTGTGCTGCCACTCCCTCGGCCCCGATGACTATGGCAGAGAGAACCCGATCATCATATCAAAGCGCAAAGATTACATCGAAGATTTAATGGGGCTACAAACATTCCTGGCGCGTTTACCTGCATTCCACCAAGGCAAAGATTACATCGGCTACCCGCTGAGGATAAACGAAATCAAAGGATGGGAGAAATAGCATGACAGATCAATTTTTAACATTGTGGAAAGAACTCGAAGATCGAAAGAACAGTCTCTACGCCCATGCGCTACCAGAGCACATAAAACCAGAGACATTTTTGCGGAATTGTTATACCTTCGTAACAGATAACCCCGATCTACTAAAATGCACTCGATCAAGCCTTTTGTCATCTATCGCAACGTTGGCACAGATAGGTCTACCCCCCGAAGGAATCCTTGGGAACGCATGGATTATCCCCTTCTACGATAAGAAAAATAAGTTGTCGAACGCACAAGTTATGATCGGTTTTCGCGGCTACCTAGCGCTAATGCGGCGAAGTGGACTAATCAAAACTATCTACTCCCATGCTGTTTATGAGAATGACGATTTTGATTTCTGCCTGGGTGTCCACAAAGATTTGAACCATCGACCAAACACTGCCTTTGGAAATAGGGGAGAAATCTGCGGAGCCTACACAGTAGCCCATTACATTAAAGGTAGTTTCGATTTCGACTATATGTATAAGAAGGAAATTGACGATGCTAGAAATGGATCGAAACTTAAAGATGGGATACCTTGGACCAAATACTACTCAGAAATGGCAAAGAAAACATCTTTGCGGCGGTTTGCAAAATATCAAACCCTATCGCCGGAAATGAACCAAGCCATCTCTCTTGAGAACGAGTTTGAAAAAGGGCGTATATCCAACCTTGAGGACGGCATTGTGGTATCTGAGCCGGTGGAGAAGGTTGAGAACTCGTCGGCCAACCTCAACCAGAAATTCACACCGCAGGATGATGAGAAAGTAGTTGATGCCGAATTTTCGGAAGGGGGTGGGGAAAAATGATGAACCCGAAAATGTTCTACGAAATTGGCATATTGTACTCTGTAATCGGCAATAAATACGACGAGCATGCTTTATTTTCAGAAATACAAATTGCCTTATTAAGTTTGGTAAAAGAAGTTAGTTTATTGCAAGAGGAAATCGTTAGACTAAAAAAGGAAGGTGAACAAGATGGAAAAGATGACTGAAATCAGGATTGAGACTTACGACGAAGGCACAACCATGAACGTAATCAGAAAGAAGATCGAGGAGATCAAATTCGACTGTATAAACCGTCCGCTAAGAAGCGGCTGGAGGGTCGTTATAGCAAAGTTTATGATTGCTCCCGACCCAAAGGATACCAAAGGTGTGTTCGTGAAGTCCGAGGTTACAACAAAAATACCAGGATATATATCTCAGACTACTGGACGCATCAAAAATAACGTGATCTACTTTCAACCGAACCTCCCAGAGTGTGATGAAGAGGCCGTGGATGCCTCGTTTGAAATCAGCCCAGACGAGGAAGGTGAAGATATTGGTCAAACACTCTCCGAGGCCGTTGCCGAAACTACAGATAAGTTGCTTTCCAGTGAACCTGTACATGCGAAGAAAGACTATGAAAAGATGATTAAAATAGCCAGGAAAAGCGCGAAGATAGTTAATGATAATCCCGACATCGACGCGGTTATGGTTGTGCATAGCGCATGAAAATCATAGTCGATAAACGCGAGAAGACACCATACACGTTTTCGCGCTACCCCGATGTCGAGGTAATTAGGGATACTCTGTTCACTGGTGATTACTCACTGGCGAGATTTGAAGGCTCAATCGCGCTGGAACGAAAAACGCTCAATGATCTCATCGGGTGTTTCATGGGAGAGGATCGGGATCGCTTCGAGCGCGAGTTGAACCGTGGGAGAGGCATGGACTTCTTCGCCGTGATCGTCGAAGCCTCTTTTGCGGATATTCATCAAAGGCGGTATAGATCGAATATGCTACCCCAGGCCGCCGTGGAGACAATTATTGCCTTCACCGTCCGTTATAAAACCAATTTCTTTTTTGCAGGGAACCAGCAGTGCGGAGAGGCCGTCGCCCATTCGCTACTGTCGAAGTACCTGCGCGAATTCGACTTGAAATATAGAGAACTGATTAAGCACCAAAGGCAGGAGGTTGGATGATGGAATTTATTACACATTGCATCTTTTTCTTTTTCTACTCCCTTTCAGGGATTTATATTTGCGCTTTTTACGTAAATAACGCCTCGTCTTTCTTTATTGGAATGTTTACGATGTGGGTATTAGTCAGCACAGCGAGGATTATAAATGAGTGGGACGAGTATGACCACAGTTCAACAGTGGGGGTTATTTTTGGGATTGTGATTATATTCCTTCTTTCTTTGTGGGGGGTTACTATCGTTACATCGGGAGGTTGAACCATGAAGCCGATCCTATGTGACCGTTGCTCAGTCTACCTGACACCCATCCGGCGGGAGTACTGCGCCATGTGCATGGCTTCAATGTGCCCCACATGCCGCAGGCGGCACACGCTTTGCTTAGATTGCGAAAAAAGGAAACGCGAGCGGCGCTGGCCGTTCTCACGAAAGGGAAAAATAGCATGACAGAAACCATAAGATTACCTCTTAACGGAAAGTTTTACGATGTCCCAATCGGCAAACAATCGATATGTTTCCATGACTACAGAATCGTGTTTGGTTGGTTGGATAACAAAAAAGCCTATGTGACTAATAAATCCAAGGACATTGAGTCCATTTACCCCAGGATTACCATCGAGATAAAAGACGGCACTGATGCGTTAGATGAAATGAATTGGATAGGATCACACAATAAATATCAAATCCCCTTTGCAATGAAGATCATCGAACTCAGCGCCTTTCTGGGCGAGTGCCTAAACATCCAGGAATGCGAATACGAACCTGAGACCCCTCTGGAAAAATTTGAGGCGGCCTTGGAAGGGAAACCTGCAAATATCAAGGACCTCGAAGCGATTAAGCGCTTCATGTGGTGGCTACAACGACATCCGTACATGAGTAACATTTCTAACGCACCTATGCCTCCTGACACAACCTCGCTGGATATGATCAACGAGTATTTCGGGATCAAGGAAAAATGCGAAGAACCCAAAGACCCAAGGTGGCGCCCCAAAAACCACGCGGAGGTTGAAAAATTCATTAAGTGGCTACAAGGCGAATTATTAAGTTGTTCTAATTTCGGCAAAACCCCGAAGGATATAAAAGAGGCTATTAATAAGTATTTTGAGATCGAGAAATGCGAATCCAGCCCTGAGAAAATCCCTACACGAACCACCCCTAAACCATACGACTTTGGAACAATCAAAGATTTTGTTGATTGGGTGAATTCAAAAAGGGGTGGAGGGGAATTCCCAATCGGCCTTTACATGATTTATAAGTATTTCGGGATCAAGGAAAGTTGAACATGACGAACGGCCTATTTGTCCCTGTGTACACGAATCTCCCGGGGCATCCTAGATTCAGGCGCCTCTGTCAAGAGGTTGGATTGAGTGACATTGAAGGCTTAGGCTCGCTCACCTTGCTCTGGATTTGGACGATGACATATTTCGCCGATGGTATTCTGGATGTGAGCGCGAACGAGATTGCGGAGATTTGCCAACTTCCCGTTGCTGGCGAACAGTTTGTTAATGCCTTGGTTGATTGTGGATTCCTAGAGCGCACAGAAGGCGGTTTTTCAGTCCCGTCGTGGGATGAATATGGCGGCAAATTGATACAAGCAAGAGACAAAACCAAAGAGAGAATGCGTAACATGCGTGAACGTGCGCGTAACGTTACGGTAACGTGCGAAGATGTGACAGTAGACAGTGAGAGTGAAACTCTCACTGCGCGTGAGAGTGAGAGTGAGAGAGAGAGTGAGAGTGAGAGTGAGAGTGATATAAAAGCTTCTTGTTCGGAACCTGAAAAGCCAGGCTCCAAACCGAATGAGGAAAAACCTGAAAAGCCGCCGTTGTGTAACGAACCTGAATCCGATCCTGTTATTTTCAGAGTGGGAGTGAGAAAAGCCAAAAAGAAACGCCCTGAGGTATGGTATTTCACGCTTTCCAAACTACAGGAGTACGAATCGCTGTACACCGGCATGGATGTAAAACACGAGGTGCATAAAGCGTTACAGTGGATCAGGGATCATCCGATCAAGCGGAAAACCTACGATGGGATGACTGCGTATCTGGGCGGATGGCTGGAAAGGACAAACAACAGCGGCAAATTCAAAACACGGGATTCCAACTCAGAAACCGATCCTGGATCATTTGGCGGAAGAACGCTGGAGGGTTTTGAACACAGGAATCCAACTCAGGAAGATTTAGATTGCGCTTTTGGAGGAAACGACGATGATAATTGAACCTAAATTATTCAGAAAAATACTGGAAACATTCAAGGATAGCGATAAGAACTTTTTTGATTTTAAGGACATAGGGGGGGGGTACAAGGAGGATAAAGAGTGTGTCTTGCGCCATCTGTTTCTTTTGGAGGATCGTGGATTCGTTGAATGTTTAAACGATATTTCATACCGGATGAAATGGGCGGGCTATGTGTACTTAAGTCACCTTGCGGAAACGGAGGCGGACGATGACTAAAAGCGGGAAAGGAATCACAACTGATGAGATTAAAATAAGAATTTTCAATATGATTAATATCCATCCTGACTTACGGAGTAAAGAAATCGCGGAAATTCTGACCTGGCTTTTGGTGAAAAAAAAGCATCTTGAGGAATTTGTCGAAAGTTATGAGCGTCTCGATGAGGTAGTGGTTGAAAGGATTGAGCAAATACTTGTAGAAGTGAGGAGGGCCTACTGGACGCCTCAATCTACCGATGGTAAAGACACCAGGGTCATAGTTGATGAACATCTTCTGCCATCGGTGAAACTGTTGTTGGATTTGCTAAAATTCATGAAAGGGAAGGTTGAGGTGGAAGATGACTGACAGCAGAAAAGGAATCACGGTTGGAAAGATCAATGAAAAGATTTTGGATTTAATCAAAGGCGTTCCCTCCAGCGAAAACTTGCGTACCGCGGAATACATGGAGTGGCTTTTGAGACAGAATGAGAGGCAGAACGAGAAACAGATTTCGTTCTTGGTGGTCGCTCAAGCGCTTAGGTCAATCCAGGATGAAATGGAACAATTCTTGGCCCATATACGAAACTTTCGAGAAGACTTGAAACCCATTACAGGAGGGAAGTCAAATGAGTGAATTCAAGATTGGGAGGATCAAGGCGCGGATTCGGTGCTTGCGGGCCGGAGATTGGGATTACAGTCCATATAAAACGGATCCGCAGAAAATCGGAGACGACCTCGAATTGCTGCTGAACCGCTTGGATCACATAAGGGCTGAGCAGATCAAGGCGAGTATTGTGAGTTCGAATATCTACAACTTACCGATAGATTTCATTGATTTATATTTAAAGGAAATCGAGGATATTACATGCGCTACCGATATTACGCCTGCTAAGGCACTAGAGAAAATCTTTATGCTTGCGCGGGAATTGTCAACGCATCTACATCCAGATAAAACGGAGGAGCCGGAAGATGACTGACACCGGGAAAGAAATCACGATTGGATCGATCAAGGCAGCAGTTTGGGATTTGCGCAACGGATGGTTCTTTGAAAAGTTTGGTGAAAAGAATTGTATAGATATTGCGGAACGCTTTAATTGGCTTTTGGAACGGGATCAATGCAGCGTGCAAATAGAAACACTTGATCTTGACCTTGATGTCGTCCGAATGAAACTTGATGAAATAGTAGATATAGCCACTGGTGGCAACTATGAATTTGACCGCCTAGAAAATGCTCGTAAAATCGAATCAATCAAGGATGAAATAAAGAGAATACGAGAATATTTATCCTGTGGAAAGGGAGGTGTGTTTGGCGATGTCTGAGCGGAACCTGGATACATCTTTGAATCGAGACAAATCGGCGCTGGTTGCGGAGTTGGTGTCGGCGAAGGCAGAGGTAAGCGGAAACACGGTAAAATGTCCGTTCCACGATGATAAAAATCCTTCTGGAGAAATTAAGCACTCCACAGAAGGGGTATGGAGATATATGTGTCATGCGGAATCTTGCGATTGGTCATTCGGCGATGTGTTCGATGTGCGTGATCGAATTAATGGATTACAACCTGGGTCGAGTTTAATGAAGGTGAATGAGGGGGAAAAAAAGGTTCCTATTCCCACAAAACCAAAGTCGAGCCCCGTACCGCTGGATCAACTCCTCTACGATGGCTCCGCAGGGATCAAGTACAAATACGCCAATCCCACCACAGGCAAAATCGATCTTGTTATCTTCAGGCTCAAAACTCCCACCGGCAAGAAATTTCTACAGGCGAGACCGGAAGGCAACGGGTTTGTGTGGGGTGCTCCGCCCGAACCATTGCCGCTGTACAACCGTTCAAGAATTGCAGATGCTAAGCGGGTTGTCGTGGTGGAGGGAGAGAAATGCGTCCACGCGCTTGACGAAGTCGGGGTCACGGCAACAACGAGTCCCTGTGGCGCCGGAAAGGCGCTGTACGCCGACTGGATACCACTGGCAGGGAAAGATGTTATCCTTTGGCCGGATAACGCTGAAGCCGGGCTGTCTCACATGCGTGACGTGGCGGTCATCCTCGACGGGTTGAATCCCGCAACCACGGTCAGCGTAATTAATCCCGCTTCCCTGGAACTCAAATCCAAAGGCGACTGTGTTAATTTCCTAGAATCTGTCAAGCCTGTTTCTCTGCGCCGAAAGGCAGTCGAAGATGTGCTGGCCGATGCTGGGGTGGTGGGAGCCTCAAAAGGGGTTCTTACTTTGCTCCAGGACACGATCAGCGGTAAGCGCCGGGCAATCCCATGGCCATGGAAATCGTTCTCGAATCTCACCCGGGCACTATTACCTGGAGCAGTCACATTCCTTTGCGGTGATGGTGGAGTAGCCAAAAGTTTCTTTATTCTTGAGGCAGCGGCCTTCTGGCATAATGCCGGTGAGAAGATAGCTCTCTACGAGATGGAGGAAGATCGAGAGTTTCACCTGCTGCGAGCACTGGCGCAGAGGGTTCAATCAAATAAGATTCTTGATCCTGAGTGGGTGGTAGAGCACCCAAAATGGGCACTTGAGGAATGGGAGAGTGAAAAGCCGTTCCTGGATTCCTTCGGGCGCACAATCACTCAAATACCCACCAAGGGGATAACCAGAGACGGTCTGACGAAGTGGGTTGCTGAGCGAGCAAAGGCGGGATGCCGCATCATCATCATTGACCCAATCACGGCGACCACCAGCCCGAAGCCGTGGGAGGATGATCTCAAGTTTCTGATGGACACCAAGGAGATAATCCGCAAGTATGGGGCATCCCTCATCCTGGTCACTCACCCAAGGAAGGGGCGCAAGAACAGCATTACCCTCGATGACATGGCGGGAGGGGCGGCTTGTTCGCGCTTTACCGCCGTCATGCTCTGGCTGGATGCGCACAAAGGCATAAAAACAGCTGTGATGTTTGGCCGCGAGGAAAACAGGAACGCACGGATCAATCGATCTGTGCATCTAATCAAAACACGCAATGCGCGGGGCAGTGGCTTAATCCTGGGCTTCATGTTTGACCCCGACACGATGTGTTTCACAGAGGAAGGAATTATCCTGAAAAAGCGGCAGGGCTACGACGATGTCGAAGAGGAGGTGGAGAGCAATGTGCCATTCTAACAAAGAAGAACAACGTGTAGATTGCGAGGGATGCGGGATAAAGATAATTGGCGTTTTGGTTTACGAGTGCCCCAATTGCGAAGATGAATTTTGCAGCGAATGTTATGAAGAACACACAGAGGACATGGACTGTCGTTTCGGGGATGCAGACAACCCCAAAAACGCGACCAAAATCTAGAAATGCGGGGAGGAAGTAGCGAGCGATGTGCCATTCTAAGGAGGAGAGTTTACGGTGTTCCAAATGCAAAGTTACAATTATTCATGGCGCGGATTTCCATTGCGATTTGATCTTTTGCCCGGACTGCTATATGGATGACGGCCATGTTTGCTGGGATAGGGTAATAACGTGGGTAGATGAGTTTTAGCCATGAGCAAGATTGAGGTCGGCGATTGCCGCGAGATACTTACCCGCTGGGCAGACGAGGGCGTACAGGTGCAGACCTGCGTCACGTCGCCGCCCTACCTGGGGTTGAGGGATTATGGGATTGCCGATCAGTTGGGGATGGAACCCACGATGGCGGAGTACGTCTCGAACTTGGTGGATGTGTTCCGTTGCGTGTGGCGAGTGCTGCGGGATGATGGAACTTTATGGATTGTTCTGGGCGATAGTTACACGGGGAGCGGCAAAGAGAAAGTCGGGAAAAGCGGATATAAGGACGGGCGCAAAAACCGGCTGGAGCGACTCACCGTCGGGGGTGTTTCGGGATTCAAACCAAAGAACTTAATGGGAGTCCCCTGGCGGGTGGCCATCGCCCTGCAGGCGGACGGTTGGGTTTTACGAAACGACATAATTTGGCACAAGCCAAACCCCATGCCGACGAGCGTTACTGACCGCTGTACCAATTCACATGAGCACGTGTTTCTGTTCGCCAAAAAGTCGCCTTACTACTTTGATAACGAGGCAATAAAGGAGCCGTCGGCGGGGCTGGGCGCAACGGCTATCAGATTCGGCGGCTCGAAATACGGGGACTCAGATGACCCCAAGCACATCACCAAAAGCGGGAATGCTTACACGGATAACGGGACCCGAAATAAGCGTGACGTGTGGACGGTGGCCACCAAGCCCACGAAAGAATGTCATTTTGCAACCTTCCCCCCTAAGCTAATCGAGCCGTGCATCCTGGCGGGATCGCGCCCTGGGGATACCGTTCTTGATCCATTCATGGGCGCGGGAACGACGGCCACAGTGGCCATCAAACACGGGCGGGAATACCTGGGTTGTGAACTAAACCCTGAGTACAAGAAAATATCTGATAGGCGGATCGCGCAGGCCCACGCTGACGCGCCGACACTATTTCAGGAGGTGGAATGATGTGTGAAACAGCCAAGAATTATTACGAAAACCTGCAGACAATCAAGGAAGATATATTTATCGCGGCAACCGGGCAAACTGTATATGAGATAAAGCGGGACTTGTTGAAAGAAATAGTTCCTTTCATCAATAAACTACAGGATGAACTCGAAGAACGAAACACACAAGAAAGGATGATAAAATGAGTAAGGCCGAAATATACATAGATGCTGAACTGAATGTGATGAATACGATGATTAAATTTGGCAAAAAGCATTATATTGAGTTAGAGCTGGCGAATGAATGCTGGGTGGTGTTCGAGCGCAGCCCAGAGCATGACGAAATGCGCAAAGGTAAAAAGGGCAAGTCGTTTACGCAGATAGCCAGTGCAAGAACATTTGACAAGGCTGTCAAAAAACTCTTTGCACACATCGAGAAAAAGGAGAATACCGATGCTTAGAAAATGGTTACAGAAAGAACTTGCCAATGAGGACGAATTCTATGAATCTTGGGAAACCTTGCTTTCGGCTTGTGAGTCTGCGCAGAAAGTTGTTCTGGGGGTGTATAGTATGAAAGATCATACCGAAATTCAAAGAGTTGCCGGTGATCTACGGTTAGCAATACAACGTGCATATATATACAAAACTAGAGCAAGAAAGAGATACGAGGAATCGTTATGCCCTTATTGCAAATGTCCGCATTGCCCCCATTGCGGCGGCCTTTGTAGTGAAACAACATACAATCGTGTCCTGCGTGAAAAATATGGTGAATCATCCGAAGAAACGCGCCGCACCCCAGAGCCATGTCCTCGTTGCTCTGATGCTGAAAGTGAGTACGCTCGCTTTGTCCAATGTCCCCACTGTAGGTTCTCATTCACTGTCGATAAGGGAAAAAAAGTTGTCTAGAGTTGTAAAAAGTTGTAAAAATATTCCCATTTAAGCGCGTAAACACCCCATTTTAGCCCTGAGTTGATTATTCCCATTTGACTTTCCTCAATATACCCTGTACCCTCTAAAAGCTTGCTTGCGGGGCAGAGGGGTGGATGGTGGGTGGTGTTATATAATATACAACGAAAGAAGAAAGAACATGGGTGAATTTTTCAATCCCTCCCCGCTGCAAGACAACGAGTCCATGAAATACTCCGTCATCTTCTACTCCAACAAGAGCAACCTGCTTAGCAATGTCAAGATAAACTTCCACCGCAACGGCTGTTTTGGCAGCGTACAGGGTGCCGTCATGTTCATTGATAAAACTCTGGACTATTTTAATCTTTACCTTGCCTCCCCGAACATAAGGCGCGTCACCATTGTTGACATGGAACCGGATGACCTTTGTAACTTTATAACGATGCGCGTCCGAACCAACGACCATGAATCCTTCCACTGCCACATCAACCTCAAGGACTGGATGTACCGCAACCCTTTCTCGCGCGTTCCTGATTTCGTCCCTCCTTCTCGTATCCCCGATGATGTCATTATCTCCGGGCAACTCCAAAACGGAATAAGGGCCGGGAACCAACTCGGGAAACAAATAAGCACCGCTGCCTCTCTAGGAATTGATCTTGAGGCCGAAATGGAGCGTCAGAACCCATGAAATCCAAATTCGATGACTTCAATCCCCTGGCCAAAAAACTCTACGAGATAAAAGACCCCATGTTCCACGGATACAACGTTGACCGCGTTATCTACGCCCTCTTTTTCTTCCTTTTCTTTATCTCCGGCCAACTTCTTTTCTGCCATTGGTTCTGTCACTAACCCGAAAGGAGCACTCCCATGAAATACGACCTCAGCGTCATAAGAACGCCTGATTCCATCGCTATTCAAATAAACGAAGAAAAACACGGCGTATTCCAATACCCTCACGATGCACTCGCATTCTATACCGCGCACAAAGAT
>SDBT01007525.1_pt1 | contig 17907 bp, 16 predicted proteins | sample 2277101 | NCBI WGS metagenome assembly SDBT01 (sample SAMN10404973, study PRJNA504765) | marine sediment metagenome | isolation source: marine sediment core GS10_PC15, 103 cmbsf | place: Arctic Ocean: Southern Knipovich Ridge | collected 2010 | reverse complement strand
ACTCCCGGGACCTCCGTCGTAATGCGATCTGCGATCCTTCGCAACACGTCAAACGGGAGGTCTGTCGGCGAGCCGGTTACGGCGTCTTCGCTGTCCCAGCAGCGGACTTCGATCTGGTGCCCGAAGTCCCGTTTCCCGTCTCGCAGCCCGGTAACCTTGTCCTCGTGAAGTATGGCGAGGTACTGAAACGCCCCGGAGTCGCAAAGCTCCGCCTCCACGATCGTCGTGGCCGAGCGAACCAGTGCGATCCGCTCCGGTGAGGCCTCGCCGATTACTCTCGTCGCCAACGCCGGACCGGGAAACGGAGGGCGGGTGAAGATCTCCTCCGGGAGCCCAAGGGCCTTCCCGACAATCCGAACGGCGGGCTTGCGAAGCTGGATAATCGGCTCGATAACCTTGTATCCATAAGCATGTTCCGTGTCGATACCCAGTTGCTCGAGGATGTTGTGCTGCCGCTTTACCCCGGCGATCGTTTCCTCGACGTCGGTGTAATTTGTGCCTTGAAGCAGGATTTTGGCGCCGCAGTCTTTGACCAGCTTCCCGAAGACATCCTTGTAGAAGACCTGCGTAATTCCCTTGTCGCGTTTTTCTTCCGGGTCCGTAACGCCCTTCAAGGCGGCGAAGAACTGCTCCTTGGCGTCGATGATCTCGACCTTTACGCCAAGCCCCGCAAAGATGTCGGCGATATATTGCGGTTCGCCGGTTCGCATCAGGCCGTTCTCGATGAAATACGTTTTCAGCCGATCCCCCAGTGTCCGATGGCCCAGCAGCGTGACCACGGCGGAATCGACGCCTCCGGAGAGGGCGTTAACGGCCAGGCCCCCGCCGACCGCCTTGCTAATCGCCTTTACCTGATCCTCGATGAACGCCTCGATGTTCAGGTCCTGCAGTTGGATTTCCTCATTATTCATGCTTGCTCGACTCCTTTTTGCTCGTGCGGGAGATCGCCCAACTCTCGGTCTCTATTGTTGTTATCTGCAGTGATGTAGCGGATTTACGTTCCTTCTGCCGTTCCGATCAGCCCGGACTGCCCAAGCGAACGTCCCAATCGGGTGCGTATTCTCGCAGAAAAAATTAGGGATGGCAAGCGAAGACCGTTTTTTCCGCTCCGGCCAGTGGCAAATCAGTGGCTGGGGGACGTTTCATCGTACGGCGATACCCTTACCCCGAAGGTAGTCCTTGAGTTCCAGGATGTCGATTGTATGGAAATGGAACACCGAGGCGGCGAGTAGAATCGTGGCGCCTGCTTCGACGGCTTCGTGGAAGTGCTCGAGTTTGCCCGCACCGCCGGAGGCGACGATCGAGGCGGAGACCGCATTCTTCATCGCACGGATTACCGGAAGGTCGTAGCCCGTCCTGGCCCCGTCGCCCGCCTTGCTCGTAGGTAAGATAACCTGGACGCCGTACCCGTCCACCTTCCTGGCCCATTCGACGGCGTCTGCGCCGGTTGCGGTCCTCCCGCCGTCGATATACACCTCGTACCCTGAGGGCATCTCGCCGTTGCGGTCGACGTCGATGGCTACGGTCACTTTATCGGGCCCGAACTGCCGGACCATTTCCCCGATAACCTCAGGCCGCCGGAATGCGGCGCTGCTCGTGGAGACGTTATCGGCACCCGCTTCGAAAACGGCTTCCGCGGAACCCACGTCGGATATGCCCCCCCCCACAGTGAACGGTACGGTTGTAACCTCAGAAACGCGGCGGACCACATCGAGCATCGTACCGCGTCCCTCGACCGTTGCGGTGATGTCCAGCAGCGCCAGTTCGTCAGCCCCCGCCTTGCAATAGGCTGCGGCGCACTCGACCGGGTCGCCCGCATCGCGAATGTCCACGAAATGCACACCCTTGACGACTCGACCGTCCTGCATGTCCAGGCACGGCATGATGCTCACTTGTCGATCCACGTCCCACCGCCTTTCTCTACGAACCAAAATGAATCAAGCCTCGCACTGGCGGGGCCTTACGTCAAACACGCCCGAAAGGGCTCGAGCCTCTGGCCTGCTGTTTAGCTGCTTTGGAATACAATCGAGCAAACGAGACTTTTCATTTATTCGGCGACATCTCCATGTTCACCAGAAAAAGAGACGGCCCAACGGGTTGGGCCATCACGTCAATGTCCTTGAATGCAGGCGCTCTTGAGGGGCTTGAGCCGGCCGGTTAGAGCACGTCAACGAATCGTCCGCGGAAGTGGACCTTCCCGTCAGCCAATGCAAACAGTGTGTCGTCCCGGCCTCGCCCTACGTTCCTGCCCGGCTTGAAGGGCGTCCCGCATTGGCGCACGAGAATCGTGCCCGTCCCGACGACCTGTCCGCCGAATCGTTTAACCCCGCGGTGCTGGGGGTTGCTGTCCCGCCCGTTCCGCGTGGAACCTTGTCCCTTTTTATGTGCCATGAACCGTCTCCTGGGATTCGTTGCTTAGTCCCGGTCTTACCCGCCGGGCCTCGAATCGATGGTCGAATGCTTCACTTTACTTTGTCAGGTTGGATTTGTCAATACCCTGCTCACAGGAATTCCGTTCGGGAATCTATCGCATGACCCATCCCTTTCGGAGCAATCGGACCTTTGCGTTCAGCCGGCCCTTCGCCTCAGTTCCGACGGTGTACTGGAGTTTCAATGTCTTGACCAAGGTGATCCTGTCCTTCTCGACCATCATCTGTTTACCGCCGGGACCGATTTCCTTGACCATGATGGGCCTTGGAAGACGGGTGACGGCGATTTCGCCGCTGAGCCCGCCGAAGAAGATTTCGAACGAGGCGGCCTTGGGATCGAAATCGCGAAAGATAGCCACGCCGTCCCTTGCGTTATCCTCCCCTTGGAGAAGTTTCCCGGTGATGCTCACCATGTCGTAGAGCAGCGGGTTGTTGTGCAGCTTCTTGATGGTTTTGTAAACGATCGTATTGACGCCCTGTCCGGCGCGGAGCATTTGGCCGGTGTTGGTGTACAGCACAATCTCCGGGACAAAGAGACGGTCTTTCCCGGAGCGGTTTGTGACGGTGTAGAGGAGATACCAGAACAGTTGCGGCTTGGGGCGGCCGGGGATTTTGACCATAATCGGCTGGGGGTTCTTGTAGTCGATGTCTATTTCCCAGGCGATCCGTGCATCGCTTGGCTGTGGCGCGGCGGGAAGCGGTCGCAAACCCGCCACCACCAGCATCCCCAGCACCACGACAGCCAATTTGTATTTCATCGCTCTTCTCCTGCTTCGCAACTTCTTGCCATTGCGGATGTTGAATGTCCCGAAGGCGCCTTTAGCCTATGACCAAACCTCCTCCGAGTCAAGACGGGACGCAATAAAAAGCATCACCCGGCGTCCTGCTTAATGTTCGGTTGGGAGTTGGTATCCGGTTATAATTTCGGTTGGATGACTCGAATCAGGCCAGTACCAAAACGGAAGCGACTGGAAGCCCTGCGGCATTTAACGGCCGGGGGTGAAGTCAATGTGGAAGCGGACCTGCGGGCTGCGTCTTTCCTGCGAATGTTTCGTGCGACCAGGGGGCTGCCGGGGGGGATCTGGTGGGTACGAGACGGCCGGAAGATACGGGCCGTCGCCATGGTGAGATGCTCAAAGGGCCGAGTGGGATTCCTGCATCACAGTCCCGCCGCCGCCAAGGGCGTTAACTGCGAGGCGCTGGTGGAACTGGTACGTGCAATAACACACAAAGCCCTGACCGATGGGGCCTTCATGCTTCAATCTCTGCTCGACGAGAACTCCCCCCGCGACGCCGATATCCTGGGGGAGGCGGGGTTTGAGGAATTGGCTGAACTTCTCTACATGCGGCGATATCTGTACGAGCTGCCGGAATCGCCAGATTTCAGCCGGTGGTCCTTTCGCAATTATCATCAGTTCAAGGAAGAGGAACTGGTGGAGGTGATACGCTTGACATATCAGGGCACGCATGACTGTCCGAGACTTTCGGGGGTTCGGAAACTAGAGGACGTGATCGTCTCGCACAAGTTCACGGGCCGGTTTTCGCCCCAATGGTGGTGGGTGGCGTATTGCAAAGACCGACCGGCTGGATGCATCCTGGTCAATCGCTCCGGAAACGGTCATTCCGCAGAGATTGCCTATATGGGTGTGGCGCCTCTCTTTCGCGGACAGCAACTGGGCTATACTCTGCTCTGCTGGGCGTCCAACCACATCCAGACGAAGAATATCGGCGTCCTGAACCTGGCGGTCGACGCGCGAAATACCTATGCCAAAGACCTCTACGAACGATTCGGTTTTCAGGAAACTCGACGGAAACGATGTTTCATCTTCCTTCGCTAGCCCACGATGAACAGTTTGTGAATAAGTTGTGGACGAAAGTTTTTTTTTTGCTCCAAGCGATGAAAGATGAAGGCCTTGGACCGTGTGGATAAGAAAAGCCGATGTTTGTGATTGACCTGCGTTTTGTCGGCGTATAAATTTGCATCTTGCTTCGATGGAACGTGGTTGTTGAGGAGGCAGCATTTCGATCGACACCACGAATCCGAGTCCGGCGCGAAACCCGGGCAGAAGTGACAGGGGTGGGTAGGACCGTGCAGGACAAGGCTTTTTGGGAAAATTCTTATGGACGTATCCACGGAATCGGTGTGCGCTGAGAAAGAGATGCTGCGGCGGATCTTGGCTGGATTGCGAGGGCGGATCGGGCCTCAGAAATTCAATGCGTGGTTCAGGCGCGGCACGACAGTGACCCTTGAGAACGGGCACGTCAAGGTCGCCGTTCCGAACCCTTTCACGGCTAACTGGATCGAGCAGCATTACCAGGCGGATCTGGCCGAGACGGTCGAAGAGCACACCTCCAGCCAATTGCCCGTTATCGTGACGATTGATCCGAATCTCAGCGCCGAATGTCGTAAGCGCGACCTGGACATGCAGGCGGAAATCGTTTCGCGAGCCACGCAGGGGCGCTGCCGCCATCGCTTACCAATCAAAGGCCCGACGGTAAAGCACACATTGGAGGACTTTGTGGTCGGCCCGAGCAACAGGTTGGCCTACACCGCGGCGTTGGCCACCGCCGACCGCTCCAACAGCCACTTTACTCAGTTGTTCGTTCATGGGTCGTGCGGTGTGGGAAAAACCCATTTGCTGCAGGGCATCTGCAACGCCGCGGCCAGGACCGGCGGGCGGGGACGCAAGACGCTAAAGTGGCGATACGTTACCGGAGAGCAGTTTACCAATGAATTTATCACCGGCGTGCGAAACAAAAGGAGCAAGGAATTCCGCGATCGCTACCGCAGCCTGGACCTGTTGGCCATCGACGACGTCCATTTTCTTGCGGCCAAACGAGCCACGCAGGAGGAGTTTCTGCACACGTTTAACGCCATCGAGGCGGCGGGTAGGCAGATCATTCTGGCCTCGGACGCCCACCCGCGGATGGTGGGGGATCTGAACGAGCAACTCGTCAGCCGGTTCCTCGCGGGGATGGTCGTGAAAATCGCCCCACCGGACAAAAAGACCCGCATGGAGATTCTCTCCCACAAGGCCCGGAACATGAAGCTCGACCTGTCGAAAGAAGTGCTGAACTTCCTCACGATGCACGTTCGCGGGTCGGTGCGGGAATTGGAAGGGATACTGGTGAAGCTTTCGGCGCTGGCGGCCCTGGAAAACGAACCGGTTACCCTCGAACTGACCCGAGACGCACTGGCCGATTACCTCGCCCGCACCGATAGCGTAATTACACTGGGCGACATCGAGGCGGTGGTTTCGACCTTTTTCGGGATTACCCCCGCCGACATCCATTCCTCGCGGCGGACGCGAACGGTCTCGACCGCCCGTATGATCGCGATGTACCTGGGCAGGAGATACACGCGGATGAGCTACCCCGAAATCGGACGATTTATGGGAAAGAACCACAGTTCGGTCGTGCTGGGGGTCCAGCGGATGGAAAAAATCCTCGCTCGGCGGGAAAAATTGACCTGGACCACGCCGGTCGGAACCAAGTCCATGTCCGCCGAGGTGCTGTTGGAATCGCTGAACGAACAAGTTGGCTAGGACAATTGGAGAGTCCTGTTGACCTATTGAGCGAAAGTTGGGTACGATGATTGTCCTGCTTCAATGTCACCCGGAGGGCGCCGGAGTGGCTTAATCCGTCAGGGAAGATACCTCGGACCTGTTCACAGGAGGTGAGCAGGTCCGTTTTTTTAGGAAGGTTTTAGTAATACAGCGAAAGATTGCAACTGACGATGCCTGTAACATCTTGTTAATAAGTCCTGTTATGGCAAATCCGAAATTCTAATATCTAAATCCTAAACAAATTCAAAATCCGACCTGCCTGGCGGCAGGCAGGATATCAAATGTCTCAAACGCCCTGCCCGACCAGTTGTCTTGTTCTTGTTTTGAACATTGACGTTTTGAATTTTGACATTGTTTAGGATTTCGGGTTTAGTGCTTAGAATTTCACCCCGCACGTCGTTTTGCGATAGCAAGTTTCGTTGTAGTTTTAGACGCAGTGGGGAAAAGTCTGCCTTTTTGTCCTTCTTGTCTAGAGGTTCTACCGGAAATATCTATAATGACGGTCCAATGGAATAACCGGATTTGAGCGGGGAGAATAGTACGTTTTTGGAAAAGGTTACATAAGCATGGCAACTTCATCATCGGGCAGTGCGATTTTGCAAACGGCGGTTTGGAATATCGAGCAGGCTGCGAAACGGCTTGATCTGGATGCGGCGATTCTTGCGAGGTTTTCGGAGCCCAAGGAGAAAATTGAGGTCGCGATCAATCCAAAACTGGCCGATGGCAAGATTTTACACCTCAATGCCTTTGTGGTGCGCCACAATGATTCCTTGGGACCGGCCAAGGGGGGTATTCGGATGACCCCGACCGTAACCGCCGATGAGGTCGCGGGGTTGGCGATGGAGATGACTTGGAAGACGGCCCTGATTGGTGTTCCCTTCGGTGGGGGTAAGTCGGGTATCCGTATCGACCCTTCGGGGCTCACCCCCGACAGTAAGGAAACTATCATCCGGTCGTTCGTCCGGGGCGCTCAACGGCACATCGGTCCGGAGATTTACATTCCGGCTCCGGACATGGGCACAAACGAGGAGGACATGGGGCATATTCGAGACTGCATCGCCTACTCGAGCGGGACGTCGATTACCAGTGGCTGCTTTGTGACGGGCAAGCCCGCCATCCTTGGCGGAATCGTCGGAAGACGAGAAGCAACCGGCAAAGGGGTGGTGTATGCTATTCAGACGGCCTGTGAGCACCTCGGGGTGAATATCGAGCAGATGCGGGTTGCGGTTCAGGGGTTCGGGAATGTGGGTTCCGTCGTGACGTCAGAGATTGTCCGCCTGGGGGTAAAGGTGGTCGCCGTGGCGGACGTCACCGGTGGGACGGTCAACATGGCTGGGCTGGACGTCAATGCACTCACCGAGTACGTCCAGACAAGCGGAGGGGTGAAAGGTTTTGAGGGTGGAAAGGACATTGACTCCCAGGCGATGTTGGAAGCGGATTGCGATATTCTGATCCCCGCCGCGACGGGTTCGGTGATTACCGAAGCAAACGCCGGACAGATCAAGGCCCGGATCATCGCCGAGGGGGCCAACGCCCCCACAACCCCCCAGGCCGACGAGATATTGGATCGAAAGGGCATCTTCGTGATTCCCGACATCTTGTGCAATGCCGGCGGAGTCTTCGTCTCATACCTGGAATATACACAGGAAACCCAGCGGGAGCAGACGACACTGGCGGAAGTCGAACGAAGATTGGCTGAGCGGATACGGCAGACGTTCGAGGAGGTGTACCATTACGCCACCCGAAAGCAGGATACGCTTCGGCGAGCAGCTATGGACCTCGCCGTCTCCAGGGTCGTCGAGGGTGTCATCGCCCGGGGTTTGCTTCCGTAAATCCTCCTCCTCCGTGTATCTGTACCTGCGTCTCGCCGGTTCAAATCGGCCCGTGGGTCAGGTCTGCCGTCAAAAACCGGTAATAATAAAAAAAAGAGAGGGAAAAATCCGCAACCTGTCCGAAATTACAAAAGAGAAGGAGAAACCAGCAATGTCCAACCGAAAGATTGCCAATTCGTTTGTTGAAGATATCATGGGTGTGGTGGAAGCTCGCAGCGCCGGGGAAGTCGAGTTCCAGCAGGCGGTGCGCGAGGTGGCTGAATCTGTCGCGAGAGTCATCGAAAAGAACCCCGCCTTCGCCAAGGCGAATATCATCGAGCGCATGGTCGAACCGGAGCGCCAGATCATCTTCCGCGTTCCGTGGTTGGACGACCGGGGCGATGTGCGGGTCAACCGGGGCATCCGGGTGGAGTTCAACAGCGCGATCGGCCCGTACAAGGGCGGGTTGCGATTCCACCCGTCGGTGAACTTGGGCATCGTCAAGTTCCTCGGTTTCGAACAGGTGCTCAAAAACGCACTGACAACCATGCCGATCGGTGGCGGAAAAGGGGGAAGCGACTTCGACCCCAAGGGCAAGAGCGATATGGAAGTCATGCGCTTCTGTCAGAGCTTCATGAGCGAGTTGTTCCGCCACGTGGGCCCGGACACCGACGTTCCCGCCGGCGACATTGGCGTGGGCAGCAGGGAGATCGGATACTTGTTCGGCCAGTACAAGAAACTCACCAACACCTTCACCGGCGTGCTGACGGGCAAAGGGATCGGCTGGGGCGGTTCACTGGTGCGAAAAGAGGCCACCGGCTACGGACTGGTCTATTTCGTCACCCACATGCTGAACGATCTCGGTACTGACTGGAAGGGCAAGAAGGTGGTGATCTCCGGGAGCGGAAACGTAGCCATCTACGCCACGCAGAAGGTCCAGCAGTTGGGCGGGAAGGTCATCGCACTGTCCGACAGCGACGGGTACGTAGTGGACGAGGGCGGGATCAATCTGGATACGGTCAGGCGGATCAAGGAACTCGAGCGGGGGCGGATCAGGGAATACGCCGAGGAGCACGACTCGGCGGAATTCCATGAAGGCTGGCGGGGCATCTGGACCGTCCCGTGCGATATCGCGCTGCCCTCGGCGACGGAAAACGAGATCGACACCGCCCTGGCCGAGACGCTCGCAAAGAACGGCTGCATCGCCGTCGGTGAAGGCGCAAACATGCCCTCCACGCCCAAGGCGATCATCGCGTTCCTGGAACATGGGGTTTCGTTCGGTCCCGCCAAGGCCGCCAATGCCGGCGGAGTCGCCACCAGCGCGATGGAGATGTCCCAGAATTCCATGCGGATGGGCTCGACCTTCGAGGAAGTGGACACCCGGCTGCAACAGATTATGCATGCCGTGTACAACCAGTGCGTCGATGCCGCCAAGGCCTACGGGATGGCGGGCAATCTCGTCGCCGGAGCGAACATTGTGGGATTCCTCAAGATCGCCAACGCAATGATGGCCCAGGGAGTGGTCTGAAGCATTTTTCAAAAAGGCGTCGTACTGTCACCCTGAGCGGAGCCCGGAGGGCGGAGTCGAAGGGTCTCGTTGTCATAGAGATTCTTCGACTACGCGGATCGCTATCGCTCACCGCTTCGCTCAGAATGACAATGGGCCCACACACTCTTTTTGCAAAACATGCTAAAACACTTTACAGCTTGTAGGGTAGGTGCTTTGCCCGGTCACCGCCCGTCCGGTCAGTCTCGGAGGATGTCATTGAGGCTGATGACGAGAAACAGACCCAGGATGAGCACCAGGAAGATCATCTGGAGGGCGTTGACGAGTTTCAGAGGCAGGGGTTTACCGCGGACCTTCTCTATGACGATAAGCATCGCGTGTCCACCGTCCAGCACCGGGATCGGAAGGAAATTGAATACCGCCAACACGGTGGAGAGAAAGGCCATGAGGTAGACGAGTTTGATCAAACCCTGGCGGGCGGGTTCAGCACCGAAGACCACATCTTCAAGGTCCTCGCCATGGGCGCGCCGTACTTCAAGGCTATCTGTATGGGACGGGCGCTGATGATCCCGGGATTCGTCGGGGACAACATCGAGGGCGTCCTCAAGTCCACCGGAAAAACCCAATGGACCGAGCTGCCCGACACTGTCTCCCGCTACGGACAGAGCGCCGATCAGATCTTCGTGACTTACGCCACCCTCGAGGATAAGTACGGGAAGGAACGCATGAAGGACATACCCCTCGGCGCCATCGCAATGTATACCTATATCGACAAGCTCCGAACCGGTCTGACCCAATTGATGGCCGGGGCGCGGAGCTTCCGACTCGACACAATCAAACGCGCGGACATCATTACCCTGACGGAAGAAGCCGCCAAGGTCTCCGGAATACCCTACGTCATGGAAGTCTGCCACCAGGAGGCGATCGACATCATCGAAGCATGAGACGCGGCGCCTCATTCTGTTAGGGACTCTAAAACCAGATTCGGATAGCGTCATTAAAGGTGATGAGGATAAACACACCCAGGATGAGCACCAGGAAGATCATCTGGAGGGCATTGACGAGTTTCAGAGGCAGGGGTTTGCCACGGATTTTCTCTATGACGATAAACATCGCGTGCCCCCCGTCCAGCACCGGGATCGGGAGGAAGTTAAACACCGCCAAGGCCGTCGAGAGAAACGCCATCAGGTACACCAGCTTGAGCAAACCCCGGCGGGCGGACATTATGCCCAGCCTCCCGATACCGAGGGGCCCGGAAAGCTGCTTCTTGGCGTCGACCGAACCGCGAAAAATCGCCGCCAGCGACTGGTACGTGCTAAGGGCCATTCGGGCGGTTTCCTTCGCACCCCAGGCGATGGCACGGATGGGATTGCGATGGACGATAGTCATCATCAACGGTTTGAAGGGAACCTGGTTCATGAGCGACCACTTGTAATCCTCCGGGCGAAAGACTTCGGGGGTGAGCTTTCCGAGTTCATAGGTCTTCTCGGTTGACCCGACCCGACACGTCAGCGAGATTTTCTCACCACGGAGTTTTTTCAACGCCTCCAGAAGATCGATCCAGGAGTGGATTTTCTCGTTGTTGACGGCGAGGATTTCGGCGTCGCGTTCTACTCCGGCGTTGGCGGCCGGTGAACCCTTGCGCACGTCCGCTATCACCGGATGCGCCAGATCGACGGTCAGGGCCGTACCGATCTTCATTTCGCCCCTTTGCTTACTCGGCCGAATCTCTTTGGTCAGGACCTTACCGTCGCGCAATACGATCAGGCGGGTTTTCTGTTGGCCTACCTGCTGGCTGATTTCCTTGAACTTCCGCCACGTGGGCGAGGGTCTGTCGGCATAGGATAAGATAATGTCGCCGGGGCGCAGGTCCGCCGCCTCGGCCGGAGAACTACTGAAAAGGGAACCCTTTACAATCGCCATGATTTCCAGGCGGGGCGTCATCCCCAATACGTCCAGGAGGTTCCAGTTGCCCCCCCCGGCGATCTCGCTGCGAGAAAAGACCAAGATCGCACCGCCGTCGGTCCTGAAGGCGACCTGGTACTTTTTGATGCTGACCGTTTCGCCGTTACTGTCCGTCAGTTCAATGTCCTTTTCCTTGGGCCCCTGCCGGTCCACGACCATCCTGCCTTCAATGCGGGTCCCATCGGTCTTGTAGTAGACGTCACTGCGGTTTAAGACGTCCGGTTGCTGCTCGAACGTAAGCTTCTGCTGCCCGCGCTGTACGGTTACTTTGCAGGGCTTACCGTCCAGGTCCTTCTCGATGGCTGGAATCTGCCAGGGGTGTTCGATTTTCCGTTCGTTGATGGCCACCACACGGTCACCGGGACGAAATAGGCTGTCGGTAATCAACTCTTCTTCCGGGTTCGCAACAACGAGAGTTTGGGCCGGTGAGATGCCGAACTGCGGTATGCCCAGTTGTTTGTTGTATTTGGCGATCAGGGAAGTTTTCCCAATCCACGTTCTCCCGTCGACATCGCGCGCAAGGGTAACGTCAAACTCTTCGTTCTTCGACGCCAGGGAGGCGGTTATACCGATATCGGAAAAGCGACTTACCTTCTTCCCGTCGATGGTCAGGAAGCGGTCGCCCGGTTTCAGGCCGATGGATTCCTTCGGGGCGGTGGCGTCGGGTTGGACCGACCAGTCGATCTTCGTTTTCGACGCCGGGGAGTTCTCAGCCGTCCCGCCTACCACGGGAGCATTAAACTTCATCCCGATCATGCAGATAATGATGAACAGGACGGCGGAGAGGATTATGTTCATGACCACGCCGGCTGAAATCACCACCAGGCGTTTCCCGACAGATGCTGCGTGGAAGGAATGAGGATCGATGGTATCGTCTTCATCGAGAGGCTTGAAGTCCTCCTGCCCGAGCATCTTGACGTATCCCCCGATGGGGATGGCGCAGAGGCAGTAATCTGTTTCGCCCTTCTTAAACCCGACTACCCGCGGGCCGAACCCCAAAGCGAACCGCTCGACCTTTATCCCCGCCCACCTGGCGCACAGATAGTGTCCCAGTTCGTGCACGAAGACGACTACCCCCAGTCCGATCAGAAACTGGATCAGCGGCCAGAGAAAAATGCTCCAAAATCTGATAAGCCAATTCACGACGGTGTCGGCAAGTATGTCCATGTACTCCTCAATTCATCTGTTGATTTGCCGGGCCGAGGACCGTGTTCTTCTCTTGGTGGTATGATAGTGCTGCAGCGATCTGCTGCCGCGCCCAGTTGTCGGCTTCCAGCAGTACGTTTAATGTTACGGTTGTATCGGCCGAATCGGTCCAGTTTCCCAGTACCTGTTCGACGAGGGGGACGATCCGTCCGAACGGTATCCGCCCGGCCAGAAAGGCATCGACGGCCGCTTCGTTGGCAGCGTTCAACACCGCGCCACTCGCGCCGCCACGGCGGATAACCTCGTACGCCAGTTCCAGGGCGCGAGCGAATCGGCCGGTCACCGGGCGAAATTCCAGCTTCGAGACGGTGCTGAAGTCCAGCGAGCCCGTCTCCCGCTGTGGCCGATCCGGATAGTGCAGGGCGTAGGCGATTGGACCTTTCATGTCCGGGTTGGCGAGTTGCGCGATAATCGAACCGTCGCAAAATTCCACCATCGCGTGAACAATCGACTGCGGGTGAATGACAACCTCCATCTGCTCCCCCGAGAGCCCGAACAGCCAGTGGGCCTCGATAACCTCCAGCGCCTTGTTCATCATCGTTGCCGAGTCGATAGTAATCTTCGGACCCATCTGCCACGTTGGATGGGCCAAGGCCTGCTTCACAGTAGCTTCGGCGGCTGCGCGGTCGTCCAGATCGCGCAGTGAACCGCCGGAAGAGGTGATAATGACGCGGCGGACGTCCTTTCGCAGCCCGGATCGCATACACTGAAATATTCCCGAGTGCTCACTGTCCACGGGGAGAACGGGGACGCCGGCTTCGCGCGCGGCGGACATGACGATCTGTCCGGCGCAGACCAGGGTTTCCTTGTTGGCCAGCGCCAAAGTCGCCCCGGTCTCGATCGCCGCCAGTGTCGGACTCAGTCCCGCCGCTCCGACAACGGCGCTTAGCACAATGTCCGGGCGGGTCCGGCGGACCAACTCGCACATCGCATCCGGTCCGCTCAGGAGCTTCACACCGTCGGGCAATTGGGGGGCAAGCTTCCAGGCGGATTCGACGCTGGCGATGGCGACGGCCTGGGGGCGATACCGGCGGGCCTGCTCACAAAGCCGCTCCCAGTTGTTTCCCGCACCCAGCCCGCAGGCCTGCAGCGCCGGCGGGTCGTCCAGCAATTCCAACGCCTGCTGCCCGATACTGCCGGTCGATCCCAAAATAGCTACGCGCTTTGACAAATCAGTCGTTCCGCTCCCTTCACTTTTCTTCTCGAAGACCCCCACAATCACTTGGCGCTATTCTGGCACATTCCACCGCCGCTTGCAACAAAGAGTAGTCCGGCGTCTCCTAAGAACTTGCAGACTTTCTTTGAACCCTCGCTTGCGAGGGACCAACCCACCTTATACTTATCAGTGCAATCCGTGTAATTTGCCTACCGGCCCGTCGAGAACCTTCCCTCGACCCTGAGTTGCTCGGGACCGAAGGGCTGGGTCGAACGACAGGCAGGCCTGTGGACTACTTTCGTCAGTCTGAGTATAATCGCCGTTATGTACGACAAGCTCGAACATGACGAACTGATTCACGAGAGTTTCCTGTTTCAGGTCCACCGGTTGCAGTTTCGTACGTCGGAGGGCAAATCGGTCCTGCGCGACCTGGTCAAGCACAACGGTGCTGCGCTGATCTTACCGGTACTGGCGGATGGGTCGATCGTGATGATCCGCAATTACCGCTACGCCTTCGAGCGGTATCTCTGGGAACTGCCATGCGGGACGCTGGAAGACGGCGAGGACCCGGTGATATGCGCCACTCGCGAACTGACCGAAGAGACCGGATACACCGCCGGGCGGATGGAGAAGCTCGGATCGTATTGCTCCTGTCCGGGCTACAGCAACGAGGTTATCCACGCGTTCCTGGCGACCGATCTGAGTTCTGGGAGGCAGGTGCTGGACGACCACGAGGACATTACTGTCAAAGTCACACCCGACCAGAAGGTCCGCCGGATGGTCGCGGATAACCAGATTACGGATGGCAAGAGCATCGCTGCGTTGAGTTTGTACTGGCTGAAAACAGGCAATAAGCAATAGGGATTGGGTATGGGATTAGGCAACAGACCATATTGGCGGGAGGGTGGATTCAGCCCGGCCGGCGGCGGGCACGGAAGGGGTGGGATGAGAATCGGTATGCCGCGCCCCTCCCCCATGATCTTGCGGATCATGATCCTCTGCGGGGTGATTTGGCTGGCGCAGATCATCATTGTCATTGCCAAGGGAAATCTGTCAGTATTCTTCGGTGCTACGGCCAAAGATTGGTGGCAGGTCTGGCGGTATCTGACGTTTCAGTTTCTGCACAGCCCCGAGAGCATCAGGCACATCGCCCTTAATATGCTGGCGCTGTATTTCTTTGGTATGCCGTTGGAGCGCGCCTGGGGTTCCAGGAGGTTTCTGAGGTTTTACCTCTGGTGTGGCGCGTTCGCCGGTGTGAGTTATGTGGTCATGAGTTGGCTTCTCCTGCCTCAATCCATGTGGTACACACCACTGATCGGGGCCTCCGGAGGTGTTTTCGCCGTGCTGTTGGCATGTGCGGTGCTTTTCCCCGGTATTCGGGTGATGGTCTTGTTCATTTTCCCGTTATCGATTCGAGCACTGGCCATTATCGTGTTCGCGGGGATGGTGTTGGTGTTGCTGATGGGCTTCAGCCGTGGAAATGTGATGGCTAATCCGGGCTTCTGGTCGGACGTAGCTCACCTTGGAGGGGCGGTAGCGGCGGCGGTCTGGATATGGGGCCTCCCGAAGGTTCGCCAGGCCGGTGAAGAGGCCAGGGAAAAGGCCAACAAGGGCGCCTGGGAACGAAAAATCCGCAAGCAGCAGGCTGAACGGGGCCAGATCGACTTCATCCTGGACAAAATCCGGCGGGAGGGGATCGGGAACCTTACGAACAAGGAAAAAAAGATCCTCCGGGACGCCACCGAACGGCAGCGGCAGGAGGATCGGCGGATTGAACGCATGTAATCCCGGAAAATAACGAATTTGAAAACCCGAATGAGGAATTGCATCTCACGGTGACAGCCATGAACTACGTTTCCACTCGCGGGCAGGTCGAACCGGTCGAATTTCAAGACGCCGTCCTGATGGGCCTGGCCGACGACGGCGGGCTGATCATTCCACAGTCCATACCCGCCGTGGCGGATCGACTGGGCGATTGGCGCTCGATGAGCTACAGCGAACTTGCCTTCGAGGTGATCCGACTCTTTGCGTCGGACATTCCACCCGACGACCTCCGAGAACTGATAAACAGGACGTACGGTGAGGCGTACTTTCTAAACGACCACCCCTCCCGCGGGGGGGTGGGGAAGGTGGCCCCGGTCGTGCGGGTGGGAGAGTGCTTCATCCAGGAGCTATGGCACGGACCTACGCTGGCGTTCAAGGACGTGGCGTTGCAACTGCTCGGGAATCTTTTCGAGTACATCCTTGCGCGGCGCGGCGGAAGGCTGAACATCCTCGGCGCCACCAGCGGGGACACCGGAAGCGCGGCGATTGCGGGTTGTCGCAGCCGAGCCGGAATCGATATATTCATCATGCACCCCCACGGACGCGTCACGCCCATCCAGGAACGCCAGATGACGACCGTCCTGGACGCCAACGTCCACAATATCGCCATTGATGGGAGCTTCGACGATTCCCAGCGGATAATGAAAACCCTCGCGGCCGACCTGCGGTTCAAGCGCAAGTATTCGCTCGGCGCGGTCAACAGCGTCAACTGGGCTCGCGTGCTCGCGCAGATCGTCTACTATTTCGCCGGCGTCTTCGACGTGCAAACCGCCACCGGCGCCGAGACCGTCCGTGTCTGCGTCCCGACGGGTAACTTCGGTGATATTCTCGCCGGATGGTACGCCATGCGGATGGGCTGTCCGATCTCGCAACTGATCCTCGCGACGAACGAGAACAACATCCTCGCCCGCTTCTTCAACACGGGACGATATTCCCTTGGCGAGGTCCACCATACGCTCGCCCCGGCGATGGATATCCAGGTCCCCAGCAATTTCGAGAGGTACCTTTACTATCGCCTTGGCGAGGACCCGGCCGAACTCCGCCGGGTCATGCAGCAGTTCGCCTCAACCGGTTCTCTCTGCGTCGAACCCGAGGCGGAGGGGACGGTCGATCCTCGGATCGTTTCGGATTCGGCGGATACCGGGAACATCCTCGAGGCCATTCGACGTGCATATGAAAAATACGATTACGTCATCGATCCGCACACCGCCTGCGGGTGGAGCGTGGCCGAACGCGTCGCTACACCCGTCGCCGCTCTCGCCGGGGAGGTCCGAACCGCCGTCGCCGACGAACCGGTGCTGTGCCTTGCCACGGCGCACCCGGGTAAGTTCCCCGACGCCATCCGCCAGGCCACCGGAAAGGACATCGCCCGCCACCCCGCCATCGACGCACTGGCCGGTCTGCCCACGAGATGCGAACTGCTCCCGAATGACGAACAGGCGGTAAGGGACTTTATTATCAGGACGATAGGTTGACGTCTTATGGCCCGGGCACTCTGTTATTCGGACAGCCCCGGGGTATAATGCCACCAAAGGAACCCAAAGGAACCGGATACATGAGCATCGCGCACGAAGAATGGCTCAGGCAAGCCGATTATGACATGGACACAGCTGAATTCATGCTCGGCGGCGGGCGATGTTTCTATGCGGTCTTCATGTCCCACTTGTCCATCGAGAAAGCCATCAAAGGACTGTATCAATTCAAGCTCGGTGAGGTTCCGCCAAAAATTCATAACCTGATGTACATCCTTTCCAGAACCGGTAGCAATCCGCCTGAGGAAATTGAAAAATTCCTAATAAGGCTTAACGAGGCAAACATAGCGACACGCTATCCCGACGATATTGCCGCGATTGGAGCCCAGTACACCACAGCAGTTACAAGAGATATCCTTGGCAAGGCGAAAGAGGCGCTTCAATGGATAAAAAGACAGTTTTGAAAATCATCCGGCAGTTCGGCCAGGCATTGCTGGATAATGGAATTCACTCTTCCAGGATCATTCTGTACGGATCTTATGCCCGAGGCGACTGGGGCGAATGGAGCGACATAGACCTGGTCGTGATCTCCGATAACTTCGCAGACAAAGGTTATTGGGAACGGATCGACGTACTTTCTGAAGCGATTTTCGCTGTTCATAAGCCTATCGAAGCCGTCGCCATGACCCCGGAAGAATGGGAAAGCGGAAAGTCCATGATCGTCCATTTCGCTAAGGACGGCGAACTGGTCTATTCGGTATAACCAACCGTGCGGAAGCCCGTCGTCAAAACAGTAGAATAACAATGTCGTCCACAAGTTACTGCAGATCGTTCTGCTGCTTTGTGCACGTTGTTCACCGCTAAAAGGGACAGGACAATGACCAAGATAGCGATTATCGGAGCGGCCGGACGGATGGGGCGGCGGATTGCGGGACTGGCGATTGAGAGCGAGCAGTTCGACATCGTCTCGG
>SDBT01007524.1_pt1 | contig 17908 bp, 26 predicted proteins | sample 2277101 | NCBI WGS metagenome assembly SDBT01 (sample SAMN10404973, study PRJNA504765) | marine sediment metagenome | isolation source: marine sediment core GS10_PC15, 103 cmbsf | place: Arctic Ocean: Southern Knipovich Ridge | collected 2010 | reverse complement strand
GCTAAATATTTTCCTCTAATAATTCATACATGACGCTATCTGTTTTATCTGGATTGTACTTTGGCAAAAGCCCCTGAAAATTAAAGCCAATATGTTCCAAAAACTTACATCGCTTGTCATCTGCCTTGCATGTCGTTTGGACCCTGTGAAAGTTTTTATCCTTCATGATTCTGAGCAACATTATTTTGGTCACTTCAAAGCTCTTCCTCAGATTCCTTTTTAAATCCTTATCATACAAAACCCAAGCCTCGCCAACTCCTTGCCAATAAGAGCAGATACCCCCAATAGCACGAACAGTTGCGACACCCTCATAAGCAGTGTAAATTTCTCCTGGTTTTGCACGCTGGAGAATATCATTATATAGGGTTTCAGAAGGCTCAACGAATAATCCTTGCTTAAACAACCATTTTAGATGACAAGGTTGAAATGGAGAAATCTTCATAATCCGCCCCCTTCAACTTCGTAGATTATGCCCCCTATTTTTTGTGGCAACGGTAAAACTTGTTTAATGACCAGCCTCTCGTCTCGACTCCAAGACCCGTCGAATTCATGAAGAAAATCTATGCTTTTAGGCTCTGTTGCCTTATCCAAAATCATATCGGAATCCGTAAAGACTATGTCTTCATAAACACCGTTGGATCTGATTATTTGCCCGCCGACACTGTCGAAAAACTTAATTACCACTTTTGATATCCGCTTAAGCCTTCCAGTCAAGATGCCCCCTTCGAAATCAGGGGGCATTGGCTCCAATTCACCTTCATAGGCCAAACCAGCAATGGTGCGATTGGAATACTCATCTGTGGTAACGATCCCGCTACTTACAATCTTAGAAGCACTCGGAGCTCCATCTACCAAAATAGCAACAGTCAGCCCTTCTAAATGGGATAAGCCTGTAGTGTGTATCTTTAGTACTTTTTCACCTTTCCCCGACGAGGCCGTATGCGTACCCCATAGAGTCGTGTCGATCACAGTCGAGGTGTCCGGATTTTTCAGCGTGTAGGTGTTAGCGTCCAGTTTAACAACTTTCCAGACCGCATTTAATTCGGTCATGACCAAGGAACCTTCAATCCGCACAAAGTCGTTTGTAACCAAACCATGAGCGGTAGAGGTGACAACACCAGGATCAGCCTTAGTTACGCTGGTAATGGTAACAGCCGCGCCTAAATCTATTTCGTTACCACTATCAACAAACCACGCCCCGGTAATATCAGTGCCGAAATCTTGAGGTTTTTTACGCTCAATATAGTTTTTCGTAGCGGTAGGCAAGATCGTTCTTTCCACTTGCATCCACAGCTCATCCTCAAGGGTTCCGGGGATAACGGCAATCGATTTAATTAAACCATCGGTCTCAATCCGGCTCCAACCTATTTGATCCTCTTCGCGCTTATAAGAAAGGGCTAAAAGAACACCATCGCTTCTAAGAGCAAAGACAATAGTCAAGGGCTCTGTCATCACGGCCAGCTCAACCAAAGTTTTGCCCTCAAGTAATTGGCCGCTGATAATATTTAGATCCCTGGTCGCAAAGCCCTGTATCTGTTCATCAAAGATTAACTCATTAAGACGGACACCGCGAAAGGCAATATATAAAAAAGCGTTGTTAATGATGGCGGGTGCTACCGGATCTGTGCCGCTGCTGTTCTGTTTGCGATGCGTCACGTTCGTTGGACTCATAGGATTAGCTCTGTCACTTGAACTCATCCGCCAATTACCCCCGGCGGTGCCGATAATAACATCCTCCAACGAGCTGATCCATTGGATTTGGTTGATTTGATCACCATCAAGTCTACGGATAAAAGCCTGATCGTCGTCACTTCCAGCCTCGAAATTATCGAAATCATCTGATTTACTAGCCCAGACGGTGGTCAGTAAATGCTCGCTACCAGCATAGATTAAGCGATTATCATAGAAGCTTACAGCCCTGGGCCATCCCCTAAAATCACTCCAGGCACCTTCGCACCAATCATCCGTGGCTATTACATTGCCTAAAGCTTCTATTACGGTAGCTATAACCGTAGTTGAATTAGTAAAGGTCGTGATTTCAACAATCCCGTCTGTAATGAATTCATCAATATTAAAGTCGAATTGTACTTTAGTTGTGGCGAAGGGATTGGCAAAAGTCACCGCAACTCTATACAACGCGCCGCCGTCTATTTCTTCGCCGCTCGTGGCCACAGTCCGACCTGCTGATTCCCCTTGCGAGCTATAAATCCTTACGATCTCGGACGTAACTCCGTCATCATAACTGCGCTGTAACTCAATGGTGCCCTCAACGAGTAAAGCCACTGTAAAGGTCCACGTAGTCCCTTTGCTTACCTGAATGTATTCGGAAGCGTTAACCCCACTAAAAAATCCTGAGATCGCTGAATCCTTCCGGGGATGGGATATTTTGAATAACGCCCCCACATGCCCGGCATCGAATAAAGCACTTGAGGCCGTAAGCGTTAAATTCGTCCCGGTAAAGGTTAAAGCTGGGGCCCAGTCCGTGGTGTTTCCCGGAGGCGTTGGATTGCCGCCGCCACTTAAATGCGTTGTTAATGCCTTGAAAAAGGAGGTTTCAGTAATGGTTTCAGTACCGTCGAATTCTTCAGCAACAAAGGGTGCAATTATTACTATTTCCGTTGTGGTTGACGAGTTATGAAGTTCAAAGGACGCATTGTAATTGGTAGTCGACGCTATAGTAACCCTGGCACCGACAAGGAAAGCATTGGTAGTAGTTGGGATACCAACAAGACCGCCGCCTTTATCGGCTGCTGATGCAAAACAAGTATCCCCTGTAGAAAAGGTCTCTGCATTAAATGTAGCGGTAATTTGAATAGAAGTCCCTACGACTGTTCCGGCTTTCAAAACATGGGTGCCATCATAGTTTGCGGTCCCGGTTAAAGTTATAGATTGTCCTGCGGTAAAGTCATGTGAGCCAATCGGAATAGTAACAAGACCTCCTCCATCATCTACCGCCGCCGCCGCGTCTAAAGTGGTGTCCGCTGCTGGTGGATTTATGGCACTACCGGCAATGAAAACAATATCATTTTTAGGATAATTCGTTGAAGTAGCCCAGGCAGGATACCCCGGAGCAATCGTAAGCGTCTCATCAAGGTTGGCAGTTAGAAACGGGCCATTCTTTATGGGTGCTTCTGCTAACGTCCAAGCTGTATTAGTAACTCGTGAAAGCTTTCTAGGCTTATTCCTTCCGTCAACGATATACATGACATCGGCAGACTGGGTGAATTGTATCTCCGCAAGATTGGCTGCTAAATAAGGAGAGATGGCGATAATGGTTTCTGTGCCGCCGAAGGTCTCCGCTGTATATGCGGAAATGACCCGTACTAGATTGGAGGTCGTTCCCTCTTGGACTGTAAACGTTGCGTTGTAATTCGTAGACCCGGCTATAGTGATTTTGCTGCCGACACCATAAAGATGCGCGGTTACGGGGATATCTACATGCAGTGGGGCAACCTCAACGGCGGCGGCATTATCTATCGTCGTTGACTCAAAGGAACTTGTCACAAAGGTAAGGGCTGGAGTAGTAGCGCCCAGGAAAACACGGATATAAATCTCCCCGAATTCAAGGATATAGGCAACATCCCGGTTAAAGACAAAAGGGATGACCCTCGAAGCAGTTACCCCACTTTTCTTGGCTTCTTTGATGAATTCAGTACCCGGCCTGAAATCAGCAACCCCGGTTTGTTCCAGAAGATGGTTTTTCAGGGTTAAACAGCTATTAAAATACCGAGCAAAATCAGTTCGGCCCTTAAGCTTCGGGGTAACTTCGCCGGAATTAAAAGAATGGATTACTCGTTTTGCCATTGTTTACCCATTCGATACCCGTACAAGATGATTTCTTCTATTCCCAAACCGTGCGCGAACCCACTCTGTCGGATTAACCTTCTGCCAATCAGCCTCTAAACCTTCAAGAGCATTGGTGGCTTTGGCCTCCGGAAGAATCTCCGTTTTTAGATGATCTTTCAGCTCTTGTTTAATCTGGACCCCGTTTTCACCACGTAAGGCTACAGCCATCTTTATTGCAAGATGATGGGCAATCACATCTACTGCGTACGGATGAAGTTCCCCAAAATTGACGATATTCTTGACATACAGGATCTTAGCTTCTCCCTGATTGGTTAAGAGCCGATCTCCTTCAACCGAAAACGCGTAATCCTTGAACTCCATTTGTAAAACCCGGAGCACGTCAATAGGTAAAACAAACTGGTTATCCCAGTCAAAGGCCGGGCTAGTGGCATCTTGAGCCAACACCGCTCTTTTTAAGGCACAGCGCCATCGATAACGGACCAGCGACTCTTCTTTTGCCTGATCAAAGAAAAGATTACATAATCTTATTGCCTTCTTCGAACTGGTATCTTGGTTCGAGTCCACGTCAAGGCTTGAGATAGGCGCAGTCCCTAAATACTGGAGGCTCATATTGCACATTGAAATTTTATCAGGCATAAATCCTCCTTAAGAAGGGGAAAAGCAGAGCAGAAAAGGGACCAAACGGACTCCACCCATCCCCTAAAAGGTTAAAAATCTAGGGTCAGAGGGAAAGGTAAAAACCCCCCAACCCTATCTTTATGACGACATTACGCGTCAAGGTTAATGAGCCGAACCAAGGCATACTCAGCCGCAGCATTCACGGACCGAACATAACCAATAATCGGATCAGTTACCGCACCAACACCCACCGCACCAGCTACAGCAATCGCCGCAGGATATCCAACAGCTTCGCCTATGACCAGCGTTTCCGAAGTATCAACCAGCAAGGCAACATCCCCAGCTGTTTGAATCCAAGCGAAAAAGGCTGTGGTCAGATCAATTACCGGCACACCAACGACAGGAGCCGTTAAGGTGGTCGGAGCAACGATAATCCCATTGTGCTGATTCAACGACAGCGTAAACTCAGTTGAAGTATCAATTGCCTCTGCTAAAGGTTCATGCAACGTAATTACTGGCGTGGTCGTATTTGTATGGCTCAAGATTGGATAAAAACCACCCAAGCCCGTCACCTTATTGAAATGAATCATACCGTTATCATACTGGTTCGCGGTCAAGGCTGTAGTTATCGTTTGTCCGACAACAACATCACGATCCCCTACAGCTCCGGTCGTCCCTGCACCACCCACAGCTTCTTGATGGTTAGCAATAGGCGCGGGAGCTTGCATCAAATTCCCTTTAATTACACTGGAACCACCGACCAATACATATCGGAACAAGCGAGTCTGACCCGCTGAGTAATCCCGAAATTGCGCTCCGATACTATGCTTCTGAGTGCTTGACTCTTCATAGATGGTCTGGCGTAAATTCGCCGGATCAACTATAACTTCGGGGAAAAACCCGAATCCACTTAATTTAGTCATTATATTTACTCCTTGATTTGTTTATTAAACCCCACCATGTGGGTTATCCGACGATTGCGGTTGCTTCCTCATCAATTTCAATCTGCACAACCTTCTCTTCCTCAAGCCGAGTGACATTGAAAAAAGAGGACATATAGAGGTAGTCGATAAAACTACGATCCGCACGTTTATCACTCTGCGTCCGGATGTTTTGCCACATCGCCCGACCCAGGCCTGATTTCGCCCAAACATAACAAAATCGGTCGGTCCCAGGTGTCGTGGTTCCGGCCTCTAGACGATTCGAAACGATCCAACTAACGCCCATCCACTCGAAAGTCATTTGCCCGCCTTCCGCTAATGGTTTGTTAATAGCAAAATCACTCGAAACTACCCGGTCCTGGCCCATCAACCCAGTATACAGGGCTTTCGGAGTAATAGCCCCGTACAGCCTATTTTCAGGGGTATCGATGTCAACGTCATTGTCAGTAATGATACTCAGAGCCGTGCGTACCTTCAGCTCATTTAAATTCACATTACCGGAAGACGCGCCGACAGTAATCCCTACTTTCTGCGTGCTGGGTAGTGCAATAGAGGTTGTCGTTCCATCAGGGCCTTCGGCAATAGCAGCGCCGCCCAAAGCTTCAAGATGGATAGTGTCAAAGGTCCGGCCATAGGCCCCACCTGCCGCGACAACGTATTTACCTTCTTTATTGGTAAACATCTGAGCGCGATCAAAGGGGTCGATGTTATGCCCCCAATGGAAACGACGAGGAGTAACCTTGCGTCTGAAGTGCTCGATATCTTGGTGCGGGGATTCCGGAAAACGGCTATTGTCTTCCTTGAACTCGGTAAGTCCGACCTGGTCGAAATAATGCGCTCGACCTGTGGCGGGTTCTTCGAGGGCGGTTTGTTCAAGCTTTTTAGTAAGCTGCTGCGCTCGTAATTCAGTCAAGTCGCTAAACTGATCAACGTGATGCGCCTCAATATTGAAAAATGCTTCTGCCATGATAAATACTCCTAAATTTAGGGTTTTAGCCTAGACTGTCAGAGTATCTGCTATTTAGCAGGTCTGGCAAAAGTCGCGCGAGGTTCGACATTGCATCGAAGTATCTCGCAACTCAGCTTGTTAATGTGTTTATTTTACTGCTTGTTCTTCCTTGTCCTTAAACCATTCGACGTAAAGATGCTTATAATATGATTGTAACATATAGTGAGGACCATTTGGGTTAATAGCTAGTACTTTATAAGAAACGTTGGCCGGTAATCTTCCTACATCCGATCTCTCTGCCATTATCTTAAATACCTCACTAAGCTCTTGTTCTTTAGGGTCAAAATAATAACTCCAAGTATACCTTTTAGTATTCTTTGTGGTAGTCATTACAGTTTCTTTTTATTATAAGTACTGGGGATTGGAATCGAACCAATGACCTCACACTTAAGGGACGGACCTTAAACACGTGCTCTAACCGGCTGAGCTACCCCAGTCATTTTGTTATATTCTATTTAAAGTCAGATGCTACTTTGGGGTATCCCAGTCCCCTATTCCTATCCTTCTATCTTCCGCTTTTACCATGAAAGAAATGTTTACATCTTTTATTATTCTAAGTCCGTACACATGTGTGGATTTACCAGAGGTATCGCCTGTTTCAAACTGTAAATCTTTAATTCTACTCTCCGTAAGTAAAATTACTCCGGGTTCATCTCTGTGATTTTTATCCCATTCCAAAAACTTCTCCAAAACTAGATCAAGTATTTTCCCCATTATTTAAAGTCCGAGACCATCCTGGGTGGCCCGACCGGTCTAGTATTTCCCCTATTCCTAGATCTTGCCTTATAAAGCTCTTGAAGCGCAGCATCAGCTCCCGCAACCTTGCGATTATACGGGCTGTCCTTATCATAAAGGGCATTATGTATCTGTTTGTCTATATCCGCCGGGGTCAAAGGCTCATCAGCACCAAGTAGACTTGAATCCTCGCTTAATGTATCAATGACCTGGCTTTCAAAAGCAGTGATAAATTCAAAGTTGCGGCCAAGGCCTAATTTTTCTACTATCTCTCCTAACCCACGGTTATTGAAAAAGGTTGAAACCTTTTTAAGCTTTATATCAAAGGCACCACCCCACTCCTTGTGCAACGCATTAGTGGTGGCTAGCGTTTCGTCGGTTTCCGCTTGGGCCTGTGCTTTTTGAAGATTGATATTGTCTTGCTCTTGAAACGCGACCATCGCCTGCAATTGTGAATTGGATAGATTGGCTTTGTGTGCGACTTCCTGGACGAGTTTCAACCTATCAGCACTAGGCACTAAACCCTCGCCGAATTCAATTTTATATCCCTCAGGAGTGTCGGGTTTGCCACCAGCCTTATGAAACTGGTCCCAAACACTTTGACTAGCATCTTTGCCGGGCTTGGCAATCTTATCAGCACCAACCATTGCATTGACTTCAATTAAGCCCTTAAGTGCGTTCGGGAGGTCCTTATATTTGTCTAGCACCTTGGATTCCAATAGCTCGGTTGCCAAAGGCCCTTCTCCAATCTTGGTAGCTAAAACCTGCCGCCACCCCTCTTTGAATGATAGGTTGTCATCCATTAAACCAGCTAACACATTCCCGGACGGCTCAAGTCCCGGAGGCGTGGTGGCTGGAGTCGAGGGAGTAGTGACAGCAGGATCAGCAGGAGGAGGAGTGGCTAAAAGATTCCCTGACCCTGGAACAGCTGTCCCTGTTGTTGCTGGTGGTGCATCAATTACGGCTTCTTCTTCCATTATTCCTTTTACATTTACATTTGAAGGGTGTTAATTAGTCTATTCGTTGTCGATATAATGCCTTGCAATTCCTCAGTTTGTGAAATTATGCCGTCGATTACTGGACAATAAGGAGGATGTAAAGAAGCATTCTCGGCTGCACACACAACAGGCCCGGGAATCTCAGGAGGTAAAACATGGGATAAACGGTCGGCTAAAGTACTAACCAACCCTCTTAAAGTTGTAATGTCTTTTTGTTGGGTCTCTAAAAAGACCACAATGCTTAATGGTTGATCATCTTCTTGCATAGTTCTATCCCTTTTCCTTTATTTCTACTTTCTTGTAAGATACTTCACTAATAATATCCTTTTCAGGAAGAAATCCACCACCATCATGCGTGTTATACCCTGCTCCGAATGAATCAGCATCATCAGCAAAATACCAATGGATTAGAACTGGATCTTTTTCTGACGGACAGTACATATTGTAAAATCCTGGCTCCATTATTCCTTTTGTGTTAACGGTTCCTTTGTTATTTTCCCCAAAATGTGAAGAAACAAACAACGCTTGCCCTCTTGAACCGGGTCTACCTTTATATTTGCCTTGAAAAACCCGGAAACTTCAGCTAAATCATACATGACGCGCTTAACCCGTTCTGATTCAACGTCAAACACTTTTAAATAATCCCTATGTAAATCTGATGGGTCGGTCCGTAACTCCTCAATATCAAAACAATCCCTACCTAAAAGCCAATTGACAAACCTCTTCGCACGATCATTGACCCTGGTAATTGGAGCAGGCTTCGGGTCTGTCGAAAGAATCTCCTTTATGATATCAGTTCTGGGCATGAATTTTCCTTAAAAGATGATCAGATGCAAGAGAGTTTTCGGTAATTTGTGATTCAAGTCCAGAGAAAATTACAGCACCTCTATCTGTTCGTTTCACTTCTTCTATGCACTCCAATCTGTTATAATCAGATATTAGCACATCCTCATCATCAAAAAAGATATCCATGGCCTTAATTAGTTCGCTCTTGGTCATTGCGGTCTGGTATTCAAATCCTATAATAAATTTTCAAATAGTGCCCTTCTCTGATGATTTGAATAATCCAATTCAATTTAATGCTGTGCAATTTCACAAGTCCATTGATGCACTGTTCTTCATTATCATCAGAGCCAATTATAGTACTAATAATTTTAATCATTTTAGTATCATTGCGGTCTGGTATTCAAATATCCCCTAATCAGGTCGTTAACAAAAGCCTCTGAAGGCGGAACATTTGTTGAATCAACATTGACTTCATAATTTGTGCCCTTAGCAAGGACCCTGCACATATCCCCGTCTTTAACATAGCTGATTTCGAAAATAAAGATTGCTGGTGGTGGAATGACAAGTCTTGCATGTCCTGGGGTAGCTGCCACTTTTACCCCCTTGAATTCCGATTCATCATCTTTTATTCCCATTGTTACCGCCCCAAATTCCTCTGGAGGTACATCTTTAATAGGCGCTCTTTCTTTTGCTGCACTCTTCTTGCTTTTACTTTCTTTATCTGCCATAAGATTACGCTGCTCCTAACACGCTTAAAGGTGAATTTTCCTTAGTTTCCTGTTGCAGAGCGGGTACTGCCTTCGCTGCTTCCGCAGCCATTGCTACGTTGCGTTCCTGCTCTGCTGCTTGTGCTCTTGCCTCCCTGATCTCAAGGACAACGTCCTCGTCTTTGAGAATTCTCGTAGGTATGCCCCAAACATCAGCACCGATCCTGGCGATCTCATCAAAATCGATTGGGTCAAGAACTTCCGGCTTAACCTCGGCATATGGGAGAATGAAATTCGTAAACCCTTGTATAGATCGAACATTCAAACTTTTGGCAAGGATTGCGAGCCTCCCCCTATATTCAATCTCAAATCCCGGTTGATCCCGTATCGCTTCAGGCATAGGCGGAAAGATATTTTGGCGCATTAATAAATTAGCCGAGCGATTAACAACCGGATCTAGCAACTCCACAAACGTGCGGCCGGTAACAATCCCCAATAAATCAATTTTCTCATTCAAGCGCTCGCCTATTTCGAACGCAGTTCGCTCCTTGGCCGCATCTAAGGTACTCAAAAGCGCGAAGTAATCCTGAAAATAACTCTTCTTTATTGCATCCTCTTGTTTTTCAAACATCCATTGGGCCAACTCATATCTGCCCCTGGACTCCATGAATTCAGGTTTATTTCCCGCCTCGTTAGGGCGATAGGCAAATTTCATGGAAGGCGCAATGTTTATGGCCATGAGATCATCGTCCGGAAGAATTATAGGTGGGTCAGCATCCCAATTAGCTTTTTTAATAAAAGTTAAGGCCATCGCATGAATCATCATATTCGTTGCTAAGATCTTCATTCCCGGCGAGCGGCCTTCAACTTCGTTGGCATCTTTGTAAAATCGAGGGCAGGCGAAAGGTTGCTCTTCATATCCGGACTCTTCCAAGACAATCTTCGTCTCTTCTTCCACATGAACGCTCATCCAGGGCATATTAATGTTGTCTCGCTTTCGTAGGTCTCTATCCTCCCGTGGCGAGGTGGCATGAATAAACCAGAATTTATCCTCCCTGCGCTTATCATTCTCAGCAGCCTCACGAACCTTTATGCTAACCTTATCAGGCCACTCAGCCATAGCTTGACGCGCAGTCCATTCGTAACGTCGATAAAGAGTATCGACTAAGCCTTTCTTATTCTCTGCAATATAGGTATTTGCATAATGAAAAGCTTTATATTGAAGCCCTCCGTTTTCATTCGGCAACACAAAAATGGCAGCACGGCCAGGGATCCCTAAATCTGCATAAACCTGTTGTATTTCAAGGGAGAAATTGGACTTGGCAATTTCATTATAAACAATCTCAGTAACATCGTTGAACCATTCGTTTACTTCCGTATTTTTCTTGAGATCTTTAGAGGTACTGGAAAGCGCAAACCAGCGCTGACTGGACGGGGTAAAATTCGAATACATCCCCGCAATAAAGGTGTCATAGGCTTCGCTAGCGGTGTTATCATAAAACTCATCATGCCTTGATTGTCCCGGAGATTCTCTCCGCGTAACCTGCCCATTGGTGGGATCAACGAAGTCGTAGACATCCTGCACAAGAGACTCCCAGTTCGACCTGGTTGTCCTTATTGCTTCCATTCTTGCTATAACCTTACATGCTAAGTCATCTGCCATGTCAAACCCCGAGTACTGACTTTGCATTTGTATTGGTTCCCAATGGCCCGGCCCCAGCCAAAACAGTATTCCGCCGCCCGAAACGCTTACCAAATTTCTTTCTTGCAGTCCGGGAAGCTGATTGGGATTCTCCTGCAACGTCTTCTATTGCCGTTGGCGGAGGCGGTGGAAGTTTCGGAGGCTTTGGTTTGTCGAATAATTTAGAGCCTGCGCCAAACGTCAAAACTTTCATTACTTTCTCACTCATTTGATCATCCTCCGGGTATTAAGTGTTGATTAAAATTAGAGTGCATTGCGGCCAATTCCCATAAAATAACACTCTCAGCTGCATGGGCACCCCTGTTAATGCCTAGCGATCTTATCCTCCAGGTATTAATTGATAAGGTTCTTTAACTCTTCGCTTCAGCCCTGCAAATACATTTAGTTTTTGTTCCTGCCCCCGTTGCCTGTCAGCACTTGAATTGATCCTTTTCGGGGTTAATTCATCCATTACACATCCTCGTAATGGGTCCATTGTGTGGTTAAAATCACCGATAGGTTCATCCAGTTGAACGTCCGTCCGGGGATCTCGTCGCCAGGTGTAATTATTAAACTCTCGTATGATGTTATAACTGGATCGGTGTACGAAGATCCTATGCTGTTGGGTTTTGAGTATTCCAGTTTTGACGTATCCATATTTAGGTCCACGTGATTTGTTAAATCCAACAACATTATAACCTGCAATGTTTAATTCTGCAATGAGACCAGGGTGAGCCGAATCCGCCCTGATTAAAGCTCTCTTATCAATGTCAAGCTCGATCAAGAGCCCTTCTAAAGAGCGCACATTTGGTTCATTCTCCCGCCGTAGATTAATTAATCCTGTTTCGTATACCAACTCCCGGAGGTATATCCGGTCTTGGAAATAGGCAAACTCGATAAACGCGGTCGGGTCAATAGAGAACCCAAAGTCAAGGCCGTAGCACCATCGGTTACACGCAAGTCTATTAGGCCAGTCGTCAGTAACTTCCCAATTTGTATAGACACAGCCCGGTCGTTGTCCTCTTTTGCCGAGTCCATAGACATCCCAATGCCATTTGGAAACGGTTCCAGCCTCTCTATTTTCTTTGGTGTCCTCCCACTTGAGGATGGAATTAGGGATTTCATTGCTCTCGGCGTGAGGCATGAAAATATAGGGGTTCTCTTGGAAAGTGGAGTGGACGTAGAGGTATTTGGAAGGATCTTGCCGAAGAGTTTCAGTGAATATCCAATGATCCGCTGCCGAAGGATTCCAAGCATAAATCTTAAGCCTCTTGGTTCTACCTTCCATTTGCCTTTTAGCTTCAAGACTGTGTTCCGTAGTTTCATCAAAAAGAGCATCGGTTTGTTTACATCCTTTTAACGTGTCAGGGTCATTGGTGCCGGCTAAATAAAGCTGACCTGCATTTTCGCCATTGGTTGGCATAGTATAGCAGGCTTTTTGATCATTCCAATTTTTTCTAGCCCAAACTTCCGGGAACTGTTCGCTTAGTATTTCAAATAAATCAGGGCCTAAAGATTTTTTTGCTACAGTTGCATCCCTTCGAAACATCCTCCCAACATACCCGGAACTCTCAGCTGCTTCCTTTACCAATGTCTGTTCGGCCCCAAACGTTTTCCCGGAGCGCATCGAGCCTTCAAGACAAATAGTCTTAGCAAAATCAGGTTTTGCCAGGTGATTCTGTATTGCAAATAGATTCTTCGCTCCCTTTATTGTACCCATACTTTTTAATTATTTCCTCAGATAACCCTTCGTAATTAATTGTCTGATTGATAATCAAGGTTTTATCTCCTTGCGCTTCGCCGTCAAGAATTTTGGTATAGAGGCCGAGATCATGAATAGCCGGGAATTTATTCTCCAATTCGAGTTCAAAACCACCATCCTTAAGAGGCTTTATTTTTTTTATAGCGTATGTCTGCTCTTCTGTAAGCTCGTCGAGACTCTTGATTGCAAAAGTTTCCGGATCTATATAATCCTTGATATTTGCTTGTGCAATACGCTTATACTTCTCAAGAACCCACCGTTGATCAATTTCAGCTTCTTTTGTTAAAGCCTCTACTTTAGCCTTAATTTTATCCTGCACCTGAACAATTTTTAACAGCCTTGTTGCCGAAGCTCCAGCGGTTTTCTTACTAAACCCAGCCTCTTTTGCCGCACGTAGACCATTAAAGTCAGTAACGTAAGAATCCACAAATTTATCGTGCTTTGCTGCGGTTTTGGGATTAATACCAACATTCATATTCTTTAACCCTTCCTAAGTAATTTCAAGAATACAAACGATTTAAATAAAAATAATAAAAAATACTTGTAATATTATAATTAAAGTATATTTATAATATTCATGGAAATAAATCCCGGAAAACTTAAATTTACCAGTCACTTTCGTAGGGCAGGCTATGAACATATGCATAAAAAATATGTACGCTATTGCTGTGAGAATGGGTGGTATAATCCAATGAAGAGACATGGTTTTTATCACTATAGATGGCTAGTCGTGGGTGAGGCGGAGAATACAGAAGGCCTTAAAATAGAATGGAGAAGAACAACCCAACGTAGTGATTACCGTTCTCAATGGGTTAATAATATTCCAGATGCAGCAAGGGCAAATGCGTGGTGCTATTTCATTCGGGAATACAACACAAAGCTCAAGAAACACGAAGATGCCTTTGATAAGGCCAAAGAATCTTGGCGCTTGTCAATGAGAAATCTTTTATTCTCCTTTGAGGAAAAAGTAGATAGGATATTAGGCACATATTCCGGAATAAAAAATTATAAAACAGAGGGAAGAATCGCACAAATTTTAGAGGTAAATCGATTACAATTAAAAGAGGTTTCCCAGACGGATAAAAAAATAGCGCATCTATATATTTGTTTAAGCGTAGTAATGAAGAAAATAAGGTTGAAGGAAATAATAATACAACACAAAAAAAGGAAAAGGAAAATGAAGAATATTAACTTAAAAATAGAAACAGATCAGGACTTAAGGGACTCAACCGCATATGTTTTAGTGTCATTACTCAATGGAGATATGCCTGTTTCTCATGCGAACGCATTTAAGGGACTTGTCAGAAATATTATTTCAATGAATGGGCAAAGGATCAGAGCGCAAATTTACAATGGAGTTAAAACCGTCAAAATCCCACAACTTGATTCCTCTTCCTTTTCTAGGGGAGACATTAAAGAACTAAGTGCTTAAAATGGAGGCATAATGCCCACTAGCAATGCAACGTCAATTTTCATGACCGATAAAACCCTTGAGTCTCGCATTAGAACCACTGGCGCAGGTAACTTCTCTGCAGGGGTGGGATTCATTGCTAGATATTATTATTTAACCCTGGAAGCTAATAGACCACCAATATCCTCTAAACAGGCACTATTTATAGCAAAAGCCTTAAAAGGATTCGTAGTTAAAATGGAAGACCTGAATATGTTAAAAATGAATATATGCCAACGGCTCTATGATACCGCAAGCTCCTGTGCAGAATTCGAAAGCTTAGCCAACGAAACCGTTGAGATGGTAACGGAGCTGGGCGAAACTGCTAGCTTTTCATTGATCGACTCGGCTTGGCATTATTCAGCCACTAAAAACAACGGGATCAATAACCCTAAGATGCAATTATATTTCAACATAGGAGATAATAAAGAATGAATCCTGGAATTAAATTTGAGCCCCCTGAAGGACTGGGAGGAAAGGAAGAATTTGAAAAGTGGCTGGACGAGTGCGCCCGGATTCTAGAGAAACACATTGACTTAGAGGCTATTTTGAGGTGCCAGGCGGAACTTGCGTGTTCCGGGTCAGCTAAAATAATAATAAAGGGCTTAAAGGACTGACAAATGAAGAAGAAGATAAATTCGCCAAGATTGACCGCTGACCTGCGAATCAAAAAAGCAGAACAAAAACCTTCCCCTTCGGGGAAACCAAAAATACAAGAAAAGGAGACTGAATCAGTAGTCATGAGCTGTCCCAGATGTCCTTTTCGAGGAACATTACCTAAAGACTGGAAGTGTCCAGTTTGTCGCTTATATTTGGGGGATTTGGTTAAAATCAAGGAGACGGAGGGGATTTAAAATATCATGAGCAATGTTCAGATAAAAACCGAGTTATTGAATTGCCCCTTTTGCGGCGGAGACGCTTCAAAATGGGATGTTTTCATGAAAAATAATGGTGATGGACAATTTGTGTTTTTCACTGGCTGTAGGAATATGGAATGTTTTATAAATCCTAGACTTGTCGTTGAAGGACAGCACGGAATTTCAAGAGAAGACGACATACCAAACGAAATCGCTGAAAATCTGTCAATTAAAAATTGGAATTTAAGGAGTCAGTGGAAAAAGGAACCGACAAAATGACTAACGCACAAATGAGAACGAAACTTCAAAGAGTACTATCGTCCCGGAGCTTAATTGAATTTAGGAAAACCAAATAATGGAAGATCTAAGTATATACAAAAAGGTTGGCACCGAAATAAAAGGAATAGAACAAATGATAGTCAGATTGTCCATAGCATGTTTAACAGACGACTTCGAAAGAGTAAAAACCTATGGGAGAGAAATATCAAAGGCGGGAGAAAGAATATCCTCTATTGTAGAAGAGAGCCTTAAATAAACATGCGAACTTGCAAGAAATGCGGGGAGGTGAAAGAACTGGAGAAATTCCCTATTATTGGCCGTAGAACAGTGGAGAAACCGTACAGAATGTATACTTGCAGATTATGTCATAATAAGGCTGTAAGAGATGGGTTTACTCCAGAAAAACATAAGCGTTACAGAAACAACAGAGATATTAACAAAATCCGAAGTCATGTCAGAAAATGGAGAAAAAACCATAGGGCGCATCTATATCAATACGATAAGAAAAGGAAAAACGAAAAAATAAAAATTGAAGATGGAATTTTTATAACAAGAAATGCCTTAAAGGAGCGAAAAAGAAGGGAGAAGCTAGTAGATGCCATAGTAAAGAAAGACTTAAAAGATAGAGGGTTCCACAAAGAAGACATAACCCCAGAACTAATCGAATGTAAGAGAGCACACATCAAACTGAAAAGGGAACTGAAAAATGAAAGATAATAAAACAATTAAAGACTTAACCAACGATTTATACGACACGATTTATACAGTAAAATCTGACAGGGATTACGTAGCCCAAGCACAACAAATTGCGAACCTGGCGGGAAAGATAATCAACGCTCAAAAAATTGCAATAGAATATAAACGCATGAGAAAAGAAATCCCTGATATTCCGTTCTTGAATACAAACTAATATTTTTTTGCCAAATTCCTTGTAATCATTTTTTGTTTATAGTAATCTCCCATAAACCAACGGAGATTATTATGTATGTAAAAGTATTTAGCAAAATATTAGATTCAAGTATTTGGGTTGAAGATGTAAACACAAGGATTGTCTGGTTTACCCTGTTAGCTTCCTGTGACGAAAGCGGTATTGCATGGTTTGCAACTTTGAAAAATCTTGCCAACCGCGTAGGTATATCCCCGGATGCTGTTGAGAAGTCCGTAAAGATATTAGAGTCCCCCGACAAGAATAGTTCTGACCCTGAGCACGAAGGTAGAAGGATAGAGAGAAGGTGCGGGGGATGGATGGTATTGAATTTTATAAAATATAGGGAAATAGCCTCAAAAGAGGATCTGAAAGCAAAAAATAGGCGGGGACAAAAGGCGTGGAGGGAAAGGCAAAATAGTAATCCAACAGTAATCGATAGTAATCCAACAGTAATCGCACCGTCATCGGCTAGTAAACAAATAGTAATCCTCTCAGAAGCAAAAGAAGAAGCAAAAGAAAAAGAAAGTAAACCAAAGAAAAAAGTCGTTCACTTCGTTCCTCCTACTTCTGACGAAGTTGCCACATATAAGAATGAAATTAATTCAATAGTCGATCCTGAAATATTTATCGATGCTTATACTTCAAAAGGCTGGAGGGTAGGAAAGTCGCCTATGAAGGATTGGAAAGCTTGTTTTCGTAATTGGTCGAGAAGGGAGAAAAATGAAAGTAAACCTAAAAGCACTATAAACATTGATTGGTCAACTGCACCCAAGGAGGTAACATTTTAATGGATTTATTACTAAATGAAAAAGCCGAAAAGTTTAAGTCTTCAATCTATATCATGTACAACAACAGGACGTTAGAGGATTTTGTGTTGACTGCATTCGCGCCGATTTACAATCGTTATGAACCCGACGACATAAACAAGGCATTATCTGAATTTGCAGAAAAACAGCAAAAAAACAAATACAAAGATCTCCCAACACCAAAGCAACTAAAATACTTGATTGTCTGGAATATAAAACAAGAAGAAATTGCAAGCTACGAATGCTCCGGAGATTGCAAGTACTGCGCTAATTCAGGCCATGTCTACCTTGTTTGGGGTGGTAATATTCTTAGTGAGAAATACAACTGGATTACCCATGACAATCCGGAAGGAATGAGGGTGATAAAAAATCCCGAACCTTGGGCTTATACCAACCTCACCCAGTTTAGTTGCCTCTGTGATTATGGCCGAAAACAGAATGCGAAAAAGCGCGATTGTGAGGACTTCGATAAAGCTCATAAATGGGTTGAGTGGGGCTGTAGTTTTAAAATCCCATCCGATGCCGATCAACTTGCCGCTGAATG
>SDBT01007523.1_pt1 | contig 17909 bp, 13 predicted proteins | sample 2277101 | NCBI WGS metagenome assembly SDBT01 (sample SAMN10404973, study PRJNA504765) | marine sediment metagenome | isolation source: marine sediment core GS10_PC15, 103 cmbsf | place: Arctic Ocean: Southern Knipovich Ridge | collected 2010 | reverse complement strand
CTGCGACCCAGGGCAAAGACCTCCTTCGGTGTTGATTCCTTTAGAAGCATAGTGATCTTTAAGAAAATCTACAGGTCTCATGCTACCGAAAATAAGAGTTCGAGAATGGACCTTGACTTGGCATGGGTAGCAACAATCATCGCTTGAGGAACTACACGATGAAGACGAGGAGGACCCACAAGATGTGGTGGAAGAAGAGGAACTACGAGAATTACAACAACTACTGGAAGAACTACTGGAAGAACTACATGAAGTCGGGGAGCAACAAGAACGATTATCAAAATGTTCTTTCTCGGTGCAAGCTGACCAATGACCAGACTTTCCTTGCTTACACACCCACTTGATCTTCTTTCCTCCTTTATCATGACATGAGTCATCACTCCTGGCCATTGCCGCGATTTCCATAGCAACAACTGTCTTAGTTCTCTTTTTATGTTTACTATGAGATTTACCGCGAGGTCTACCGCGGGGTTTACTATGGGACTTATCACAAGGCTTTCCACCTCCGCTCCCGTTTCCACATTCAGATCTGCTCTTGGACCTACTTCTGGACCTACTTCTGGACCTACTTCTGGACCTACTTCTGGACCTACTTCTGGACCTACTCTTGGACCTACTCTTGGACCTACTCTTGGACCTACTCCCACTTCCACATTCAGATCTGCTCTTGGACCTGCTCTTGGACCTGCTCCCACTTCCACATTCAGATCTGCTCTTGGATCTACTTCTGGACCTGCTTCTGGATCCGCATCCCAGGGAACTATGAGTAAATTCGCTAGTACACAGTGATGAATCTCTCATAAGTTCGCAACATTTGGGATCAGCAAACAGAACCTTTACAAGAGGAACACCGGGAATTTTACATTTCATTTCTTTTGCGGCTTCTAGCATAGAAAGTTTCTTACAGGGGTTAAAGCAACACGCCGGATTCCCTTTTGTTCCGCATTGTCTATCCCAGATAAGTCCTGCTTGCCAGAGAATAAGAGCCACTAATTCAGAACTAGTGAAAGAAAGTTTAGTTCTGTGTTCCTCGGACACAGGGAGTCCAAAAATAGAAGCAATTGTCTGATATGAATCACATTCAGCGGTTCCTTCACAATATTTGCACATAAGTTCTCTGAGAATTTGTCTTCTCTTGCACTCTACACGCTTACAAATCTTTTCACAACAAGATTTGTTTTTGCATCTACTTTGATAACACTCATCATCACTTCTACTTGATGAATCGCTACAACTTGATGAATCGCTACTACTTGACGAATCACTGCTACAGGAGTAGAGTCGACCTCTTCTTTTTCTGTGTTTGCCTCCTTTATCGCAGCTACTGGAAGATCGTTTAAGAGCCATCATAGCAGCCGTTTCAAAACCATTACCGGGTTTGGCATTCACAGAATGGAAGAAGTCTCTGGTTTTATTAAAAAGTTTTCTTCTACGTCGCTCGAGTTTCTCATCGAGCATATCTCCTCCACACTGACAGCAATCAATATTTCTTAGAGGAAGAATACTGTGTTCTAAAATAGTTGGATTTTTCATCAAATCGGTGAGCAGATGCGCATAAGGCTTGTTCTTAACTCCATCCCCTGTCTTGAACGAATGGTCGACTCCAAAAATATAAACTTTGCATTTTGAACGAAATACAATACCTATGAAATCTCTAGGGCACCCAGTTACAATTGCGCTAAGTTTGGAAAGAGGAGTTATTCTAGAGGCAAAATATAAACTTCCAGTTGGAATATCTTTGATATTCTTTTCATCAAATCTGCATGGGGCACAGTATGGTGCTGGTTTGCACGGCCAGCACCATACTTTCATTGGCTTACAAGGATCATCCATCGGATCACATAAGGTCTGAGTTGAGCTACTTGACTTTGAATGTGACATCTTTTTGTTTTTATTATATTTTTTTTAATGACCCCCGTGCTTAAAATAAAATTAAAACAAAAAGATGGAATTTCTCAATCACACAATTATCAAACAATACATATCGTCAGTGAAAGTTAAAAATTACTCGTTGTTTCAGAGAGCAATGGCTTTCCTTATATGTAGAAATATAGAGAATTTGGTTGTGGTGTATAGAGATTCTATTAGAGGTGTTGATAAAAAGCATCAAAAGAATTATCCTAATCCGATGATGCTTAATCTTTCATCTTCTTTATTATCGTCATGTTATCCGAAAAATATGTTTACTGACGATGGCTTTACCTACGATTCGAAGAAAATACTGACGTTTGGAAATAATGGAAGGCTCTCACTACTTATATATTCCAAGATGAAACGCGAGTTTACACCTGAAATGGCAAAAAAAATAAATTCAAGAGATAGCGATCACCTATGCAAAACTTTTGAAGCTATTTTTAAACGTGTCCCGTTTAATACATGTATCAGTAAGTTCAAAAATTTATTCGAAAGTCGGGATATGACGGAAGAAAATAGAGAGGAAATATGGGAATATTTACAAATGTTATCTGATCTTATGGTAAATGAAGAAACTCATATTGAACGACACATGAAATAATGTATTATACATTTTTGGCGAATAAGATAATTATCTTATTAAAAAATGAACGAACATAAGAAAAATCCATATTGGTGGGCTTCAGGAACATGGTTTAACATACATGCATTTGCTAAAAATGCAACGACTATTGATACAAGAAAAGCCTTTTCAATTTATTTGGATATTATTAGTAGCGAGATCCCGTGTTTGAAATGCCAAACACACATGAAAACATACATTCGAAGAAATCCTATTATATATGCTTCAGATTGTTTTGTGTGGTCATGGAACTTTCACAACGCTATCAATAAGATGACAAAAACAAAACCTATAGAGTATAATGCTTTAAAAAGAATATATATGGGGAAAAATCGAATCTGTACAAATTGTGGAGACGATAAACCAATAAGAAACAGTATTGGAAAAAAGATCACATTTATTCGCGGGTAACCATGATTTTTTTACACTTTATTAAAGTGTAGATGATTATTCGTCGACAGAATTTACTGTGGCCTCTATGCTTTTAAGTAATTCTGGAGGCATTTCAACATCCTTCATTCTGCTCATTATTGATCCAAACATATCCTTCATATTTTTTGCTTTTCCCATGTCTCCTATAACTCCTTTCAACATCTTCTTCGCTCCTTTATCAGACATAATATCCTTCATCGCAGCTTGGATTTTACTCATATCTATACTATCGCCTATACCATCTCCAGTTAATTCTTCAACAAATCCTTTCATTGCTCCAGAGAAAGATGAGTCTGCAACTACTTCTTTATCGTGATCAATTCCAATAACTTTCTCATGTTGATCAATAACATCTTCAAATCCTTTTACACCTGAACATACGAAACAACGCAAAAGATCCAAGATATAAATGTCAGCGTACGACTTCTCTTCTGCCTCATAGTCATCGTCTTCAGATATCTTAAAGGCTTTAGAGAGTATTATTGAAATATAAATGGTCGGAGGTCTTTTCTTTTTGCTCAGGGCTACTATTTTATATTTAGATTCCTCCAGGGCGGTAACTACACTTTCCATATCTCCGAGATCTTTGGTTTCTTTTTTTATTCTCAGCGCCAATTCTTTGACCAAGGAAATATGCTTTTCTGGATTTTTCTTTGTTCTTTCCCATATATTAATATATCTCCTAAGAGACGTTCCTACGACATCAATTCCATGACTAGAAACTCTAGTGATTTTATTAGCCACATCCAAAAATGAATCAAAGCAATCAGTAAAATTCATCGTTTGCCTATTTTGTTCAGCTTCTCTGATTTAAGATCTTTTTTCTAGATTCTCAATGCTGATATGAATTTTCTAGCTTCCCGGGTATTTCCTCCTATTCTGTGCCTGTACGATTTTAAATATCTAATTGTATTTTCCAATAATAATCTAACATATGGCGAGAAGGATTTACATTGTAATTCTAGTTCTCTACTAAACCTCGCGCTTTCGGCATTAATCAATGAATAGTACACAGTAATCGAAAAAACAAACGGATACAGTAGCTTGTCCACATTGTGCTTTATTTCACTCACTTCTTTCCACACATTTCCTATTCCTTTACTTATATCATACGTTATCTCTTTCCCATCGATAAAACTTTTATCCCACAAGACAGTGTTTCTGTCCCGTAGTTGCAAAAACCCGAGAGGCATGACTATTCGTTTAATTATGGTAATAAAATCCATCGGGTTATTAACATGTCGTAATTGTCTTGAGACATCAGGAATCATATCCATAATCTCGGTGTCATTAAAATATTCTCTAATTTGTCTGATGATATCTGGAGAAACAGTGTGTAAGTTATCTTTCACGGCTTTCATCGCTATTGCTTTATCTTTCTTATTAGCGCATTCTATCAATGCGTAGAATTTCCAATGGTCTCTTATGTACTTTGATTCCTTTTTCTTATTAGGCACATAAATTCCTATCTCTCTCGCTTTCGTTTTTCTACCTGTATATGTCGTTAACATCGCTGAATAGGCTTTACTACGTCTTACATTTGGATTTTTCGCATCAAATTCCACTTTTATAATATGAAATCTCTTAATATCGTTGTATTTCTTGTCTTCTGCCAAATTAAGTACAGTATTAAACGACTCATAACACGTACTAAAACGAACTTTTTCCTGTATTGATTTTAATACCTTTATGTATAGAGAATGCATATTATAACTCCAATTGTTGAATATTTTAAATGCCAGTGTGTAGGGAGTCATTGTGTTTGTGACTTTTCTTTCTTTCGTTAACATTTTTCCATCCTTGAAGAATGATGTTTCGAATTGACTTGGAGAATATTCAATTGTGTCCCATACTATCCTTCTGTTAACAATATCGAAGATTCCGTCCTTCATATACTTACCGATGATGATATCTTTTATACTATGAAATCCTCGTATTTTTCTCTTATCGTTGTCATCGAAATTAAAATAAGAGAACAGCTTTTTGTCAGACGAATAACGCAGATATTTCCACTCAATTTCTAGATAGTAGTCTTCCTTCACCGTCTTAAGTTTTATGTTTTGTGAGGGTAAATTATAATAAACATAGTTGTCCAAAACATACCCCACAGCGTCTTTGATTTTTTCTTTATATGAAGGAGGTATCCACATTCCAATGCTTTCTGCTTTCTTCGTCGTATTATCCATTGACTGGAAATTTTTCACTTCTACCTTGAATATCCCTCCTTCTCCAGACTCTGTTTCATCCAAGGTTTTAATGGTGATTATCGCACCAGTATCCCTTAATATTTCTTTTAGCACAGTTTTAGAGGTAGACATTGTTTTATTTCTTTGTTTGAGATAGAGCATCAAACATTGTGACAATTACTCATAAATCATGAGTAATTTATAAAACTTGTAAGCTGATAATGGCGGATAAAAAGGCACAATTATTTTTGAACAATTTTCCATCATCTGTTTTCCTGTGATCGCTTTTTACCGTCTTCTTAAAATCCATATGGGTCTCGGTATTAGCATAGTTGCTCCAGTGAATGATATAACACCATCGTACGCGCAGTTTTGGAGGTGTGATATTGCCCATAATACCATCGCTTCAGTGTATACAACTTTATCCTTCCTTTTATTTCCTGAATATTGATAGCCATAATTCCGTCTATTTGAAGTAGTTTCCAAGCTTTTGACAGAGAACGAAATAAGAACTTGACAATCCAATCCTCAAAACGAGGACTGGATTGATTTATTCCCGTACCATAAATTTCATAATCGAAATAAGGAGGACTAGTGAATATTAGATCAAAATTCTTAGCATCGAATGGAAGAGTTAAAGATTCAAACGCCGCGTTTATCATCTTGAATTTTGACGGATTTTTGGCGAATCGGGTGATTATTTTTTTTTCATATCCAGGGAATAACAATGAGTTCGGATCTATCCCGTAATACACGCTTAATTTATCTTGACTAGATAACGCTCCGAACAGTCGATCTCCCCAACCAGAACTGAAATCTAATATCCTGGTGGCCGAAAACATGCGAATGATACATGCGGCAACAGTTATTTTGAAAGTGGAAGGTTCAGATTTACACCCGGCGTATATACCCTCTCGTAAAATAAAGGTATTAATTGGAATACGTCGTCTTATCAATTGGGGTAACCATCGTCTGTGAAATACTCTATCTTTCCAGCATTGCATCACAGGGAGGGGGGAGGGCGTCCTTTTATCGCACTCATTATTCTGTATTGTTCCATATAAACATCCCCCAATAACTGTATATTGTCATAATCTTCATTGTTGCTGGTTATAACAATATACCTTCCTTTGTAGTGAAACTGTAATAGAAATGCACTACGCATGATAAGATTGAGTATAGTGTATTCTTTATCGTGTTGAAGGTTACATTTATACTCAACTAAATTCTTAAATTTAGTCTCCACTCAAGTTATGAAGTATTTTTTTATACGGGGGTTCAAAATACGGAATTCTTGAGGATAACTCAGATATAACCATGGATTCTCCGTGTTTCTCAATCATCTTTTTTAACGAAACACCGCTAATGTCTAATTGATTACCTTTCGTGTCTAATTCGATATTCCCAACATATTATTAAATTCAACATAATCGCGGTTTTCCACGAACTTATATCTCGGTTTAATACCAGTTTCTCGTTCTCTTCGGCGGATTATTGACACTACCGCGTCCACCATGTTTTTATTCTCTTTTGTAACAACTTTCACGTCCGCACTTCCCAAAGGAAATAATATTGAACCAAGAAGTAAATACAGGGGATTTATATGTTGTGTTAGATCAGGTAATTTTTTGTTACTTCTCTTGAGAATTTCCAAGAATTTACTGATCTTAAAAACGTATTTTTTCCTATGCTTCAACTCAGTTCCCATATTTGATAAATAAGCGAAATTCCATGTTATCAATAAACTATCGTGTGAATAGGAAAGTTTACCGTGTTTGTGTAAAACGAAATCTATGGCATCGACGAAATCTTCCATTTTCGTGATGTATCCAAGAAGTTTTTCAATACTGGGATAGAATTTTAAGATTTCATAGTCATTGAACATATCCCTTATCATATTACTTCCATTTATAAAAAGTGAAATATTTATTGACAAAGGATCCAGAACTTTCTGACGCGTGTTGATGCATGAATACATGAACCACATATTGTTCATATATTGTACTATTCCCTTTGTATATCTCGCATGTTTTAATGGAACATATATACCGACGAAGTCTTTCAACTCTTCTAGAAATCTATTTCTTTTCCTCTTAAAATTTTTGATAACCGCCTTATCCAAATTAGAAAGATCTATCTCGGAACTGACGCATGAAAGTACAAGCTTCATGAACATTTTGTAGGAAAATGTTGCTTTTGTTTTACTAGTGGTCATTGTATTAATATTTAAGGCTTTCATATATCTTATTCTTTTGTATCTATGTCCGTCAAGATCTGAATTAAATAACGCGTAATATGATCCGTATCTAAATTTCTTATGTTTAGATTGCTCAGTTTCTTGTATTGTCTCTATCAAGGTGTCGTATAATGTGGACACGTATCTACTCCATCTCGTTTCTAGATACAAATGAGCGGAATAGGCAAGTTTTCTTAACTCAACGTCTGTGTAACTGTTAATATCACTATTGGTTTGTTTGGTTTTCGTAAAAAACATGTTTTTTCCAGCCCTAAATGTACTTTCAGCGTTCTTCTTGTCTGAAAAGTACCGAATTATATAGAATCCATCGTACGATATTTCGTACAGTGTGTTTCCTCCTATTTTTTTAAAGATATGGTCTGAGATATCATCCCTTGATCGGAATTCTGCCGTATTTATCCTGAGTTTCTTTATGAGGTCCTGATCTGTAAAGCCTCTCATCAAGGAATCTACATCTGGATCCACCAATGTGTTGTTGATAAATTTATCCCTGTATTTGTCACGTATGTTACCTCCTTTACGAACTATATCCGAATACAAATCAATAAAATTCTCAACAAATCCAACAATATCAGCAGAATTATAATTTACTGGTATAAAAATGCCAAGCTTTTCACTTTCCCTTTTTAGTCGAATTATATTATTTTTAGCCTGAATCAATATACCAAGGTCACAATACACGGGATTTAAACTCTGAATTAATTTTCCCAGAGGATTTTCATAGACGTGCGTTTTCTTTTCATACCATATTCTGGTAGGTTTAATCGTGTCTTTCCCAGGTGTGTACAACAACAACTTAAAATGTTGTTTACCTTTTGAACGTATTATTTCTTTTACATGAGGAATATCAGATATGTACTGAGGCGGTGCTTTCACTAACACATATTTGTTCTTTTGTTCAAGAACTCTTCGAACAATATTATCCATGGAGATTCCGGACAATAATAATATCTTTCGTTCTTTCTTCTCCCATGGAGGATCGAAATAAACTACATCGTATCCGCTTATATCGAACTCAGATGAATCCCCAAGTTTAGCTTCTAATAAATCTGGTCGTCTATTTGTTAACAAGGTGAAACGAGCAAGATTATTTTTTAGTATTTCGAACGTCTCGGTATTTTTTTCTATCGCGTCTATAAATGCATTTGGCCACATCAAAGCAAAATTGACAGTATCACATCCTACGTGGGCGGTAGCATCTAATACACTTTTCACGTTTGAAATATGTTTTAGTGCAAATGATGAGACCTGTTGTGCATGCTGAGGCATCAGGGACATATGAAGCGACGAATCAAGAATTTCGAATACGGAGTAGTCAATCTTGCATTTTTTCTGTAATTTTGCAAACGACATAGGAAATTTCCTACTTACTTTTCTCGCAGCAGATATTTGAGCGTTAGATAATTTTCTTATTTTTTCGTCGTATTTAAAGAGTGTGGTTACAATGTCGAGACCCTCAGATGCAGTATTGATCTTGATACTGTCATACAACTGAATTATTTTATTTATAATTTCCGGATTCTCGACCTCTAACGCTACCTGAAAAAGTTCGATGAAAGATTTAGAGTCTAAATCTTTAAATTCTATATTTGATCCTTCAAGCATTAACATCACTTCGTGAAACCACATGGAACTATTTTTCGAATCAATAGTGATATCTCCCTTTTCTTTCGAGAATTGAGAGAAAACGGATTTTTTGCTCATGATGATATCCTTATTGTATTTGTACTCACCATCAGTGTACACGATAGTCAAAAACATTGTGTGTATTTTTACTACAGAACACTGTTCTGTAGGATCATTTACTTTATTATGCGTTTTTCTGAGAATCCATCCTAGATTCTGCTTGTTGAAGTATGGATCTTTTCACCCCAGAGTAGATTTCGTGTAGAGCTTTCCTCTTCCTTAACTGGATTTTCCTGAGATTTTCGGTTTCTGTTAATCTTTCTCGGTTTTTTCTGTCGCATAGATCTTTGAAAATTTCCGCCTTTTTTATGACAAACTTTTCCCAATATTTAACGTATTTATTTGTTATGCGCGTCGGAATAACCCCGCGTTTTCCTTTGTATGGCTTAATCTGGTCTGAATATACCAGACCAAGTAATTTCTCTATCGAATTAGTAGCTTTTCTGACATAATGTGCATAGTCGATTTTTTCATCCCCGTCCAAATACATATCAAGAAACCGCATTTTTAACCCGACTAAATGATTTTTAGTTGGATTTTTTGACGTAACAATAACATATTCTATGCGTTCTCCTCGAGCCACAGGACGGCCTATTCGTTTCATTTCGTCATAAAATGTTTTGATGAAAAATGTACTTCCTTCTTTATACGAAGATCCTATAGAACCAGTAAGAATAAATGAACTTAGAGGGACACCTCTGGTAACTAACTGTATGATTCTTTGATCTATTGCGGCAATACAGTCTTTTAATGTTCCTTTTATCAGTATAAGGTTGAGAACGTCGTCATATATATCTCTTATCCATTTGCAATTATCTCTTCGAACCGAGACTACTCCTTTCTTAGTTGTGTTTTTATAGTCAACGTTGCCCTGTTTGTCATACAAAATCTTAGCATAATACTTCTTAGAAATGGAGAAAAATATCGCTGCCACTTCCTCAAATTCCAGATTAATATGAGCTGGAAACTCACATGTAATTCCTTTCGATAACGCCATCCCTATTCTTTTCAAAATAAGACCAAGTTTCTCTCCTTTTTTAATCTCTATACCTAATTTCGCACATACGGTATTGGCCATTTTCTCGTCCCTTATTTTTAAATCCACCATGATTGAGTCAGTGTCTCCATAAACCGTGTTTGCGTCGTATTTCTCAGCGGCTATTTCGATACTCCTTTTGATCAGATTTCTGCCTGTACATGTTACTATACTTGCTCCCTCGCTTAGTTGAAGTTTACCTCCATTTCTAGGATTCAGAGAACCATATATACTATTTGCAGATACTTTGAGAGCTTTTTGACGCGCATTAAGTATGATTTTCACAGTCGAACTCGAGGAGGCTTTCATGCGTGCTTTGGTTTTTCTCCGGACATCTATAAGTTCCTTACACATACGAGGAAGTATTCCTTCAAAATATTCTTTCTTTATGAATCTACACGAGCGTTTTTCACCTTCTACATCTTCCCACTCGTGGGTCACACACTTATGATCTGGAAAATTAGGATCTCTGACAATCGTTGTATAACAAATATTCATTGCAATTATAATACTTGGATATAAGCTAGCAAAGTCGAGAGTAATAATGTTTTCATGTCTACCAAGTTTAGGGGTCACCACTGTTGCTCCGATAAATCTCTTGTATTTATTATCGTTCTTGCTAATATAAAAATTCTCATGATATGAGTAATTATAAACCTGATTATACACTCTCAGTTGTTGACCACGTGTATATATTTCTTCGATACCTACGCGGGTAATTGAGGACATTTCGGTTAACATAATCCAAGTTTCCAATTTCTCCATAAGATCGATACACAAATTGGCATCTTCGAGACAGTATGCTCCAACTTTAGCCATTTCCTTTGCATCTCCTCTGTCGTAAATTCTGAACATTTCTTTTGCTGTTACTGGGTGTTTACCTCGTCCTAAAAAATGCTTACTCACAAAATCTAATTTATAGGACCCAAATCTATTATTTCGTTTGATCACAGGAAGCATATCCACATTAATAATACCTTCAGCTTTTATTGTATTAATGGATACAAATTTATATGCGCTCGATTCCCACTCCTGTGTGTACACAGTCGTTTCGTCGTCTATAATGGGACTCATTGATTTCCATTTTTTTCCATGGATTTCGAGCCTATTGTTCATGTAAGGAACATCAAAACCAAATGTATTGTACCCAACTATTAAACTGGTGTCGTATTGTAACGCTAAATCAGACAATTCATGTATTGCCTCTATTTCGTCTTTTTTAACATGTACCTCAGCTCCCTTGATTTCAGAACATGGTTTAGTGACCAAAAGGATTTTCTTGATTTTGGAATCATCCAATCTTTTTATAATGACAGAGATCATGTAAGCTTCGTCTAACGCGAAAAATGCATTAGGAAATTTATTGTGGTTTTGAGAGTAGCACTCTATATCTATGGCCATGACTACAGGATTTGTTTTCCATCCCTCAGTTTCAGATTGAGACATGCCATTAAACTCGCATTTTTTATCATCAAGATTTAACGTATATTCTTCTCTCAGAGAACTTATTTTCTCGCATTTCATAGTTTTAACTGCTTTAATTGAAAGCCACTGTGTGTATCTTACTTTCTTTTCCACCAAGAATTTAGTCATAGAATTCATTCTTGTTTCAACTGGTACAGCATTAATCTTTCCTAAACCCCAGATATTTCTCGGTTTCTTGAGTAGATTAGTACAATGCTTCATGGCTTCTTCCGAATCGAAGTAGAAATACACAATAAGATCTTTTTCCTCAGTATAACCGTTAATATCCTTACAATATTTAAACTTTGATTCAACCTGGGCATGATCTTTCAAAACCTTTGAAACCCAATCACGATATATCCTAAGATACTTTATTTTCCAATTTGCTTTTGGCATTTTTATTCTCACAAATGGTTTGTACCCAACTATCTTGATCAAAACTCGTTTTGATAGCGGTCCTTTTGTATGACTCCATAGTCTTATACAGTACAAGTTATCAATATCGCCGCCAATCCATTTATACGGTTGAGCATGTAAAATATCCATTTGTGGAATATATAATATTATTATTTATCAAAAGGAAATGTTGAAACATACTCTCGTGTTTCGTAGTTTTAGGGATGGAAAAATAACATACTATGGACTATCTCGGAGTTGCAAACCCATTTTCGATACTCCTGAGATAAATATGGATACCGAGATCGAAATAAAACTAGAATTTAAACATGGTCCTCTAGATTTCTTTTTCACTGACAGAAAAGAAGTTACGGTACTATGGAAAGACATTAAAGGAAGAGTTAAGTACTTTTTAGCGACAAGTATTCAAGGGCAAATATTTCATGTTGAGGGAGACACTGGGCATGAAAATGGATTTTCGTTCCGACAAGGAATAACAAAAGATACTATTTATATAGTATTACCTCTTAATGGATCATTATTCACAAATGATAACACTCTCAAAAATTATCTTAAAATGGGTGCCAACGGAAATTCATTCGTGAGAGCATTACCGAGAAATTTATTTCGTGGAGGTCGCTGTAACAGTGTAGTTTTCTCTCCTATCAATGACAAAACAGTATCACTCAAACCAAGGCACGTTCTTTATGGAAATATATGTGCGGGTGACTGTGACGGAAAGAAATGTTTTGAGACAGATGGATGCGGGAATAGATGTGGTTGTCCGAATGGGGGAAATTGTTCGCTAAAAACAGGGGCATGTGTATTTCCAGACGTAAAAATCAACTGCGTCGAATGTGGATCTCACGGAGGCATATGCCAAGGATCGTGTTTTAAAGGATATGAATGTATTCAGGTTTCAGGGCATTCACAAAAACCACGATATATATGCAGGAAAAAGAAAAGAAAAAGTAGAATGATTCTTTATGTCATACTTGCATTGATTTTTGCCATACTTGTTGCCATCATCGCGCGATATTTAATACAGCTGCCAAAAGGAAAACAAAATTAAAATATATAAAAACATAAAGTAATAAGAACACGTTATGTCTGAAAACATAGATTCTGAACTCCTGATCTCTGTATCGCCAGTGTGTTATCTTATTGGCAATTGTAAAAAGTATCTGGGTATAGTAAGTAATAGAATAGGAATAGTTAGGACCATAGACAGAGCTGTTAAATTTATATTCATTAATGTTAAGAATTCTCATGTATCGTCAATTCACACCGGCCGAATTTATTATCCGGCTGTACTTCAAAACTCCGGGAAAATGCAATATGTGTACTCGACAAAAATGGACGGAAACGAATTTTCATTGATAGATTCTAATGAAAAACAAGGAAGATTAATGCTATATACTCATGTTGAGAATTGCGCCTCATTCTATATTCATTCTGTGGATGGGAACCATATTCCTATTTGGAGTTCTTCTCAATCGTTTGTATCAGTTACAGATACTACAGGAGAAGATGTTAACATTACCGATTGCACAAGTAATTGTAAAGGAAAAAAATGTAACGAAAGCGATGGTTGTGGGGCTCCGTGTGAATGTGGCAATGGAAAAATATGCACCTCGAAGGGAGAATGTATAAGTAAGGAACCGAAAATTCAGAAATGCGTGGGTTCACAAATACAATGTCAAGGGAAATGCCACGGAATATGTCCAAATGGACTTTTTTGCGTCAGAGACAAAACACATATCCATAGTTGCATTGGTGGAGATAGAATGACAAATAATTATATCTCTCTGCTTGTATGGCTACTAGTCGCGGTTATCTTTATAATAGTGGTTGTTTTAGTTTTTTGGAAACTTCTGTCAAGAAGCATTTAAACTTCTGTCAAGAAGCATTTAAACTTCTGTCAAGAAGCATTTAAACTTCTGTCAAGGACAATATAAAACAAGATAAAACATTTAACCATGTCAACCGTTTTTCTTGTGAGGGCACATATCATAAACGATCTCTCGAATACAGAAGAAAGATATTTATCGGTTGTAACCGGCGATAAAAGTATATTTTTCTCTAATACCCACGCTGCTAGATTTTTTCTAGAAGATATTCACACAAAATATAAAATATGTACAATAATAAGTAAAAGGATATTTATTCTCGGTTATAACAAGAATAAATTATATTTATCCATCAATCCGCGAGATACACTCTTTATTTCAAAGGAAGCAATGATACCCACCAAACACGGTTATGATGTGTTGATGCCTTCTCTTCCGAGAGAAGTTACGAACATATTATCTTTTTCATCGTGTTATAAGTTATCCCTTATTAAATATAATGCTCCTCCCATTACATCTCCTCCCATTACGTCTCCTCCCATTACGTCTCCTCCCATTGCATCTCTTCCCATTACATCTCCTTCCAGAAATTTTAAAATATGGATTATTATACCAATTATACTACTAACACTAATATTTGTTATGCTAGTAGTATTATTCATATATGGACGACGTGTTGGTAATTAAATAAGTTCATTATTACATCACTAAGTGGTGTAATATATGTTATTCACTCTTCAGGACTCGGTGATCTGATAGGACTGGGTGCACGGGGGACCATAGGTGGTCCTCTGGAACGAGTTTTCCCTTCGCGGGCTAACGAGCGCGGTCTTCTAGACCTCGGTGTAAGTCTGGATCTTTCTGGTACCGTAGGCGGTCCTCTTGATCGAAACGAGCGAGTTTTCTCTTCACGGGCTAACAAACGCGGTCTTCTAGATCGCAGTGTAAGTCTGGATCTTTCTGGGACTGACGGTTGTTCTCTTCTAAGAAGAGATATGGGATCTCCTCTGCGACGCAGAGTACGTCTGGGTTTTCCGGATATCACAGGTACTATATGAGGTCTTCTACTTCGAATACTAGGTACTCTCCTCGCACCTTGTCTTCCAGCTATATCAACTGGTAGTCTTGCACTCCTCATTCCTTCATTTCTGTCAAGTACAGTTCCGAGATATTTAGAATAATAGTGCTGAAACACTTCGGTAAATCTTACATTAGCCTCGGCATCATGGGTAGCTTTACTCGCGAATCTTTCAAGAGCTCCGTCGAAACATTTAATTCCGAGCCATCCAATGATGGCCGCCGTTTCGATCGCGTTTGTTGTTTTAACAGTTTTTGCTTTTCCTTCTTTTACAAGATCGTCCACTTCGAGTTCATACACGATCTCGCTGGCCATGATTTCCCCTGTATAAATAGCTTCAAGCACATTCTTTACAAGTTCAGGACTGGATCTACTTTTGATATCAACTTTATAACCAGTAAAACCGACTTCCTTTTCCTTTTTTTCCTTTTTTCCCACGACACCTTTCATGAAAAAATCACTATGAACGGTCATAATTGTCATATGAGCTTTTATTTCCTGATCTTTCCCCGGGCCCGTGATTTTAATAACAACGTCTGTTAATTTGTCCGCTTCATACAAGATTTTCAGACTCTCATCTATGCAAAGTTGATCTTTCTGGAATCTGTACATTTGTTTTATAAGGCGAGAGTTTAATTATTTTTTTATGAAAATAACTTTAGATTTGTTTTCACAACGATATTTGGAAATACTGTATTTGATACAGTATTTGTTTTTGTGAAGATCCTCATTTAGTACTTGTGTCCATATCCTTGTCCATAATTGCTCCTGAACAAATATAAAATAGCGAGACAAATAAGAGAGATCACTAGGGATAGAAGGAGAAGTTTTCCCCAATCAATCACTCTGTTATTTTCATCTGTCTCGTCTGCCTTGAGAAGCCATCCTGGTCTGAAAACATATAGGAACAAAGCAACCACGATGAAAGACACCACCAACCAGGTTAAATAGGAATGTTTGTACTCCTTCTCCATCATACCGTGCTTCTTCATACTCATCTTATGACCCATCGCTTTTTCCTTACCATACCCCGACATCCTACGCATTGATCTAAGTTGATCAACATTAAATTCGGCTTGAGACATAATTCTGTTTTTGAGGTGTATTTTTTTATTTTTTTTTAACTTTGATTATCTCTGATTTTAGGTTAATTTTTTGCCAATCACAACAAACCCGACTCCTGTTGGCATTCTGGGTATCCCGTTTTTTGTGAGATTTTGATAACGAAATTTGTACATTTGAGTGGGATTTTCAGGATCTTTTTCAATGTGGCATTCTCTGTCCGTATAATACTTCTCTCTTGACTCTAGACTTCCTCTGGGTTTGCACCAAAATTGTACAATTTTACCCGTTTCCGGATTGGTCCATTGTATATGCCAAACAACTGCTTTACTTTCGTGTGCCGTTCCCGACTTTGCTCCTATAATAACACCATCATCATCGAAGAACTCTTTATATTTGAGCATATTCACGCTTCTATGAGATACATATTCGGTATTTTTTCTTATTATTATTCCCTCGAATCCTTCTAAAACATATGAATCGTGTTTCTCATACATCACTGGTATATTTTCAATACTTTTAACATCAAACGCTTCCACCAATCGAAGTCTGGTGTTCGGGTTATGTTCAAGGTGTATATTGTAAAAATTCTCGAGCATTGAGTATCGCTCGAAATATCCTGTATCGTCTCCGATTATTATATCGAAAAGATGATATTCAACTAACTTCTCTTGACATGGTTTCAGTTTTTTAGTTCTGATTTTTCCTGAAAGAACGTCGAAATCTAGATCTTTGGAGTATAATTCTCCGTCCAATATGTAATCACCATCTATGTTCTTATCAAACTCTATGAGATCATTTCTGATATCTGAATAATATTTAATGTATTTATTTCCTCTAGTTCTAAGAATGACCTTTTCATCCTTAACATAGGCTAAACATCTCAATCCGTCTAATTTGGGCAATAAATAGACGGGGAAATCGTCCGATTTTAATTTAGATCCTTTTATCTTTGGAACGAATCTTTCTCCTGGTTGATTCCATTTTTGAGCTAGCATTCCTCTGGTATCGTAGAAATCCAAATTCTCGGATTCCTCTATCGATTTCTTATAACCACTATCTACTGATTTTTTAAACTTAGCGTTTGCTTCAAATATGGTTTGTTGTTTTAAATTTCGACCAGATTTGTTTGTTTTGATTTTTTTATGTTTACTAGTTTGAATTTTACCGTCTTTAAGTCCATAACGACTACGTAAGAATCCAGACACAGTGTCTGCCTCTATAATCATGATACCTATTTTACCGGTACTTCTAGTTTTATAAAGAGTCGGAAACACGTAATCATAACTCATTATGCCTGTTTTACAACCGTAAAACTAAAAAACTATCAAAACTATTAATTGGACAGAAACTTTTCAGATATAAAACCTTGTGTATTAGACATTGTATTAAAAACTTCTTAGTAGTATTGTTAAGCAATGCCGATATCTCGTGTTATTAGGGTATATTTAACCTTATATTGGATCATGATCCAAGGGAGATAATTATGTGTAAAAATCAGATAACTAAATTAACCTTCGTTCTATTTCCTCTAGATGATATTTGGTTTATACATTCGTTGATTTAGTTAAAAACATGGGGATGACTATAACCAATAGTCATCCCATCCGATAAATCCAAGATCATTCAATGTCACATCTCATTTAATTCAAACAAAGATAAACTTAAAGCATATGTAAAATATTAAATGGATAACGACTCACTAGGCAGTAAACTATGTATACAACCGGATAAAATTCACGATAAAATACACAGGGAAATATCAAGAATGCCCGATGTAGATACAAAGTTCATAAATAAAAAATTCACATCGGAGGGAAATAAGAAATCTCTAAAAACAGATGTCAAATTAAAAGAAAGATCATTAGAAGCTCGTTCTTTTTCGTCGAAAGAATCCAAGATAATAAGAAGTAATCCGAAAAATCC
>SDBT01007522.1_pt1 | contig 17911 bp, 17 predicted proteins | sample 2277101 | NCBI WGS metagenome assembly SDBT01 (sample SAMN10404973, study PRJNA504765) | marine sediment metagenome | isolation source: marine sediment core GS10_PC15, 103 cmbsf | place: Arctic Ocean: Southern Knipovich Ridge | collected 2010 | reverse complement strand
GGACTTTCAGCGCTTCTTGGCATTTTTTCGTTCCAACGTGCGCTTGGGTATTTTTGGCAAGGAGCGATTCCAGTATTGGAGGCTTTTGCTGTGGACGCTTTTTCGCCGCCCGGAGTTGTTCTCGCTTGCCATTACATTGGCAATCCACGGCCATCATTTCCGTAAAATCTGCGAACTACACATTTTCTAAGAGCCCGGCAGCACTGCTAATCTGGCCCAGCATTTCTCGCTGCCCCAGTGACTGAGCCCTGCGCTGTCGATTTTCTGTTATATGGACGCACACCACCTGAAAATTCCCCGGTGTAGATATCAACAACGTCACGCCTTCAGTGAAGGTTGAGCAGAGTATCGATAGCTTTTGTAGATCTTGGTCGAAGAGCAGAACCTCCCGATCATAACTACCTGCTTCTATGAAATCCACAGCTGAAATTTTTCTTGAGATACTGCCTTGAGCGTCTCTAACGCCTTGGTCTGCGATCGGTTCAAACCATTTGAATCGATATTTCCCGGACCTCTTGACAAATGTCCATCAGAATTGGAAGGTCGTGGTTGTAAAAAGATCGCCATTCCAAGGACTTAGGTAGCTTTGTGAAGATTTTCTCTGCCTGTTGCACAAATTTGTGCAACAGCGACTCTGCTTTTATAGAAACCCGAGAATGTCGATTTTTACTGCTTGTTATGGAATGAAGTCTGCCTAATAGAGTTTTCACGCGAGCTGGTGGAGCTTTGCCCATAGTGGCATATTCTTTATCTTGGATCAGCTCTGATGGTCTCGTAAAAAGTCCGAATTAGACGGCAAAGCAAAAACCTCCAAGTTCAAGGCGCGCAGAGTCTGAGGAATGAGGCGTAGTTACTGTACTCCGCAGTGACGAAGGATGCAGCGCAATACAGAAATTGGGCTTTTTGCGAAGCCGTCAAGGCTGTTTTGGGTAATTTTGTGGCCCCCGGGTTTCACAACTTGACCTTGACGGGATTATAGGGTTAAGAACTTGCGCAAAGGTCCAGATGTGTGAGGGTGAGGCCTGAAAGGGAGGTGTCTGGTGCATTTTCCAACGTCAGGGGTAGATGTTTTTCCTCTAATACCGTTCCTGGTCGCCTTTGTTGTGTCTTTTTTCACCTCAATGGGCGGTGTTTCAGGGGCTTTTCTGCTGCTGCCTTTTCAGATGAGCGTGCTCGGATTTACCAGCCCTTCTGTGAGTCCCACAAATCTGGTCTTTAACATTGTTGCCATTCCAAGCGGTGTTTACAGATACATCAAGGAAGGCAGGCTGGCGTGGCCCCTTGCTTGGGTCATTATTGTGGGCACACTGCCAGGGGTATTCATAGGTGCTGTTTTCAGGATAAAATATTTGCCGGACCCTAAACACTTCAAGTTCTTCGTGGGGTGCGTTCTCTTTTATATCGGCGCAAGGCTGCTCTATGACCTTACACAAAGGGCGAGCGCTAAAAAGGCGAAGACCAGGGAGCTGGAAGAAAGATTCAACCAAAGGTCCTCCATGATGAGGAAAGGCCTGCAATCAGGCGCCGCACATGAGGTGTCCATCCGAACAGTCCATTTCTCGTTGAGAAAATACACCTATGAATTCTACGGGGAAACGTTTTCGTTCAACCCGATAGTGCTTTTTGTGCTGACTTTCATAGTTGGGGTCATAGGGGGTACATACGGCATAGGCGGCGGGGCAATCGTTGCCCCGTTCCTGATCGCCATTTTTGACCTTCCGGTTTACACCATTGCAGGCGCTGCGCTGCTGGGGACATTTGTGACATCAATAGCAGGCGTTATTTTCTATACCGTGATAGCTCCCTTTTATGCCCACACCGGATTAGCCATAGCACCTGACTGGCCGCTGGGGGCCCTTTTCGGTGCGGGTGGGTTCTTGGGGATGTACTGTGGCGCAAGGGTGCAAAAGTACATGCCCGCAAACACGATCAAGCTAATACTCGGCCTGGTTATCGTGCTTCTTTCTTTGAGGTATATTACCTATATTACCAGTGTTTTTTAGTTTCCATCCAGAAATGGCATCTTTTCGTCCAATCCGGCGTTCTCCGCGGGCTTCCATCCTCAACGTAGCCCTGCTATGTCTGCGGTCGAAACCCTTGTGCGGCCTTGCCTCGGACCAAAAGATGCCATTTCTAAATGGAAAAAGGTTAGCATGTTTATCAGGCTCAATTGGCTATTTACTGATGGACACTATTTAGCGATCCCATCCTGCCGGCTACTGTTAGGCAGCTCTGGCTTTGAGGGGTTGGATACGTTCCACCTCACGCCAATGGTTCTTCTGGGCCTCCCACAGCTCCACAGTCCGCTGGGCATTTAACCAGAAATCGGGTGTATTGCCAAACAACTTGGACAGCCGCAGGGCCATGGCGGGCGTGACTGCTCGGCGTTCACGCAAAAGTTCGTTCACTGTTTGGCGCGACACCCCAAGTGCCTCGGCGAGGCTCTTGGTAGTCAGCCCGTAATCGGACATGAAATCCTCCCGGAGCATCTCTCCCGGGTGAGTGGGCCGCACCTTGCGTTTTCCAGTATTCTTGATGCTCATGACTCACCTCTCTAATGATAATCGGTTATTGCTACGTCATATGCGTCGCCATCGACAAAACTAAAACAGATGCGCCATTGATCGTTAACGGAAATTGAGTATTGTCCCTCTCGCTTGCCTTTCAAGTTGTGAAGTCGGTTGCTCGGAGGAACTTTCAGGTCATCAAGGCATGTGGCAAGATGCACATATTCGAGACGGCGCATGGCTCTCTTCAACAAGTCTGGCTGAAATTTCTTTGACTTTCCCGTCAAAAAGAAATCCCGAGTGTGTCTGTCGGCGAATGTCTTGATCACGGCCAAAACATAACCTGTCACGTGACAGTTGTCAAGATCTACGACCACGGGTGAGGTCAAGCGTTGATCTTGGCAAACAGTTGTGGTAAGGGCTTGCGCAAGAATAACTTCGCAGAATTGGCACTCAGATTTGGGTCGGATTTGGCCGATCCGATTGAGCAAAACCACAGGAATAGCTAGCTATTTCGCGTATTTTGCGAATGAGGTATCGGCCCAAGATGGCCTGAAGCTGAGATGCAAAAATGTTAAGTTATTTTTGCGCAAGCCCTAAGCATGTCCGTGGAATTGAAAAGCTGAGAAATGTGGGCCTCCCGTGGACGTCCTGGATCACTGGACAAAAGAAGGGAGGCTGGCCCCGGATTGCCTGAGAGAAAGCCCTTTACATTGGATATAGGCTGGGGTAACAATCTGTTTATTCTGACGATATCAAACGACAGGGGGTAAGCGCATGGCCGGCAAGAGTTCGCCTAAATCCGAAAAAAAGAAGAGGCCTGTCCAGAAGACATCGGGTGCGGCAAGGGAGGGAGCAAAGAGGAAGAAGGCGATCTTGGAGGGGCTGCCTCACTTTGCAGGGTCCATCAAAGCTGCCTTGGGATCCGTGGGCATTCCTCAAGCCACCTACTACAAATGGGTGAAACAATACAAGGCAAAGGGGCTTGACGGGCTGAATACGGGGGCACCGGTGTCTGATAAGGCATGGAATCGGTTTGTTGATATGCAAAAGAAGCCCCAGAAAGTGATCAAGCTGGTGGCAGGAAAGATCCCCAAAGCCAAGGCCAAGGGCAAAAAGGCCAAGGCAAAGGCCGAAAACTTGCTGTTCAGGCATTTTGATGAGGGGATGTCAAGACCACCTCAACAGAAGGTCGTGCCCAAGAAAAAGAAGCAGGCCAAGGCTGCAAAGAAGACAGCCGCACAGAAGACGGGACAAGCGGCAGGCCGCAAGGACAAGATCGGGAAATTGCTGTTCAAGCGTTTTGATGTGGCGCCATCACAGCCGCCTGAAAAGAAAGCAGCAAGCAAAAAACAACCCACGCCCGAGCCGGTTCGAGCGGAGGTTCAAGCGAAACCGGCTGCCCGGCCTTCACATACACCCCCCTCCCAAGAGCCCACGGACAACACCCTGAAGTACGCAATTGCTGCTCTGGCATTTCTGGTAGCTATCTTTTTGATGACCAGCGCGTCCAACTCGAACAAGATGTATTTCAAGCAAGATGCAGAAAAGGTCGAGCTGTGGGAAGGCAAATTTGCACCCATGGGAGAGACCTTGGTGGCCACATTTTCCGATTCAATGGTTCTGGAAGGTATTAAGAAAAAAGACTCATACACCAAGCAGGAGGCCTATGGGGCCCTTGCAGACTACTTTGCCAAGAAGGCCGGCAGGACCACAAACAGATAATTATGCCCTCCGATCTTTTGGTCGGGGCGCTTCAGTCATTGCAAACATCCACAAAACCCACCTCCTTTCTTCAAAGAGAGCATGGCAGACATTAACCCGCTGAATGCAGCAATATTCATACTGATTGTGGTCATCTTCTTGATCATTGATCTGAAGACTCACTCAGAAGATAAGCCGGTGAGTATAAAGAATGCTGCTGTCTGGTCTGCGTTATGGGTGGCTGTGTCCCTGGTATTTGCCGGATATGTGGCCTACAGCCAGGGCCCCAAGAAAATGTCTCTGTTCTTGGCGGGGTATTTTCTTGAAAAATCTCTGTCAGTAGACAATTTGTTCGTATTCATGGCGATTTTTGCAAGTTTTTCTGTTCCAGACAAGTTTCAGCACAGGGTCCTGTACTACGGCATAGTAGGAGCTCTGATTCTGAGGTTTGTTTTTATCGCAGTGGGGACATCACTACTATGGCTGGGTGAGTGGGTACTTGCACTGTTTGGATTGTTTGTCTTATGGACTGCATGGAAAATGTGGCAGAATATGAGACGAGGTGAAGAGGAACTCACAGACTATACCCACCATTGGAGCGTCCGCTATGCCAAAAAGATTCTTCCTGTACACACCAAGCTAGAGGGTCACAAGTTCTTTACCAAGGCCGGGGGCAGTCTTGCGGTTACTCCATTGTTTCTGTGTTTGGTATGCGTAGAAATGGCAGACGCAATGTTTGCCTTTGATTCCGTGCCTGCAGTAATCGCCGTGACCCGAGAACCATTTCTGATTTACACGTCAAACATATTCGCCATACTAGGTCTGAGGTCTCTTTACTTCTTGTTGAGCGCTGCCAAGAGGCGGCTGATTCATCTTGAGAAGGCTGTGATAGGCGTCCTGGTGTACATTGGAGTAAAGATGCTGCTGGCGGTGTCCGGCGTGATCCACATTTCAGCCATGGTCAGTCTGCTCGTGGTATTTGGGGGGTTGGTGTTGGGAGTCCTGGCATCGTTCGTATTCCCGTCGAATTCGCAGGCCCAAGCCCCTTGAAGGCATTACTTCTTGACACGTGGACATGGGGGATGTAAAATAAAGTCTTTATAAATGCTTCAATAGGAGGAAAATGATGTTTAAGGTTTCAGAAACGGCAAAAGAAAAGATCAAGGAGTTTTTCGAGGAAAGACAAGGGGTGTCGTCCATCAGGCTGGTTGCCACCAGCGGGTGACGCGGGCCCTCGTTGGGCATGGCTCTGGATGAGCCCAAAGAAGACGACAAGGTTTTTGATGAAGACGGTATTACCTACGTGATAGACAGCGAATTGTTTGAACGGGCGAAACCCATTCAGGTGGATTTTATCACCTCGTTCACTGGGGCTGGATTTTCCATTTCATCCGGCCTGGCTGCGGACAGTTCATCTGCAGGCGCTTGCAGCTCAAGTTCCTGCAATTGCTGAGATTCAAGTAGGCTTGCAGATTTTCAAACAGCCTGAGATTTCATGGGTTAGAAAAAGGGGACGTTGCACAGTCCCCTTTGTTTTTGCCTGCGCCATGAGACCTTTGCAAAACACCCCCTTTCGCGCAAATTCTGCGTCAGGCTCAAATTTCAGTCCTCGAAACACTCAATGTATTCCTGTGGCAAAAATTATCGCCTTCCTTGAACTTGAACGAAATTGAGCATTTTTCAAGGGTCTCACAATGAGCATGGCAAATTAGAAGCATTTGAAGCAGGCAATCTGCAAATCACTCTAAAGACTCATCGGTCCCATACCGATAAGATATAATATAGCGAACAAGTTGTGAAAAAGGCAAACCTCTCGTAAGAGTGGGACGCAAAGCCTCCGGCTCAATAGTAGTGAGTAGCGGGGCTGCCCAACTGCTAAGGCATTTGACTGAAGCCCATTCTTTTTCACCGAGGTTGGGCTCTTTTTTTTGGGAAAAGGAGAACGACTATGATCAACGGTATCTCATCTGCCATATCCGCACTAAAGGTTTTTCAAAGAAAAATGAGTGTTTCTGCCAACAATATAGCCAACATACGTACGCAGGGGTTCAAGAGGAGCCGCTCAAGTGTGCAGGAGGTACCTCCAGGGAATCTGTCTACGTCTTCGGGCATATCACAGGTAGGAAGGGGTACTACCATAGGGTCGATCAGCCAGGAGTTTTCTCAGGGGTCGTTTGAGACTACATCATCTCCTACTGACATGGCCATAGGAGGGGATGGGTTTTTTGTGCTGCGGTCGCCGGATGGGGGGAACAGTTACACAAGAGACGGACAGTTTCAGTTTGACAGCAGTGCAAGGCTCGTCACCAGTTCGGGACATGTGGTGCAAGGCTGGACGCTTGACCCGACTACTGGTGAGATACAGGGTGCAATTGGCGATATTGCTCTGTCTTCGTTTACCTCTTCTCCGCAAGAGACAACCGTCATGACAAATATCGTGAATCTTGACAGCCGGGCACAGGACAACTCAGCCGGTGCAAACGGGCTTGCGGCCGCATGGGATGGAGATAATCCAGACCAAGAGTACATAGCTGGGAATGCACATGCGTACCGGACATCAACAAAGGTATTTGACGGGCTGGGTTCAGAACACGATATTACCGTCTATTTTGACAAGACAGGGACTGATTCCCAATGGGAATATATGGTTACTTCACTTCCTTCTGAAGACGCAAGACCGGCAGCCACAGGGGACAACCTTGGTTTGCTGGCGCGCGGGATCTTGCAGTTCACCGATTCTGGTACTGTTTCCAATATGACCATGGAAGTAAATGACGGCACAGGCAACTGGACACCTGCAGGTTTTGCAAACGGACGCTTTGCCTTCCAGGCGGACTTTCGGGGCGCAGCGGACGGCTCCTCGCAGATGTCGGCTCAGCTCGATTTTGGCGCCTTTTACAATGGCTCCAACTGGGTTAATGGTGCGCGTTCATCAACTCAGTATTCTTCGCCGTCAAACACTGCTTTTTCTTCTGCTGACGGGTATGGGCCGGGGGATCTTTTGTCGGTTGCCACGAGTTCGGGTGGGGTGATTACCGGGCGCTATTCCAACGGTGAAGTGTTGAACCTGTATCAAGTGGCCATGGCCAAATTCAACAACCCCGCGGGACTTCAGAAGACGGGCAACAACATGTACGCTCAGACCACCCAGTCCGGTGACGCCATCACGGGTCAACCCAGGACAAACGGGATGGGTTCCATCGTGGGAAATGCGCTGGAACAGTCCAACGTTGATATCGGAAAAGAGATGGTGGAAATAATCCTGTTGCAGAGAGGTTTTGAGGCTAATCTGAAGGTGATTTCCACAGAAGACGAAATGCTCGGAAGCATGATGGACATCATGTCCTAAGGGCTTGCGCAAAAACAACTTCGCAGAATTTGCGCTCAGATTTAGGGCGGATTTGGCCGATAGTGTCACCATGTGTGCAAAGCGCTCAGGGACAGCAGGGCATGTACAAATGAGGACAAAAAAGAGCCCCTTATGGGCTCTACTCCTTTGTCTGACTATAGTTACCGGTTCGTGGGCCTCTGATTTACATGAGGCCATAGTCGGCAAATGGCAGAAAACCGATGGAACCGGGGTTCTTGAGGTCGGTGAGGGTGGCAAAATGTTTGTCGTCGGCAAAGGCTTTTCTCTCAAGGGTACCTATGATTTCATCGACGAAAAGCGAGTTCTGTGCAAATTCAGGTTTGGCAGTGTCGTGTACACGGTTGTCGTCAGCGATAACGTACTCATTTTGGAAGACACCAAAGGCAGGATCTCAAAGTATCACAAGTGTAAAGCCTCCTCAACTGTGTCCCCGCCCTCTCACCCCGCCTAGTGTCTCGCAACGTAAATTCGTGTACTTGAGGAAGGAGATTGCTTCGCTGTGCTCGCAATGGCAAACCGCTCGCGCCTGCGGCGGAAGGAATCCGTTTGCGGCGTAGCAAGTAACCAGCAGATATTGCAACCAAGACATTCCCGAAGGGACGTTGGTTTTTGCTTTCTGCCCTCTCAGCAGAAAGCAAAAAAATAGAAACTCGGCGTTCTCTGCGGCTCGAACGACCCTGAGCGAAGTCGAGGGGGAGTGGGCGGTGAGACCATCAAGCCTTTAGTCCCGGCTTGTCCGCGTCAGCCCTGTAGCGTCAAAAGTTTGACAAACTGCGAGCGCCAAGACCAGATTTGGCTAAATTTTCCCCCCATGCCTCAAGGCATAGGAAGCTCAAGGACGTGAAATCATGAGCGATTATCCTCCGGGCCGTTACGGCATGATTCCTGCTAGAAAGGAGGACGGATTAGTATCGTTGCATTTGAACGCAAATAGCGAGCGTATTGCCCGTCCCGATTTATCGGGACTGTTGCGATCTTCAATGAATCATCTTGCCGACGAGATGAAATAGAAAGGAATCTTTCTGTGGCCACAAAACCAACTTATGAGGAACTGGAACAACGGGTCAGGGAGCTGGAGAATGAGGCTGCTGAGCGCAACCGGATGCACGAGTTGCTGAACAAAACGACCCGGGAGCTCAGAGGTAAGAACAAAGAGATTGAGAAAAACAGAGCAGACCTGGAAAGGGTGCATTCTGAGCTGGGAGCAACGCAAGCACCCATCATGCAGCACGAGAAGATGGCATCGATCGGCCAGCTTGCCGCCGGCGTCGCCCATGAGATCAATAACCCCACCGGGTTTATCAGCAGCAATCTGCACACCTTGGAGGAGTATGAAGATGAGACCAGACCGCTGATTGACCAATGGCGGGCTCTGTCCTCAGAGTTGGAGAAGGCCATGGCCACAGAAGAGGGGCGGGCTTCCATTCTGAAGAGGCTGGAGCATATTGCCGCACTTCAACGGGAAATCGACATTGATTCTATCTTGGACGATACGCCCAACCTCATAAAAGAGTGCCAAGAGGGAGCTGAACGTATCAAGAAGATCGTGACGAACTTAAAAGATTTTGCCCATCCGGGTGAGGGCAAGATGAAATATGCGGATATTAACAAGGGCCTTGATTCGACTCTTAACATTGTCTGGAATGAACTCAAGTACAAGACCACTGTTTCAAAAGAATACGCAGATCTGCCCGAGATAAAATGCTATCCCCAACAACTCAACCAGGTCTTCATGAACATATTTGTCAACGCTGCCCAGGCCATAGAAAAGAGGGGGCACGTCAGGATTGTCACCAAGGTCGTTGATGGACATGTGCAGATAGAGATAAGCGACACTGGAATGGGGATTTCAAAAGAAAACCTGACAAAGATATTTGACCCCTTTTTTACAACCAAAGAGGTCGGCAAAGGAACCGGCATGGGCCTTCATGTTGCCTACAATATAGTAAAGAAGCACAACGGTTCCATCGATGTAGAGAGCGCAGTAGGCAAGGGAACGACCTTTACCATCAACATACCGGTGGAGAAGGGGGATTGAATAGTGAAGATTGAAGATTCAAGAATGAAGATTGGGGGATTGGAAACTTGAAATTTGAAACTGGGGATTCATCAATCATAACTTTAGGCACTTTAGTTCACTTTAGGCATTTTGATCGCTCTGTTCAAGGCGCAGGCCGCAAGGCTGATAGCTGATGGCTGACAGCTGATAGCTTACAGCGCTGACCAATGATAAATGATAACTGACAAATGACCAGAGGCACACATGGGTTTGAGATACAAACACACATTGCTCTTTGTGGATGACGAAGAGTCCATCACAAAATCACTTAAGCGGGTTTTTCGCAAAGAGGGATATGAGATTCACACGGCATCAAGCGGACAAGAAGCTCTGAAGCTCCTGAAAGGGACTGAAAAGCCCATTTCGCTCATCATTTCTGATCAGCGCATGCCCGGTATGGTGGGTACGGAGTTTCTGGAGAAGTCAAAGGAGATGTTTCCGCACGCCAAACGAATACTCCTGACCGGCTATTCTGATGTAGATGCCATTGTTGATGCAATCAACAATGGGGAGATACACCGATACGTGACCAAGGCCTGGAATGACGAAAAACTTTTGCGCACGGTGCGAGACTGCCTGCAAGACTATGAACTCAGATTGGAAAACAAGCGACTGCTTGCCCTGACAAGAAGACAGAACAAGAAGCTGAAAGAGTTGAACAGAGATCTGACACAAAAGGTGGAGGAACGCTCCAGGGAGATCATAGAGAAAAATAAAAAGCTTTCCCGTTTAAATCAGGACCTGGAATCGAGTTTTTTTAGCACCATCCGCGCCTTTGGTTCTCTGACCGAGGTACTTGCCCCGTTGCTGGCAGGGCACGGAAGACGCGTAAGTGTGTTGTCGCGTGAAATCGCCAAACACCTCGACTTGTCCGAACAGGAAGTAACTCACATAGAAATTGCCGGTCTCCTGCATGACATTGGGAAGCTGGGGCTTCCTGCCAGACTCCAGGACTACAAAAAAGACAGGTGGAGCAGCCGGGACAAGGCATTGTATAACAAGCATCCCGAGCAGGGGCAAGCTGCGTTTCAGTTTATCGACAAACTGGAACACGTGAGAATCTTGATCAGATCCCACCACGAGCACTATGATGGCCGGGGGTATCCTGATCAACTCGCGGAGGAGGAAATACCCCTTGGCGCCAGGGTTGTTGCCGTGGCCGATGCCTACGACAAGATGGTCAACCTGAAAGTTGCTGCGTCCAGTGCGCTGAGGCGGGTAACAAAAGATACCGCCGCCACACAGGACCACCTGAGTGAAGAGGAGGTCCTGCAAAAGGCCGCGATTCTGCACTTAAGAGAACGGGCCTTCACTCAGTATGACCCGGATGTTGTCAAGGCATTCTTGAGTCTTCTTAAGTCAGAAGACATAGAATATGGTACGGAGAAAGGGATCTCCATCGAGCAGCTAAAGAAAGGCATGGTGCTTTCAAAGTCGGTATATTCTTCCAGTGGGCGACTTTTGATTCCCTACAACATCGAGCTGACCAAGAATGATATTGGCAAACTAAACACCTTTCACGAGAGCGATCCCATAACAGAGACAATCTACGTGTTTGGAGGCAGTCGAGTGGGGGGTGGGGATTGAAGAATGAAGAGTGAAGATTGAATATTGGGGAGTGGGGGAGTGAAAATTGAAGATTGAAGGCGCAAGGCGTAAGGCATGGGGCAAAGGGCATAGAGCTGACAGCTGATAGCTTACAGCGCTGACCAATGACCAATGATAAATGATAAATGAAATGATAACTGACCACTGATCACTAACAATTTCTTGGGGACGAAAGCGATGGGTAACTTGTTGGAATTCCCTGACCGTGGCCAAAGAGAGATGGCCGATAATGAGCACACAGTTCTATGCGTAGATGACGAGCAGAATATACTGAATTCGCTGAGGCGATTGCTTCGGAAGGAAGGCTATCGTTTCTTGATGGCTTCAAGCGGCGCCGAAGCCATGAAGCTGCTCGAAGAAAATGAGGTTCACGTGGTCATTTCGGATCAGAGGATGCCCGAGATGAGCGGAACGGAGTTTTTGGCATGGGTCAAATCCCAGCATCCGGATGCGATTCGCATCATCCTGACAGGATATACAGAGCTGGATTCCATAACCGAATCGATCAATAAGGGCCATGTCTACAAGCTCATCCTGAAACCGTGGAACGATCAAAACATAAAGCTGGAGATAACACAGGCACTGGAACAATACGATCTTCGTCAGAAAAACAAGCAACAAAACGAAGAGCTGAAAAGAATAAACGAAAACCTTGAGGAGTTGGTCCGAAAAAGGACAAAGGACCTTGAGCTTCACATCGGGGCACTGGAGTTCTCACGCGCTGTGCTCTTAGACCTGCCCTTGCCGATTATTGTTGTGAGTCCCGACGGGACTATCGGGCTAATGAATCGGGCAGCTCAGGATTTGTCATCTGAAGGGATTGAGATGGGGGGTGAGTTGCTCGATTTTTTTTCTGAAGATGTCCAAGAAAAATTTTCGACTACCCTGGAAACCAAAGAGGCTCAAACGCTGAAGGGCTACAAGTTGTCCGGAGAGACCTACGATATCAATTTTATCCCCCTGTCCCGAACATCCGGGAAAGGGGTTATTATGACCTTGGAACGGGTGGAGGATCCATCTTGAACCGCTTCCATAGGAAAGGCTCATAATGCCCAGGCTGGCATCGGTTTTTGAAGGAAGACAAAGACAATCAGAAGGACCTTCTGCCGGGGATGCGGTGGAGTTTGGCACGGCCAAGTACAAGATACTGTTCGTAGATGATGAAGAAAATGTGTTGAACGTAATGAAACGCATATTCAGGAAAGAAAAGTATGCCTTGCTCACTGCAAGTTCCGGCCAAGAGGCACTGGAATGTCTGCAGCAGAATCAGGTTCACATAGTGATTTCCGACCATCGGATGCCAGCCATGACCGGGGCAGAACTGTTGCGCAAGATCAAGACGTTGTATCCACAAACAATAAGGATCATGCTGACCGGACATGCCGACATTAACGCCATCATGGGCGCAATCAACGAAGGGGCTGTTTACAAATTCATAACAAAACCATGGAACGACCAGGACCTGCGGCTCACTGTGAAGCTCGCATTGGAGCAATATGAATTAGTAGAAGAAAACAAGGCCCTGAAAAAGAAGGAGGCGGCACAGACAAAGAAGATCAGGCAACTGAGCCGCTTTGTGGATGTTAACCGCAGCCAAGTAGGGCGCATCCTGCTGAGCAAAGAACTGATCCGACAGAGAGACCTTGACAAGGCTCTGGCTATACAGGCGAGAAACAATATGGTCCTACCGGCAGTTCTGATAGAGATGGGCGCGGTGGAAGAAAAGACTCTCTTTAAGGCTATTAAATCAGAGTTGGGCATAAACCGGGTGTATCCAAATGAGTTTACAGTTCCTGATGCGTTGGCATCTCTTGTGCCTCGGGAGATCTGTGAAAAGAGTTTGCTTGTGCCCCTGAAACAAGCTGATGGAAAGCTGATAGTCGCTATGGCAGACCCGACGGATCTTGTGAAGGTAGATGATCTGAAATTCATTACCGGGTTTGCCATTCAACCTGTTCTGGCCGCACAGGAAGAGATCACTGACAAGCTGCGGGAGGTCTATGGGGGCGATAATGTCCTGGAGTCAAGGGTGGCCGAAATAAATATGTCAGACTCTGAAAAGACAAAGGAGATCACCATAGACGAAGATGATGAAGCAGACATCAACCTCCTGGTGCGTGTCAAGGAACAGCCGGCCATCAAAATCGTCAATGCAGTTGTCTCGGACGCCCTGGTCCATGGTGCTTCTGACGTGCACATCGAGCCCAAGAGAGACTATGTGATGATTCGTTATCGCGTAGACGGGCTGCTCTATGACAAAATTCACATACCTCTGGCAATGCATAGATCGATCGTTTCCAGGATCAAGGTCATGTCCGGGCTGGACATATCTGAGAGACGAAAGCCCCAGGACGGCCGCGTAACTGTGGTAACTTCATCTAGGATGATAGATATGCGCATCTCCACGCTTCCCACAATCAACGGCGAGAAGGTGGTACTGAGGCTGCTGGACAGGAATGCAGCCATCAGGGAAGTTCGAGACCTGGGCCTTTCAGAGGCAGGCCTTGCAAAGATTTCTCGACTGATTGCCCAACCCCAAGGGATTCTCTTGAGCACGGGACCGGCGGGCAGCGGCAAGACGAGCACATTGTATTCGCTGTTGCAAAAACACGCCACTATCTCAAAGAACTACACCACGATTGAAGATCCGGTCGAGTATTACATGGATATGGCAGAGCAGGTGCACATCCACGAAAAGATTGGTGTTGGGTTTTCTGTTGTTCTAAAGGCTCTTTTGCGCCAGGACCCCAATGTGATCATGCTAGGTGAGATCAGAGACTATGAAACCGCCGAGGTTGCCTTTCACGCGGCTTTGACAGGGCATCTGGTGCTGAGCACCCTGCATACCAACGGCAGTGTCGCTTCAATTACGCGCTTGCGGGATATTGGGCTTAAACCATATGTGATTAGCGAGGCCCTAATCGGCATTGTGGCCCAGCGCCTGGTGCGACGCGTTTGTCCGGAGTGCAAGGCAGATGATGACACGCCCAAGGCGGTTTTGCACGCCTTGAAGCTGGACGACAATAGGCTGGACTTTGCGCCACAAAAGGGGGCAGGGTGTGAGCACTGCGACTATACCGGGTACAGCGGACGAATCGGGATCTTCGAAGTGTTTCAGATTGACGGGGAACTAAGAAAGATGATCCACAGAGGCGGTACTGAAACAGAGCTCGTAAAAGCCGCGCTTTGGGGAGGCATGAAAACTCTTGCCGATGACGCCATCGAGAAAGTCAGAACAGGGGTCACAACGTGTGAGGAAGTCCTGAGAGTGCTCGGGCCGCAAAACACGCTGGAATTTGAGTGCCCGCAGTGCGGGGTTTACCTGGAAGAACGTTTTCAATATTGTCCGCTCTGCGGGGGCGCGATTGTCCCGCGCTGCGCCAAGTGCGCCAAGTTGCTGGCATCAAACTGGAAGGCCTGCCCGTATTGTGGGAAGAAGGTGGAGGAAGATGGTGAAAGGCATAAGGCGTAAGGCACAAGGCATGGGGCATAGAGCAAAGGGCATGGAGCATAGGGCATAGAGCTGAGAGCTGATGGCTGATAGCTGATAGCTCGGCTATACTGGATATTATTCGACAATCGTCAATCAACAACCTTTAATGGGCACTTCTATTGACCAATGACAAATGATAAATGACCAATGATAACTGACCTGACTACTGACCACCCGCCAATGAGAACTGTACTGTTCGTGGACGATGAGCAGCAGATATTGAGCTCCTTGAAGAGGATGCTGCGGAGAGAGCCCTGTGATGTGCTTTTTGCTCAAAGTGCACAAGAGGCCTTGGATCTGCTGGAGACAGACAGCGTTGATGTGATCGTCACTGACCTGAGGATGCCGGAGATGGATGGCTTCGAACTGCTCAAAAAGGTTGAGCAAAAGTACCCAGACATTGTTCGCATGGTGCTGTCGGCACACGAAGACAGCCAATCAGTGCTTAACGCCATAAATAGGGGCAACGTGTATCGTTACATTGTCAAGCCGGCGGATAATATGGAACTAAAGCTGATCGTGAGGCAGGCCATTGACCTTTTCAACATACAGGAGGAAAGAAGGAATCTGCTCCGACAATTGGAGGAACATAACCGATTATTGGAAAGGAGGGTTGAAGAAAGAACCAGCCAGCTCCTGGCCATTCAAAGCCAGGCAGAGATCGGCAAGTATGCCTCACAGATCGTTCATAACATGAATAACTGCCTTCTGGTCATGCACGGCAGGTTGCATCTTGCCGACTTGGAATTGTCTCACGGTAATCCAGATTTAATTAAGTTGGAGAAAGATTTTCAATCTATCAAATCGGCTGTTGCTGATCTGGAAAAAATTGTTGCAGCAATTTTGATTCACGCCAGGGACAATACCCGTTGCGGAACTGAGGAAATTGAGATAAATGAGGTCATCAAAAGAGAACTTGACTTCTTTGAGGCCGATCCTGTCTATAAATATCAAATAAGTAAGCAGATCAACCTTTCAGACAACCTGCCACCCATTAGAGGAGATGCGATTCAGATCAAGCAGATTGCAGATAACCTCATAAAGAATGCCATGGATGCCATGGAGAATTCACCTGAGAAAGAGCTGGTCGTGGAAACGTTCTCGGACGACAACACGGTGGGCATAAGAATATCGGATACTGGTGAAGGGATTGCAGAAGAAGACCTTGCCAGAATATTTTCTCCAGACTTTACCACAAAACCCATTGGTAAGGGAACAGGCTTGGGACTTGCCAGCGTAAAAACAATGGTGGATGCCTATTCAGGAGACATCCTGGTGGAATCGATCATAGGTGAAGGGACAACATTCACTGTGAAATTGCCGGCCAGGAGTGGGGATTGAAGAGTGAACAGTGAAGAATGAAGATTGAATATTGAAGGCGCGAGGCATGGGGCGGAGAGCAAAGGGCATAGAGCTGAAAGCTGATAGCTTGCAGAGCTGACAAATGATAAATGACAAATGATAAATGATAACTGATAAATGACCCGACCAATGACCAACAGCAAGGAGGCAGCCATGGAAAGACCAAGCATTCTTTTTCACATGATGATAAAAAGCGGATATGAAGCCGGACTGATCGAACAATCATTGCGCGGCGAGGCCTATGATGCGTCATTTTTCTCGGGCACAGAAGACACCCTGCAAATAGGCGAACATGATCTTGATATATTGATCCTTGAGCCAAGTATGTCGCAGTGGGAATGGCTTGACGCACTCACGAAATGGAAGAAGGATTATCCTGATTGCCCTGTTATTCTTTACTCACGCGACATTGGTGCAAAGGACCACCTTCAGGCGCTTCCCGGAGAGAAGCCCCTCTTTGTTGCAAGCGATGTGACTGTTTTGAAAGACAAATTGGCAGGGATAATCCGAGACGTGATGAAAAAGAGGGGGGATGAGGCAAAGTGTGTGCTGTTTGTAGATGATGAGCCAAACGTGCTGCAGTCTATCTCGCGGATTTTGCGCAAGACACACTGGAATATTGTCACTGCAACCAGTGCAGAAAAGGCCTTAAAGATATTGCAGGACCAGACAATTGACCTTGTTGTCACAGATGTGAAGATGCCACAAGTACATGGAGTGGAACTGATCTCAAGGATAAGGGAGCACTTTAAAGAGCTTCCCATCCTCGTCTGTTCAGCTTATCCCGGCATGAAGGACGATCAGGAGTTGCAGTTCCATGACATATCAGGATTCTTGGACAAGCCCATCAATCCCGATGCCTTGAAAAGCAGGATAAAGGAGCTGTTGGGGTAGGGAGCACAACATAGAAAAATCATGAGCGACCACAAATCCAAATTCTCCCTATTAGCGGTAGATGATGAGCCCAGCGTCCTCTCTGCCCTCAAAAGGGTTTTTTCAAAAGATGATGATGAAATCCATACAGCCCAAAGCGGCCAAGATGCTCTTGCCCTGTTAAGAAAGGTGAGAATCGACGCTGCCCTGCTGGATTTAAAGATGCCCGGCATGGACGGGCTAACACTACTAAAAGAGGTAAAAGAGAATCATCCAGCAATCATGGTCATCATGCTCACGGGCCATGGTGGGGTCAAGGAGGCTGTGGAATCCATCAAGCTAGGTGCTGTCGATTTCTTGGAAAAACCGTTTTCACCTGAAGGGTTGCGGGCTCGGGTGGCGCAACTTCGCCAGATATGGGAATTGAGGGAAGAGAATCGAAAGCTCAAGGCCAGGATGGAGTTCAGGTTTGGTTTTGATCGCTTAGTGGGCAATTCCATGGTCATTCTGAAACTAAAGCAGATGATTGCTCAAAGAACTGGGGGAATACAGCCGATCATTGGAAAAGAAGGTGGAAGAAACAGCAAGTGTGACATCCCTCCAAAAATTGGGGGCGTCTGTTATTTTATAAAATAATAGACGTCCCCTTTTCTCCCCCAAAAAATCCCCCATGACGGCTCCTTACAAGTTGAGTGAACGGCGGGTGTTTGGGCAACGGCCTGTTGACAGCCCCTGAGGGTCAATAATCTGACACGTCCCCAGACCTCACATCGTGTAATACATTGGAATCATGGAAAATTGTTTCCTTTGAGCATTATGGCATGATTCCTGCGTACAGGGACGGTGTGGTGTCTTCGTATTCAAACCATTATCAGAAAGGCAAGACCGTGCAGGAGCGAGCACTCCCTGAAAACACCAATGAATTTCGAAAAGAC
>SDBT01007521.1_pt1 | contig 17911 bp, 12 predicted proteins | sample 2277101 | NCBI WGS metagenome assembly SDBT01 (sample SAMN10404973, study PRJNA504765) | marine sediment metagenome | isolation source: marine sediment core GS10_PC15, 103 cmbsf | place: Arctic Ocean: Southern Knipovich Ridge | collected 2010 | reverse complement strand
GCAGCAACTTATGGTGAAATTCAGGAAGCTAACTTGCTAGAAAAGTCAGCGAGCGAAGAAGTCACCGGAGAATGGGACTTCACCACTCCAATCGAAATAACCGGCGAGATACCCGTACCAGAAGCGGCGTTGGGCGTTGTCTTTGGCGGGCGCATTTCAACAACGACGGCATGGGACAACAGAGTTCCAGCTCTAGTAACTGTGCATAATACCGGCGGTCCTTTTGGGCTCAACGCTGGCGACTTGTTGTTGATACCACGAACAAGTATTACGGGTAAAATTGCATTCGCGACTGGCTCGCCCGCTCCTGTTGTTCGTATGCTTATTGACGACGCGGGCCTTGATGTTGTTGGCGCAATCACTGGTGACTCTTACGGCGGCATTCTCGAAGCGAACCTGCTTGACAAGACTGCTATTGAGACGGTCAGCGGTGCGTACACGTTTAGCGGCGCTATTAACTTTACGGCAGCGGGCGCTGGGGTAAAGATAGTAACCTCCTCTCCTAGAGTACAGTTCGAAGAAACCGGCGTTACGGCAGACAACGGCAAGTGGCGCCTTATTGCTAACGCAGAAGCGTTCGCATTAGACGTACTGACTGATGCGGGGGCAGCCGCCACGGTATTCTCAGTGGCGCGCACAGGTCAGACAGTCGACTCATTCTTTATTAACGCTCCCCTTAGCATTAGTGGCTCTCTTACTTCTGATATCCTGCGCCTAACCGATGAGACGGACGCCTCTCAAGGCTCCACCGGACATGCCTTCCAAATTGGCCCAACGTCTGGCTTCAACATGATCATGGATGGCAATGAGATCATGGCCCGCGACAACAGCGGGACCTCGGCGCTAAATCTAAACGTCGAGGGCGGTATCGTAACCATAGGAGTTAGCGGGACCTCGAACTTGTCTGTCAGTGGCGCGATCACTGCCGTCTCTTACAGCGGCGTACTCGCAGCCAACCTGCTTGACAAGACCGCCGCGGAGTCAATCAGCGGCTCTTACTCATTCAACAGCACGGTGTTCTTTAACAACGCAGGGGGCGGGCCCCGGCTAGACAACGACGTATTTCTTCGCTCGGTGGACAACCCTGCGACGATCAACGTCAACCTAATTGGACTGAACACGGCGAACACGATTCAGGTTGGACATAACACGAACTTCCTTACCCGGGTCATGGGCGATCTCGACGTAGTGGGCGCAGCTTTCCGGGTCGCAAGTGAGGACACAGACCCGATACTACTGGACCATAGCAACATTATTGCAGGGCATGCGGGTCTCTGGCTCCACGAAGCAACGCCCTCCACGACAAACTATTCCATTCTGTCCCAAGGTTCCAACGTATTTGTCAACGGAGAGGCCGGACTGTTTTTGCGAATCGCTAATCAAAACATTGTTGAGATACACGACGGCTCGCTAATAAGTACTGGCTATCATATAGGCATCGGCGGTGGACTTGCCACGGGGCGCCTGACTACCAGTGCCGCAAGTAAACTCGACTCGATACATGGCTTCTTCGATGATGATGCCCTAGAGATATCCAAGGGCTCAACGTCTACGCACAAGACAGGCATAGTACTTGCCGCACGCACATCCGATGTAGCTACTGGCGAAGGCATCAACTTCCAAGTACGGGGCGCAGAAGTCGCCCATATGAATAGCAGTCGATTCACCGTTGCCCCATCCGTCGAACTCAACAAAGAGTCTGCGGGAGGTACGCGTAACTCCACCCTGAATCTAGTCTCGGCCAACGTACAGCAATCGTGGGAAAACACTGCGGCAGCAACTGATGCCAAGGTATGGAACTGGATAGTCAGCGGCAATACCATGAGCCTGCGCCTACTTAATGACTCGTACGGCTCCTCAAATACGATGATGCAGTTCACGCGCAGTACAACGGCTCCTGTTTTGATGGAGCTAGAGACTGATCTTACACTGAACGACCAGACACTTACTATCGATAGACTAGCCGGAAATGTGGCGATGTTTATGGATTGTACGACCAGTTTTACTGGGGCTGAATTGAGTCTACCCGCCCTAAGGTGGCGAGAAAATGACGGTACAAACGTAGGGGCGATCCGTACCAAGGTTGATACGTCTGACGTGAAACATCTGGTGCTTGGCACTGAGTGGCTTACCGAAAGACTCACACTAGGCAGTGACGGCAATCACGTCATGACGGGTAATCTTAACATAAGCGGCACCATTACTATGGGCCACGGCAGCGAGATTAGAGATAACGGGTCAGGCGCAGCACAGCTATTCTTCGACGACGCTGCGGACACGACCAAGTGGCAGGTAGGCGTTAGCGGTGCGGGTAACGACAACTTCATCATCTTCGATACCGACAACACTACTCGGTTTGAAATTGACGATACGTCTGGTGACGTTAATATTTACAACGCGCTTACTCTTGGTGACACCCTACAGATGGCCGACAACAGGATCGCTCGCCCAGAGATCATCGACTACGGCATAACGAATCAGGGCGAGCTTACCGTCACATCTAGCGCCGCCACGATGAACCTGACGTCTGGTAATGTCGCGGTCCTGAATCTACAGGACTCGGCTGGTACGCTAGTGCTGACCGTCTCTAACCCGCCCGCCTCCGGCACATACGGAGAGCTGCTACTCAAAGTGATACAGGGCTCAACAGCTCGTCTCATCACATGGCCGTCCTCGTTCGACTGGCCAGCATCCGCAGCGCCTACGCTATCCACCGCAAACGATGCAGTGGATATCATTACAGCATGGACTATCGACGGTGGCACGACTTGGTACGCTACCTTTGCACAGTTGTTCGGCTAATGTTAATAGTCGGAATGTACACAGAGCAGGAGATCGACCCAGCAATAATTCTTAACGTAAGGGAAGATGAGTCCTCGTCGTGGGACCTGATAGATACCAACAGCGACCCCGGCAGCGCATTTGCGCAATTCACACTCTTGCGGGGCGGCAGTCTGACGGTAATTGACTCGACCAGCAGGCCTCTGCAAGATGGTTTCGCATGGGTTAACTCAAATGTACGGTTCGCTCAGATTGGTGATGATTACGAAGTCAAGCTAACAACAATATCAGGAACATACGCCAACGACAGCAGTCCTGCCGCATCAGGTGTATTTGTTGATGTCAACACTTCTCGGGCATGGTCGTGGATTGTGACAGGGACAGGGTCCTTGGACTTCACCGGCATCCTGACTTTGCGGGAGAAAGCGGACACGGGCAACCAAGCAGTAGCTACCGTATCCATAGACCTCGATGTCACATAGGCGAAATATTTCGACAGGAGCTGGAGCCCTTTTGGGTGGCGGCGCCGACGGAACGTCTTGTATAATCCATACAAATCAGTGCATCTACATATTAGGGAGTGCATGTACATGAGCAGAAAGACCACACCGGCACCCAAGCCCAAAGCCAAGCCACGGGCCAAGCCCAAAGCCAAAGCGGCAGAGCCGAAGGTAGCCACAGACCAGCTTGGTTTGGTTACCCCTCTTGACAAGAACGCGTTGCAGACCGTTTTGAATATGATCGACAACTCGGACGTCAAGGGTGCCGACGCACAGAACATCCTGTTGCTCAAGCAAGAGCTTATACGAGCGGCAGGCCTTAAGCCACAGTCACCCCCTCAGGCGTAGCTGTGAGTGAGAAAAAAATCTTGGTCCGCAGAGCTGTGGCCAAGGACATTGTCAATATCGCAAAGCTACTCTCGGGTGGCTGGAACGAACAGACAGTAGAGTACGCGCCTATCGATGATCTGCGTGGCTATCGATGGATACTTGGTATCATCGAGGAAGGGTTCGTCGCAGTGGCGGACCTGAACGGACGGATCGTCGGCGCTTCTTGCGCGAGTCCATTCATCCCGCCGTGGTCAACACAATGGTTGTTGGACATGGAGTTCCTCTACATCATGCCCTCGTTTCGAAAGGCTGGCGTAGCAGATGAACTCATTAAAGCGGTTGAAGGTTTCGCTGATACTGTGGAGTTGCCGTTAACACTCGGAATCCAGACAGGGGAAAAACCCCTAGTCAAGGACCGTATGATGAAAATGGCTGGCTTTACTTATGTCGGCGGAAATTACCTGAGACCTTTTGATGGGCAGCAGCAGCAAGAAGACTAGCACCACAACACAGAACCAACTACCTGCCTACATGCGGCAGGGGTCGCAGCGTGCCGTGCAGATGGCAACAGACCGAACCAACCAAAAGTACCAAGCCTACGGCGGTCAGCGCATAGCTGACATGTCCGAGAACGAACAACTGGGCAGCGAGATGGCCCGCTCCAATGTGGGCGCCAACGACGCAGACTACCAGAGCGCACGAGACGCGCTGGGCGGTATAGGGTCGTTCACAGACGCTGGCGTTGCCGAGCAGTACATGAACCCGTACATGGAGCAGGTTGTTCAGCCCGGGCTCCGACGAAAGAACGAAGCCTTCGAAGCCGAGAGAGCGAGCCGCCAACAGAAGCGTGGCATGCAGGATGCGTTCGGCGGACGTGGCCAGATGTGGGAGAACAAGTTCTCATCCGACTTTGAGAGAGATCAGGACGAGTACATGGGAACCGCGTACGGCGCCGCGTACGAAAGCGCTGCCGGACTACACGGCAGAGAGCAGGATCGATCTATCACACAGGCCGGTGCCTATACAAACCTCGCGCAAACCCAAGGGCAATCAAACAGAAATCAGCTACGTGACCTCATGGCCACGGGCATCACTGAGCGCACACGCGATCAGGCAGACCTCGACTTCAAGTACCTAGAGCATTTGGAAGAACGAGACTGGGACGTACAGAACCTTGACACGCTAGTCAGTACTCTCGCCACTGTTCCACATGAAACAACGACCCAGTCCGACACTACGACGAAGACCAAAGAGAGCCCAATGAAAACCATTGCGGGCATTGGGGCGATAGCTGCCGGTGCCATCATGACCGGTGGAGCATCTCTGGCGATGGGCGGAACATTCTGGGGCGGCGTTGGGTCGGCCTTGTTAGGCAGTTCCGGTGAGTACATGTCCAGCCTTCCCGGCCCTAGCGAGCCTATGACATCAGGCGGGTATCAATAATGAGTCACAACCAACCAGCCTTCGGGCCGCCTACCGGTGGACCACCAGTAAGTCCATACGATGATTTTAACCTGTCGGCCCTTGAGGCCGTCGGGAACCAGAATGCGTCTTCCACGCCTTCGGGCGGGGCCGCCTCCCAAGACGCTTTGGGGAACCCGGCTTCGGTCGGGGGAACCCCCGAACCTGCCTTCGCTGACGTGAAGGGAGAGGGCGAGGCGAAGAAGCCAGCAAGTGACTACCACCGCATGTTCCTTGACGCCGAAGATGCCGATAAGGCTGCGGTCGCCGATCAGGTAGAGCGCGGCGCGGCACCGGGCGGCAAGAGCCTTGACGGTATGATGAACGACGTCTTCGAGAAAGGCGGGCTTCCTGCCATGGAGCTGGCGAAGGCATACGGCTGGATTCCACCTGAGGAAAAAGCAGGCCAAGACGGATTCAAGACCCGCGAGAAAGCGCTGTCAGATTATGGCGTTGCAGTCGACAAGCAGAAAGAGACTGAAGTTGCCGAGCAAGATCGCCTTACCCAGAGATACGCCATGGGTGGCTTCCTGATGGATGTTGGCCTACGCATTCTTGCGTCGAACCGAGATGACGCTGGTGGCGCAATCGGTGAAGGCATACTCGGAGCGCAGCAGGCACGCACAGACAAGAAGGACAAGGCAGAAGCCAAGACGGTTGCCACAGAGGATCGTGAACGTAAGCACCGCCGTGAGGATGAGGCCGACAAACTGCGGCGCGAGAAAGGCGCACGCGAGGCCGAAGAAGCTGAGTACGACAAGACGCAGCGCGGAGCCAAGGCACGGTCAGCCCGTACCAAGGACATGGAGCAGATCATTACCGACGACGGCAGAATCTTCTACATTGATCCACTGGATTCAGATGGCGACAATCTTGTTGACAAGGACGGCAACGTATTGATTGCTGCAGACGTTGGCCTGAGTAAGGAGGCTATCGCTGCACAGGTCAGACAGAACGAGCGCAACATAAACGCCAAGGTCGAAAAGATGAAAGTCATGAGTGACTGGGACTTGGAAAAGACCTACGGGCTCAAGTTTGAAGGACTGACCGGCGACGAACGTCTGGCAGCTATCACAAAACAGGCCGCCAAGGAAGTGCGCGATCAGGCTACAGCCGCCGCTGGCGACGAAACAATCGACTACAAAAACTACTAAGGTAGGTCATGGCAAACATTCGCATGCCCGACGGTACCGTGATACGCGGTGTGCCCGACGGTGTTAGTAAGGACGATCTCAATCTACACCTGATCGAAAAATACGGTCAGGAGGAGTTCGACAAAATGACAGGCTCCACAAAGGAAGCCCTGTCTCCTGACGTTGTCGATGACGAGCCACAGACAGAGGTCCCAGAAAGCGGGCCACCTTCCAGTCGAGCGTCAGCATACCTGCACGACATCTACAAAGCAACGGGACGAGAGCCGACTAGGGAGGAGGCGGACAACGCCGTGCGCATGCGCATGGAAGACGAGGGCATCGATCCTCCGGAAAGTTCCACAAAACTCAGCGACCCATACCAGTCCGACAAGGGCAACAAGAGCTACGCCGGTCAACGCGTGCTAGCTACGGTTGGTGAGTCTGGCGACCGCTCTGTAAATCTAAACCCAGAACAACGGCAGCGATCCATAGCTCTGCGCGCCTCCGCGGAGAAGACCGACGGAGAGCGCTTGACTATAATGCGTGGGGCCGCCGAGCAGGCACTGCGCACCACTGGAGTAACATCCTCGGCCGCTGGCGGAGGAATCCTTGGACTGTCACCAACCATGACGCCGGACGAACGCCTGCAGGCTACAGCGGCGAACATCAATCGCATGACCGAACTGAATATATACGGTCCCGAGCGATACGGCCTTACTCAAGATCAGATCGACGCCCAGATGGAAGACAAGGTCCAGACTGGTATCGTGAGCCGCAAAGAACAAATGGCGGCACTTGAGGCCCAGCTCGCAGAGATGGGGGCGGCACAACCCTCTGAAGATCAAATAGACGCACTGGCGTCCCAGCCACTTGGCGGGGAAGGTATCCCAGAAGAATTCAGAACGTGGCATAACTTTTACGTTGCCGCCGTCGGCAGTGTGGACGATCAAATCGCAACTGGCTACCAGATCACCAGCTCAGTAAAAGACCGCATCAAGGCGCAAGAAACGTCGCTTGGCGCGCTGTACTTCAAGACCATTGCTGACAATTTCGAAGACCTGAGTGACGACGCCAAGGGTGTCATCGAGGCAGCAGGCGCAACGTACAACATGAACGTCGACGAGTATATCGCGTTCACAGCGGAACAGGTCGACCGAGCCACAGAGCAAGAACAGTTCTATCTCGACGAGTATGCGCAGATCATTACAGAAGTTCAGGCGTTCAAGCCGAAGTCGGCGGATGAGACTTGGACGGGCCACATGGCCGCCATGGCTCTGGAGAACGTCAACCAGCTAGGGTATATAGTTGCGGGCGCCGCCACCGGCAGCCCACTGCTGACCATCAGCTTGTTTGGCACAGATATCTACGCACGATCATATGCAAGCGCACGCCTCAAGGGACGCACTGCCAGCGAAGCTGCTCAGGATGCCTTTGTATCGGCCCTCATTGAAGGAGCTACCGAGGCCATCCCGGTTGGTAAGTTCGCCAACCTGCTACGCCGTGGCCAGAAGGCGAAGGCTACAGAGATTCTGTCAGCCATTGGCACCGAGTTCGCACAGGAAGTCCTAGCTGAGGGCGGGCAGCTATTGTACGACCACAACGTGATCGGCGAGAAGACTACTTGGGGCGAAGCGTTTGTACAAATGCGAGACGCTGGTGTACTTGGCATGATGCTTGGTACCACAGTAGCAGTGCCATCTATAGCCGCATCAGATATCGAGCTATCGAATGCGCAGGAAAGGATTGACGCTGCAAAGAAAGAGCTTGGACGTCTGGCCATAGAGACGCAGAAGAATCCAGAAGCCACGAACCGCACATTCACCAAGGAGGCGAAGAAAGAATACGTCGACGCGGTGAGAGCGAAGGGCGAGATCGTCGTGGCCAGAGAGAAGGCCGAGCTTGAAAAGAAGAAAGCCAAGGTCGAGAAGAAAGAGACCAAACGCAAGTCCAAACTATCCGAGTCCGAAGCCCGTCAGGAGAAGGCCGCGGAGTCCGCTGAGAAAGCACCTCAGGGGGTCACGCGCAAGCTGACCAAGGAAGATATACGCATCGCCGACACTCTGGAGAAGGCGGGCGCCGCCGAACTGGAACAGTCCGACTCTGAGGCAGTGCAGGAGCTGCTGGAGGCCGGTTACCTGAAGGTTACCGCCGCTGGCACACCTGTCGTCCTTCCTGCCGGTAAGCGCCGCCTAGAGGCTGTGAGAGCGGCTCAAGCGAAGACCGAGCAGAGAGCTGCCGCGAAGGCAAAGAAGGTGCAAGACGTCGAAGCGAAGCTCAAGGTCATCAATGAGAAGCGAGCGCAAAGGGCGGCCAAGAAGAAAGCAGTACAAGAAAGCGAGCAGTACACAGAACAGCTTGAGGCCCAGACAGAGGTCAGCAAGGTAGAGGCAGAAGTGCTTACTACTCTGGATACCGGGCCGAAGAAGAAATACAAGGGAACCAAGCTTGGCAAGGTACTTCGTAACGCGATGGATACCATCGAGAAACAGGAGGCCAAGGCCAAGAAGGCACTGAAGGGCGCCCTGTGGAACAAGCCAACCGACGGCACCACGTTCGATATCACCGGGGTGTTGGCCAAGGGCACGAAGGACTACGCTAATCTCGTCAAAGTTGGTGCGCTAAAGCTGGCCAAACATGGTCTGAATTACAGCGCATGGACCGCGGACATGATTGGAGAGTTCGGCGAGTCGATCAAGCCTGTACTTTCAAGAGCTTGGAACGACGCCAAGAAGGCAGTGTCCGACATCATGAAGGTGTCGCACGCTAAGTTTGCGACTGGTGCGCGGAAAGGAACGCTAAAGCACGCACCGAAGCAGTACACAAAGCCCGGACAGATCAGGAGGCTGCGTAGCGTTCTCATGGGCCTCGCGAAAGAGGGTGCGGAAGGTCGGTTCTGGTACGAGAAAAGCGGCAAGGAAATCCTAAGTATCGTCGGTGGCGATATGGGAATGGCCCGCAAAATGGCCGGATTGCTGGCCGTTTATTCTTCAGGCACTGCGGTGGCAGCGAACACTACCAACGCATTGAAGCTATGGGCGAGATTCTTCGGCACTGATGGCAAGCTTACACGATCCAACGCTGGCACTTTGGCCGGTAGATTTGGGGCACAGGATGCCCTTGCTATCGAGTGGCTGAACAGCAAGGCAGAGGACGAACACTTCGTCGAGTCATTCGGCGACAAGCGCTTCCCGTTCTTCCAGAACCTTATGCGCGAGATCGATCCAAAGAATTATGAAACAGGTCAAGGCGTCACCGTCGACATGTGGATGATGCGCGCCTTCGGTTACGAGAAGGACGCCCCAACCGACGCAGAGTTTGCGTTCGTTGCAGTAGAGATCAACGAGATCGCGAAGCTACTCGGGTGGGAGAAGCAGCAGGCTCAGGCGGCAATCTGGGTAGCCATGAAAGCGCGATGGGAATACATCACCAAGCAGTCGAAGGACGCCGCCGTCAAGAAGGGGTTCGCTGAGTGGGTAGTCGTTGGCAAAGGCCAGCCAGCTTTCGTCGTGGTTGGTTCAACGCGTGACGAGCAGATTGAGAACGAGAAGAACATCATACGACTGTTCCGCAAGGCAGCGCTCCGGGCCTCTACCGGCGAGATCAAAGCAAAACTCGAGCAATCAAAGGCAGATTTCTCCGACATGCTGGAGAAACACTACGCCGTCATGAGCTGGGAAGCAGAGCCCAGCACGAAGATCGGCTCACGCATCAACAACCTGTCGCTCGAAGACAAGGTCATGCTACAGGCCGAGATGGCCGAGCTGTTTGTCAATCCAGAGACTGGCCGTGAGTTCATTGCCGAGTGGCTCGACCTCATGGGAGCAGACCAGTTCGTAGGCCCCGGCGCGTGGGAGATGAACGTAGGCTCGACCGTACAGAATTCTGTACTGGTTCCAGTAAAGCACAAGCCCGGAAAGACCAAGACTGCACAGCAAGAAGCTGCGTGGGCTATGGACGGGTACGCAGCAATCATGGGATTCCTGATGCAGCAGGACGCGGTAGCTTGGCACAAGCCGTTCTACGCGACGACCCTGAAGGATGCCAACGGCGTCGAGATACTGACGCGGACTTTAAGTCACGCCAAGACATTAAATTTTTACGAGGAAATCTTTAAAGCTGCCGAGGCTCGTGGCATCGACGGCATGGAGTTCGCCCCAATAGTTTTGGACGGCGCCGTACGCGTCCTGAACTTCACAGAACTCAATAATAGAGAGTTCCACAAACTTATCGTCGAGGCCGCTGAAAAGGCTGGAGTTAACGGTGAGATGGAAGTCTTCCAGTCAGATGGTAATCTGATCGGCAACGACTGGAATATAGACAAGGCAGGAGAAAGCTATGTCAATCAAATCAGTAAAAATAAAAACCCCTCAGTCCAAAAGGCCTTTGAGCGGGCCAAGCGTCAATTCGCTAAGCGGGTTGCAGAAATCCATGCGAAATATTCTAGCGAAGAATCGAATGCTCGCGTCAGGGTCACCAAGCTAGACAAGGGCACGAGACTCGGCCGCGTTCCCACAGGACACATCAGGTTCCGCCATTTCGGTAAGGAAGACACAGCTACTCTGAGCGTCGAGAAGTTCGGCACTGGCATTAAGGGCGCGGAGTATCGCGGCCCCGGCGCAGTCAAGGTCATCTCCCTGTACCCCAACAAGGGGTTCACGAAGGAGGTAGGCCTCGGCCAGAACGAGTACGTGGTCGACATACCTAGAACCCAGATGTATGACGCAAATGCGGATACCATGGGGCTCAAGGAGCGCTCCCGTGAAGTAACAGGATTCAAAATGGTTGATGGCAAGAAGGTCACGACCAGCACGCGCCACGACAACGTCAAGTTCGAAACACTGGTAAGGGAAGCAGGGTTCGTTGGTTACTACACGCCAAAGGCGGAAGGCAACATGAAGGGACAAGGTCGCGTCTTCCAGAGCCTGACAGTGAATAATGACTCGGCTGTTTCCACGCCAACAATTAAGGACGACGTCGCCTACTCTATGGTCACGAAGTGGCGCATCTGGGATACCCATGACAAGGTCTGGGTCAGTGCGCCGTACAACAACAAGAAGCGCGCACGCACGCGCATGGACAAACTTGACAACGAGTACGGCGGTTACCGCTATCAGGTAAGAGAGGAGGTCACGGCCGAGCCGGACATCGCCTACTCAGTCCAGTCAGTGCCAAGGGTGCAGGTCGTTGAGAACGAGTACGATGAGTTCGAGGTGCGCGAAAAGAACGGCGAGATTTACTACACCCAAGACGCCGACGACGCCATCAGGACAGCAAGAAGCATACACGGAGCCGACGCTACCATAGTGATCGTCGACCCTGAGGGTGACGTCATTACCACTGACGTTGCCAAGAAATCAACACGCGTTGTCATAAAGAACCCTGACCCCAGCGCGGTGGCATCAATAAGCGAATTCCTTGATGAGTGGATATCCACGACAACTCAGAACCCACTATCTCCCGCAGAGCGTATAGTTGGAAGCACCGCGGCGGTGGAGCTACGTCCATTTGCTGGCATAATGTGGATAGACTCGATACGCTCATTCAACAAGGGAGAGGGCGGCGGTTCCAATGCCCTTAAGTTGATACTTGAGCTTGCTGATCTTCATGGAGTAACCCTTGTTCTTACGGCATCCCCATTTGAGGCTGGTGGTAATGAGCTTGAGTTTAACTCTCTTGTGCAATGGTACAAGCGTAACGGGTTCGCTTACGGAAGGCAGAACAAAGAAGACCCGGCATACACATCAGGAACCATGACACGCGAGCCACGTAACCCGGAGATCGGCACAGCCTTCGCCATGTGGAAGCGACCAACGACGATGACAAACGCCGGACTGGGAACCGACAAAACAAGAGTGCAGAATTATATCGGCCAGTTCTTTGGCAAATTCTACGGCCTGATGAACTTTGAGGTGGTTGAGGGGTTTGAGGAACTGCCTGATGAGCTATTTGCGCAAATGCATTTCTTCAAAAGCGGCGCAACAACCCAAGGCGTGTTTCACGATGACACCACATTAGGTCCAACAATGTACATCATCGCCAACAACATAGTTACGCTGGACGCTATGATGGAGGTCATCCTGCATGAAACTATAGGTCACTTTGGGTTGCGCGCATTGCTTGGCAGTGAGTACAACAAGGTGATGGACTTGATTCGTCGGGACCTGCCAGCGGACGTGAAGCAAAGAGGACTCAAGCTTGGGCCGGGACTCAATGCCAGACGACTGGCTGCGGAGGAAGTGGTTGCCTATATAGCCGGGGAGTTCTTGAACGGACGTAAGCTCAAGGGCAACCAAGCCAGCCTGCTGAAAAAGGTTGTCACGCACATCCGTTTGGCGCTTGCCAAGATGGGCTGGGCAAAGCTTAATCATAACGACATCACCAACTTGATCATGACGTCAGCTCGATTCGTTAAGCATACCTCACAGGCCAAGCTTCAGAAGCGCGCAAGCATCGTAACGAAGATGCGCGAGGCGCAGTACAAGATCGACAAGCTAACGAGCGCAGCCCACAGACAGAAGACCGAACGAGGTGGGCTGGAAATAGCGTCATCAGAGAAGACCGGCAACTACTATGTAGTCAATCCAGATGGAAGCAGGGACTACTTCGTCAACGGCAAGCCGTACGGCAGACTGATGCCGATGGTGTCTGAGAAGACCATTGAGGCGAGCCCGGGCATCCAGAGCTGGAGTAAGAAGGGCGGCAAGCGCGAATGGAACGTACGTCTGGCTGACGGCGGACAAAGCATAGCCAAGTTCAGTGAGTACTGGGAGGCCAAGTACGGCGAGAAAATGCAGTTTGAGGGCGATCCTAACCTTGCGCTCATGGCCGACCGAAGACAAGGGTCCATCGGACTGAAGCAAGCACGTAAGGACGATCCTGCGCTCGACCGCTTCATGAGCAAGATTGGCCACGGCCACGGCCGTAGGGTCGCCGCCCTGCGTGACTGGTGGGCAGCCAAGAGACAGAACTGGAGGGAGTCGTTCGAGATCGAAATGCTCGACCAGTTCGCAGGCATCAAGCACATGGAAAAATCTCTCGGTGTGCTGGACATAGACAGTGGTTACATCAGCGTCAGGCTTACTGCCGGTTCTGACGTAATCATTCGTTCGTCTATTGAGAACGGCGTACCGATATGGGACGAGAACGGCACAGTAGGTATGGACTTGGACTCTAAGGCGCTCATGGAAATACTGGCGCCGATATCACAAAGTGCGGAGATGCTGCAGGCGTTCGAGGCATTCATCGTTGCACGACGGGCTCGCCGACTAAAGAAGGCCGACAAAGAGAAGCTTCTCACTCGTGAGGAGATCGGGGCGGCGTTCAAGTTTATTCGCAAGAAGAAGCTATGGAAGTTGTTCAACAGCACGGCCAAGGAACTATCTGAGTACAAGACAAAGATTCTCGACTTCGCCACGGAAGCTGGTCTCATTGACCCAGTGGCGAGGAAGCTATGGGAACACAACGACCACGTACCTTTCTACCGTGTGCTGGCTGAGAACGACAAGAAGGGGCCATTCAGGCACAGCAGACTTGGACACATCGGCAAGGTTGTGCATCGCCTTAAGGGCGGCACCGACCAGCTCAAGAATCCTCTGGAATCTATCGTCCAGAACTTGAGCATGCTGATCGAGGCATCTCTGAAGAACAAGGCAATGGCCGACGTCATCGAGAACTTCGACGGAACCGGTGTTGTCACAAAGGCACCGCAGGCTGAGGTTACGACCGCGCTCGTTCCGCTGAAGCAGATCAAGGACATGCTCAACGATCAGGGTATCTCAATCGACGCAATGGCCGAGGACGCACTTGAGGGCATACAAAAACTTACGGCCCTGCAGGCACCTACGGCGGCGAACGTAGTTAGCGTTCAAGTTGAAGGCAAGAAGCAGTACTACTACATACACGATGCTGGCGTACTACGTGGGCTCGACAACGTCACGCCAACCCAGTGGACGAGGCTCATGAGTCTCCTCAGATTCCCCAAGAGGGTTATCACCACGCTGATTACGCGCATGCCTGACTTCATCCTGAAGAACTGGTTCAGGGACATATGGCACACTTGGATGCTGTCACGTCACGGCACAATCATTCCTGTTCTCAGTTCTGCCAGAGGGTGGGCGAAAGCCATCGCGCAGGACGCCACGTACAAGGAAGTGTTGTCAGGTGGCGGCATGTTCGACTCCGGCTACGTCAACGCGTCCGACCCACGCAAGACAAACATCGCTATCCGTAAGGGACTGCTCGGCAAGGGTCGCAACGGTATATTGGACACGCCGCGTAAGCTAGCGAAGTTCTACATGCGCATAGCCAACGGCGCTGAGAACGCACACAGAATCATCGTGTACGAGAAGACGCTCAAGAAGACCGGCAGTCGTAAGCTCGCCCTATTCGAAGCACGCGACCTGATGGACTTCTCCGTCCGCGGAGCCAACCCAATCGTTCGGTTCCTGACGGAGACAGTTCCGTTCTGGGGCGAACGAGTACAGGGTATCTCCAGAACCGGCAAGGGATTCACTGAGTCTCCTGCAACGATGTTCTTGCGCAGCATGCCGATTGTTCTCGCGACCATGGCTCTGTACGCGTTCAACCGCGACGACGAGCGCTACAAAGGACTGTCGGACTACGACAAGAGCATGTACTACCACTTCTTCGACGTGTTCGAGGACGGCGATCATTACCGCCTACCGAAGCCGTTTGAAATTGGAGCCATCTTCAGCCGCATACCTGAGATCATCACAGAGGTAACGCTGAGCAACGAGCCGGACAAAGGCAAGGCGGCAGCTCTCGCGCTCGCGTGGACGGTTACGGAGATGCTATCCCTCGACCCACGAGACATCCAGCTACTCAAGCCATTCATGGAACTGCACAATAACAGGGTGCGTTTCTTTGATTCGCCTATCCTGTCACAATGGGACTTGAACCTTGATCCGAAGGACCAGTACAGCTACCGAACCGATCCAACAATACGGGCTATCGCACAGGCAATGCCAGAGATCGCCCCGGAGTGGATGCGCTCACCGAAACAGCTTGAGCATCTCGCCCGAGGCTACCTCGCTGGCGGAATTGACTACGCCCTTGCCGCGTCTCAGATGCTGTTCGAGAAGCAGCTCAACGATGGCGTGGCTCGGCCAACAATGCGCTGGGACGAGACTCCTTTCGCTAAGAGTTTCAAGCGTGAGGAGTATGCGAAGTCCGACATCTACCTCAATAACATGTACGAGGTACTGGAGGAAGCGAACAAAATACACAACTCAATCAACAAGTTAAAGAAAGAGGTGCGGACTGAGGGACGTGATGAGCGGATAGACTACTTGCGTGAACAGAACGAGGCGCTGCTATATGCTCGTGGCCCGATGAACGATGCCAGCAAGTCCGTGAAAAAGATTAACGATGACATCAAGGCGGTGTACGCGCACCCTCGGATGTCGCCCGACGACAAAGCTGAGAGGATTGAAAAGCTGCTCCGACAGCGCTCACTCGCTGCAGAAAAGGTGTATGATTACCGTCCGGGCGGAACCAGAAACAAATTCACCGAACAGGGATATCTTGAGGAGGTCACCGACTTCCTGAAGGGCCTTATCGGTAAGACCAAAGAGGAACAGGTAGACGAACTGATCAGTGCGCGATTGCCACATACAGCTACCCTCATCAATGACATAACCATTAGTGACGAGAAGCTGAGGAGCATCGTGTGACTGACAACCTAACAGAATTGAATAGCAGGATAGACCGGATAGAGGTCACCCTGACTCACGTCGTGGACACCATCGAAAAGATGGCACGCGTCGTAAACAAACCACAGGAAACGAAATGGGGCCCGATACTGACCGCACTGACTCTCCTGTTCTTGGCGGCCGGTGGGTACACCACCTTAATCACGCAGCCGATACAGCGAGAGGCGGACGTAATGAGGACGGAGATGAACGAGATGACAGGCAGAGAACTGAAGCGCGAAAGAGACCTTGGACGGATCGAGGGAAAGCTGGGATTAAACCTCGATGAGTAGCTTCAAGAGATCGCTAATGGGCGACGAGGGATTCAGGTCAAAGGTTTACCTTGACCACTTGGGATTCCCTACAATTGGTTATGGCACCAGAGTGTCGGAGCTGGACGTCAGCAAGGAGGAAGCCGAACGCTGGCTGGACGCTGAGCTTGACGAGAAGGAAGCCAGACTGCGGAAGATACCTGAGTACGAGGACCTGTCTGTGACACGTAAAAACGTCATACGGTCCATGGCGTATCAGATGGGTGTGCAGGGAACGCGCAACTTCAAGAACATGTGGCTCGCCATAGCCAACGAAGACTGGCGTGTGGCCGCTGACCAGATGCGCGACAGTCGCTGGTGGAGAGATACAGCAACGAGACGCAGAGCCGAACGAATGGCTGTACGCATGGAGACTGACGTATGGGCACTGAAATAAGGCACCTATCCAGAAAGTTCCTGATCACTGGTCTGGTGGTTGCGGTAACTACGTTCCTTGCCTTCTATAGCAAGATGGACGCCAACGTCGGTCTTGTGTTCGGGGCTGCCATCGCCTCATACAACTGGGCCAACCTCAGACAAAGTCAGAACGGGAGCGCACCATAATGGCAGGCATAGACGTATCAACAACAACACCGGCAACGAGATGGAAAAGTTATCTCCAAGCCGGTATGCCCGTCGTCTTTACTAACGGCCGGTTTCCCAAGGCCCTGTTCTCAAACGAGTCACAGACAGTAACGATTATTGATTCGGCTGGCGAGCAAGTGGCATTCATATTTGCGGCCGGTGTACCTATTCAGGTACGGGCTGTCGAGATAGTGAGCATCTCGGGCGCGTCAATTATCGCGCTATTCGACTAATGGCTGAAGCTCTCGAATTGCCGTCTTGTCTTGGTTGCATACCACGAGGGACGAGTACAGTACAACTATCAGGTCCTGTGCTGCTCCTACAGTCAGGACCTCTGGAAATGCAGGCACCGCGCACGGGTTCGTTAGCTCAGCAGGAAGCGCAACAAGTGTCGGCACACCGACCTCAATCGTCTCAATCTTGACTAGCTGCCTCGTCGGCTGATCGGCGCAGGCGTTCAACAACAAGAGGGCAAGCAGCCCCAAGGTCAATGTTAGATACCTGCTCACATGTAGGATTCGCATTTCTCAATTCCTCTAATTCATCCAGCGCGTTTGCTGTGCGCGCATTTGCTTCCGCTGCCCGTATTACGGCCGCCGCAGCAGCGGCGTTCCGGACTTCGTCAGTGATTCGTATGGCGTCGGCAAGCGACTTATTGGCAAGGCGCAACTTGGTGATCGTGCCTGCGTTATTGGCGTTGACTTCCGCCGCTTGGTCGAGCTGGCTGATGTACAGTATAGCCCGCCCTTCCAACTCGTCCCTGTCGTTCTGCAGCATCTTGATGTAGATGCCCATCCCAAGGGTCGCCACCAGTGACAGGACTATCCCCGTCATCTTCGAGTTCGATTTCAATACTCCCAAGAATGGGGCCGCCTTCGCCAGCCACGGCAGGAGTCTCAGCACTATTGCAAACATTAGTCAAGTCCTATATCCAAGTTAATAGCGATACCGCCGCGCTTCTGTCCGGAAGATGGTCCAGAGGCTGGCAGGAAGACCGTAGCCAGAGCGCCGGTCATCGTAAGTATACCAGAAACCGCCTGAGTGAATGCCACCGTAACGCACCAATAGCCCTTTGTGGCCAGAGCGATGTCGTTCGGCCC
>SDBT01007520.1_pt1 | contig 17913 bp, 21 predicted proteins | sample 2277101 | NCBI WGS metagenome assembly SDBT01 (sample SAMN10404973, study PRJNA504765) | marine sediment metagenome | isolation source: marine sediment core GS10_PC15, 103 cmbsf | place: Arctic Ocean: Southern Knipovich Ridge | collected 2010 | reverse complement strand
GCAAGTATTATGTCAGTTGCCATAGGGGCCTTTCCATATCTCTGCAAGAATTGTTGTCTTATCTTATTGATGTGTTTACCCTCCCCCATCTGCTTAGCCAAGACCTTTTCATCCTGAGCGGTGAGGAGGCGCACTCTGCCAATCTCATGAAGATATATGCGAACCGGGTCATCGGCTATCTCTTGCGCAGTCACTCCTTCTGGTGGCGCTTCTAATGCTAAGTCTGGCGGGGATTCTGGTTTCTCAATCTCGAGATGTTTTATCTCATGCCATAGTTTACCCGGCTCGGTTACTCTTTCGTGCTCTGATTCCTCGTCGAGTTCGGAAGAAGAGGCATATAGATCATCTGAAGATTTTGACTCAGTGCTTGGTGCTTCATCCGAGGGCTGTTCTTCATCGCTCTCGTCTTTGGGAAGAAACTGGGAATGGTTGTTATCTTTTTCTAGGCTCATTCCTCACCTCCTTGTCTCCGACCTCCTTTGGCCTTTTTGAGTAAAAATTTCTCTAAGTTGAACGCTGGGCTCTATCCCTTCTTCTTCAAGCTTAGCCAGCTCAGCATCGGTACCTCCTGACTCCGCTTCGGAGGCAAATACTTCAGCCCTCTTTGCTTCCAGGTTTTTAAAATATCTTTCCTTCAATCTACGGTTATAATCGGCGTATCGCTCCTCTAGCTTATTAGCTGGCAAGCTTCTGTTTATAAGGGTATCAAGGTGCTCATGGATAGACTCATCCAGTTTTTCCTTAAGTGTTTGCAGACTATCAGCCTCCTGCCAGGCGACAAAGATTTCCTGGTTTTCGCTGTTTTCAAAATATTCCCGGGAAAAGTCTTCACCGCCACCTTTAAGCTCAGGATGCTGCAGTAGTAGAGCCAAGCAGTCTTCCTCAAGAGGGTTGGACACAACCGGGCGCACCACACGGGTAGTGGCTGCATGCCTCGGCGTTTGAGCCCTGCGCCTTGCCAGATATTCCTTTAGAGTAGCCTCCACACTATTATAGCTGGTTCCTATCAACTTAGTCAACTTTTGCAGGTAGTGGTCGCGGCGGATATTATCCTTTATCGCTGCGATGAGAGGTAACAGCTTATCGGCGGCTAAGGACTTATCCCTGGCGGTGGTTAAATCTAGTTTGGCGGTAACCACGTTGAAGGTGTAATCAACTATGGGCAGGGCATCTTCCGTCAGTTTCTGCCAGAGTTTGGCATTCTCTTTAATAACATCATCGGGGTCTTTACTTTCAGGTAGTATGACGACTCTTACCTCAGCCCCGATGGTGTTTTCATAACCTACACCCCGCAACATAGCTTCCTCTCCAGCAGCATCGGCATCAAGAGCTAAAATCGTGTTCTTGGTTAGCTTTTTTAGAGAACTGACCTGTTTCTCGGTGACCGAGGTGCCCATAGAAGCAACTACATTGTTGAAGCCATTTTGGTGGGCGGTGATAACATCCATATAGCCCTCAACAATCACTGCCATGTCTTGCTGCCTGATACCGGCAGCGGCAAGATTTATGCCATAGAGGCTGCTACTCTTGTCAAAGACTGGTGTCTGTGGTGAGTTAACATACTTGGGTAGGGAATCATCAAGCACCCTTGCCCCAAAGCCAATAACGTGTCCCCTGCTGTCCAGTATGGGGAACATTAGCTTATTGCGAAATCGATCATGAGTTTTACCGTCCTCGGCTTCTAGTACTAGACCGGCGGTCAGCAGTTCACTCTCGGTATAGCCTCTCTCCAGTAGATATTGCTTTAGGGCTTCCCAACTATTCAGGCTAAAGCCCAGTTGAAAGTCAGCGACGGTTTTTGCTGAGAAACCCCGGTTGGCTACGTAACTTTGTGCCTTTTCCCCAGTCGGAGAAGTGAGAAGTGAATTATGGAAATATTGGGCGGCAGCCTCATTAACTTGATATAGCCTTTCCCTTTCTCCTTTCCCCTCTTCCCGTTCAAACCTTGACGGGATGGTAACCCCTGCCCTTTGGGCGAGGAGACGCAACGCATCCCCGAAGTCAGTACTCTCCTTTTTCATAACAAAAGAGAGGACATCACCGCCGGTATTACAGCCGAAACAATGCCAGCTCTGCTGCTCAGGATAGACGAAGAAAGAGGGGTGTTTTTCACTGTGGAACGGGCATAGTCCAGATAAGTTCCGTCCCGATTTTTTCAAAGATACGTACTGGCCGACAATATCGACAATGTCAGTTCTTTGTTTTACTTCGTCAATAACACTCATCTTATTATTATACTACCTCTCCCTCTTATCCCCCTCTCCTTCAAAGGAGGGGGGAGGATTGGTGTGAAGGGGCGAAGCCCCTTCATTCTAACCTTGGATTAATCTTTATTTGGCTTTATTCTGGAGTTCTTCAGCTAGTCTCAAGGCATATTGGTCGGTCATGCCGGCGATATAGTCAACTACTCTTCGTTCCGTATCATCACTATAGGCACGATATTCTAATGGCAACTTGTCCTCATGCTCTTTGAGGTGGTTGTATAGTAGGCACATTGTTTCTCTTGCCCTTTTGGCTTCCTCCTGTGCTGATTGCAGGTTATATACCCGCTCAAAAAGGAAATCACGTAGATTATTTGTCGCCTCCAAAATCTGAGGGCTCATACTTATAGCAGGTTTATCTGTTTTAATTGTATCACAGCCTGTGGCCGCCCACGAGTTGTCAATAATATCACTGACCATGGTATTTATGCGTTGTGAATGGTAGATGCCTAGTATTCTGATAGCTGAAAGTGGTAAATCACGCTCAGTGATGATGCCAGCTCTTATGGCATCATCGATGTCATGGTTGATGTAGGCAACTATGTCAGCAATCTTGCATACCTCACCCTCAAGGGTATTTACTTTTCCCCATTTCTCTCCCAAGATATCCACTCTTGTCTTAGAGTGATTTAGGACGCCGTCTCTCACTTCCCAGGTAAGGTTGAGTCCCTGACCATCCTTTTCTAAGAGGTCAACAACCCGCAGGCTTTGCTCATTATGTCTGAACCCCTGGTGATAGAGTTCATTTAGAACATCCTCACCTACATGGCCGAAAGGAGTGTGCCCTAAGTCATGACCTAGGGCAATTGCCTCAGTCAAATCCTCATTAAGGTTTAGGGCTCGAGCTATGGTGCGGGCTATTTGGGAAACCTCCAGAGTATGGGTGAGCCGGGTTACATAGTGGTCACCCAGGGGAGCAATGAAAACTTGTGTCTTGTGCTTGAGACGACGGAAAGCCTTGCAGTGTATGGTGCGGTCTCGGTCACGCTGGAAGACAGTACGTATCGGGCAAGGCTCTTCGTGTCTAAGCCTGCCTTGTGACAGCTTACTTTTCACGGCATAAGGAGATAGGCTTTCTTCTCTTTCTTCACTTATTTGGCGAATATTAAGCTGCCTAATCACTAAGTTTTTAATCTCTCTTTTGCTTTAGCAATTCTCTCTCTGGCTGTGTCAATCTTACGTGGGATTACTGAAATTGTAGTGTTTATTATATCATATTCCCTTCCCCTTGATAAGGAGGAGTTTAAGACAAATGTCCGAAGTGGTGGGGGGGGGTGCTGGTAAGAGAAGGGCAGAGCTCCTCTCTAAAATCTCTTCCCCCTCTCCTTTGAAGGAAGGGGGATAAAGGGGGTGAGGTTAATAAACAATCTGTTTATTTTCTGTTGACAATGATAGCTAGGTAGCGTAAAATTGGGGTGCTGGCTGAGAAATAGGGCGGAGGTTCGATTATGATAGAGATGACTATTGACAGCATTCGGGTTAGTTTGATGAACTATCAACGAGTGGTGATTTTGAAAGAAAGAAAGGCGGGGCGTTACCTACCTATTTGGATCGGTGCTGCGGAAGCAGACGCTATAGCCGTAAAATTACAGGGTGTTACTGTGCCGAGACCTTTAACTCACGACTTGCTGCGCTTGGTTATTGATTCGTTGGGGGCCACTGTTGACTCTATTATTGTTAGCGACCTTAAAAGCGATACCTTTTATGCCAAGATTATTCTTAATGTAGATGGAGGGCAAATAGAAATTGACTCTCGCCCCAGTGATGCCCTGGCGCTGGCAGTAAGGGCTGAAGTACCTATTTATGTTGATGAGGCGGTTTTGGATAAAGCTGGTATTCTGCTCGATGAGGAGACAGGGAAACCTGTTCTCGAAGAAACCGAAGAGGCTGGCGGTAAGGACAAGAAGGTGAGCGAAGAGGAAATGAAAAAGCTGTCGGCTTTCTATGATTTCATTAACACTCTTGATTTAGATGACTTTGATAAGCGCAAATCTTAAGCTAGGCTTTATGGTCTTAGGGACTGAACTAATGGAAGAGAAACTCGTCAAAAGATTGATGGCTTCGATGAAGTGTGATTCCTGTGGGCAACACTATGAAGTGTACAATGTTGATGTTCTTGGTCACCGTGAAGACTTGTGGTTTTTGAGAGTGTTTTGTTCAGCTTGTCAGACTCAATGTCTAGTGGCGGCTGTAGTTAAAGAGGAAAGGACACTCGGGGCGGCTACTGACCTCACCAAAGCGGAGCTGGATAAATTCAGGGATAATATAATTGAGATAGATGATGTGCTGAATATGCACAATTTCTTGAGGGACTTTGATGGGGGCTTCTCCCAGCTTTTTGGGCAGAAGTAGTCTTGGTATATTAAGTCATGGTTATTCTTCCAATTTATGATATTGATAGTAAAGAGCCCTAGAATTGAAAATGTTAGGGCTCATTTGTTAGTAAGTAATCTCCAAAAAATAGCTTGACCTAGGTAACAGATTTGATATGCTGCTCGAGGTTGGATTATTGAGGCTGGCATGAGCAGATGGGTGGCACCTCTAAGGCTGGTAGGTGTAGGCTTTTTTATTGGGGGTTCTATTGTATTGGGTGTGGTTAGTGGCCTCTGGCTTGATAGTAGGCTGAATACTAGTCCTATTTTGGTGATAGTCGGGTTGGTTCTTGGAGTCGTTGTTGCTTTTTATGGAGTCTACCAGATGCTTCTGCCCCTCATTGGTAAGAAGCAAGATAAGGAGAGTAGCTAATGCCTAAACGAGGTGGTTTAGGCGTTTCACTGCCTATTTTAGCCGGGGTTTTGTTTGTCTCCCTCTTGCTCCTTGTAGTTGCTTTTGTTATCGGTCCTTTGGGCAGGAGTATGTTTGGTGATCTTGGGTTGCCCGGTTGGCTTAGTGTCCCTCAACCAGAGCTTGAGCTATCGGCTGAAGAGGTCTTTCACCTGTTTGGCTTTCCTATTACCAATAGTATTATTGGCGCTTGGCTTACCATAATTGTCTTGGCCAGCTTTTCCTATGCAGTTACTCGCCGGATGAGAGTCGTGCCAGGTAGGTTACAGACTGCCTTCGAGTTCCTGCTTGGCTGGCTTTACAACCTGTGTCAGAGAGTTGCCGGTGAGGAAAATGGGCGCCGATTCTTCCCAGTGGTGGCGACTATTTTTCTGTTTGTTGCCTTTAATGCCTGGCTGAGTCTAATTCCTGGATTTGGCTCGATAACGGTTGCTACTGCCGGGGGTGAACATGTGCAGTTGCTTAGAGGTGCCAATACCGATATAAATATGCCTCTGGCTCTAGCACTGGTGTCCTTTATCTTTGTTGAGTACTTTGGATTAAAGTCGCTAGGGATTCGTTATCTAGGGAAATTTATTAATGTGGGACAGTTTTTTAGAAGTATCGGCCAGATAGTTAGAGGAAGGTTTCGTGCCGGGCTTGGTGGACTAATCACCGGGTTTATTCATATTTTTGTCGGCTTCCTAGAAGCATTGAGTGAATTGGTGCGTATTGTCAGTTTTACCTTCCGTCTTTTTGGTAATATGACGGCAGGGGAAATATTGCTGCTAATAGCTGCTTTCCTGATTCCCTGGGTATTTGCGTTACCATTTTATGGACTTGAGTTGCTCGTTGGCTTTGTCCAGGCGCTTATCTTCGGTGGGCTCACTCTGGTGTTTCTTACCGTGGCTGTGGCTCATCATGGAGAAGAGGGGACTTAATACAAGGAATATTTTGCTTTAGGTAACTACTAAAAGGAGGTAGAGAATGGATCCAGCAACAATGAAGTTACTAGCAGTGGGGTTGGCAGCTAGTCTGGGGTTGTTAGGACCGGCGCTAGCTATAGGACTTATTGGCTTTTCCGCTCTGCAGGGCTTAGCCCGCAATCCAGAGGCAAGTGGTCCGATAATGACTAATATGATACTGGTTACCGCCTTTGCTGAGGCCATCGGGATTTATGCCCTGATTATAGCTATTATCCTGGTTTTCGTTGCGTAGTGATTATTTAAGGAGGCTATTATGGGACAGGATGGGATACCTATTTCTATCGCAATTATCATTGCGTCAGCAATTTTAGGAGCGGTATTTCTGATTGGTGTGACGCTTATAGCTGTGGTCTTTGCCTAGGTGCACTTTAGGCGTTATAAGGGAAATTTATTTATTAAGGAGAGGAAAAATGGGGGGACTCGCCGACCTTGGTATAAACTTACCAGTATTATTGGCGCAAGTGGTCAATGTTGCTATCTTGTTTGGTCTTTTGTATCTGGTTGCCTATAAACCGATTATGAGAATGCTTGATGAGCGCTCCCGGAGGATTAAGGAGAGCATGGAACAGGTTGAATCTATTAAAGAGCAGGCAGCCCGTGCTGAGGAAGAGGTTAAAAAACAACTTGAAGCCGCAAGTAGGGAAGGGCAAAAGAGAATAGCCCAGGCGGTACGAATTGGGGAGGAGATTAAACAAGGGGTACAGCAAGAGGCCAGGCAGGAAGCGGGAACACTTATCGCTCGAGCTCGCACCGAGATTCAACGAGAGCGAGACGGGGCTATTGATGAGCTACGTAGGGAGGTTGCCGACTTAACTATACTGGCGGCGGGTAAAGTCATTGAGCGTTCCTTAGATAAGGAAGCACATCGCCAGCTTATTGACAAAGTACTGGAAGAAAGCACAACCCTGAAGAAAAAGTAATTTGTTATATTTAGGGAGATGTCGTGGCTAGAAGAGCTTATGCTAGGCGCTACTCCCAGGCAGCATTTGAGATTGCGCTGGAGAAAAAGGAATTAGATAGGTGGCAGGCTGACCTGAAAAAGATTGTCAGCGGGGCTGGGGATACTGTGTTTATGGCTTTGCTGGAGAGTCCCAGATTTCATTTTGATGATAAAGCCAGGCTATTATCGGAACGACTGGAAGGCATAAATCCCCTGGCGTTAAATCTGGCTCTTTTGTTAGTAACTAGGGGTAGGCTGGGTATAATCGGTGATATTGCTGATGAATATCAGCGATTGCTGGATAGCCACCGCGGCATCGAACCCGCTGAGGTTACTACTGCCGTTCCCCTTGATGATAAAGATAAGGTAAAATTAGCCGAACATCTCAGTACTATAGTGGGCAAGAAGGTAGTGCTCAAGTGTGAGGTTGACCCTGGCGTAATAGGCGGGATTGTAGCTAGAATTGGCGGCAAGTTACTAGATGGTAGCACTCGTAGTAAATTAATGGTTTTAAAGAGGGAGCTAGTTGGTAAGGGGAGGTAAAAATGACAAAACACATTTTCAAAGGTCTGGCTGCTCTAGTAGTTGTAATGTTGGCAACAATGTTTGCTGCAGTGCCTGTTCTGGCAGCTGATTTTCGCGGTGGGGACACCATAACTGTTGCCAGCGGAGAGGTAGTTGATGGTGACCTCTACGTAGCCGGAAGTGACATTATCATTGATGGCACCGTAAATGGTGACATCTTTGGTGTTGGCCGTTCGCTCACCATCAATGGCATCGTTAATGGCGGTGTTTCATTTGCTGGGCAGACACTCACTGTCAACGGTGAAATTGCTCATGGTGCGCGGCTGGCAGGACAAACTATTAATGTCAGCGGTAACATAGGTCGCGACCTTATGGCTGCTGGTGCCGATGTAACGGTCACTAGCACCGCTAAAATCGGCAGCGACCTTATACTTGCTGCCGGAACCTCTCGTATTGACGGACATATCAGTGGCAACATTGCAGGCAGTGCAGGTGAAGTCACCATTACTGATGGAGTGGGAGGGAATATTGAACTGAAGGCTGACAAGCTGACCATAGCATCTACAGCCAATATCCAGGGCAATCTTACCTACACCAGCGAAAATGAAGCTGATATTCAGGGGGGTGCTCAAATCGGAGGTACGACCACTCATAAGATTCCCGAAGTAAAAGAGCTGGCTAAAGCTGCTCCATTCTCTGGGATAGGCGGTAAGCTGATAGCTTTCCTGATGACGATGCTAGCTGGCATTGTCATTATCCTCGTTGCCCCGAGAAGAGCAGCAGCAGTAGCCGCTTCCATACGACATAAACCGTGGCTGAGCTTAGGCTGGGGGGCTATCATTTTATTTGCCACCCCTGTTGCCGCCATTATAACGCTCATCACGGTTGTCGGTGTACCCGTGGCTTTAATTGGCCTGACTCTCTACGGAATAGGGATTTATCTCAGTCAGATCGCCATTGGCCTTTTCATCGGGTATTGGATAATCGGCTATTTCGGCAAGGTAGAGTCTAGAGGTGTTTTAGTTGGCGCTTTGGCTCTGGGGTTCGCTATTCTCACTCTTCTGAAGCTCATCCCATATGTTGGCTTTCCTATATGGTTGGCTACAGCCCTGTTGGGCCTAGGGGCGCTATTGGTCTCAGAGAGAAGGTTAAGAGCTGAGGCAGTGGACTAGCTTCAACTCAATTATAGAAAGGAAGGTAGGTTAGGTGACAACAAGAGGGCAGGATATTGTTTCTGTTATCAAACAGCAGATTGAGCAGTTTGGCATGGCAGTAACCATGGTGGATGTGGGCACGGTGATTGAGGTTGGTGATGGCATTGCCAGGATTCATGGACTGGCTGCGGCAAAATATAATGAGCTACTTCAGTTCCCTGGCGAGATTATCGGGATTGCTCTGAACCTGGAAGAGGATAGCGTAGCTGCCATTGTCCTTGGTGATTACACTAAGGTTAAAGAAGGCGATGAGGTGCGGTGCACCGGTCGGATTGTTGAAGTGCCCGTAGGTGAGGCACTTATTGGGCGAGTAGTTGATCCCTTGGGTCATCCCTTGGATGGCAAGGGTGTAATTAAGACTGATAAGACTCGACCTGTGGAGCGGGTTGCGCCTAATGTTGTGCTACGCAAGTCAGTAGATACCCCGGTGCAAACCGGTATTAAGGCGATAGATAGTATGATTCCTCTAGGTCGAGGGCAGCGAGAACTTATTATTGGTGACCGGTCAACAGGTAAAACGGCAATCGCCCTTGACACCATTATTAACCAAAAGGGTAGTGATTTAACCTGTATCTACGTTGCCATTGGTCAGAAGACATCTAAGGTGGCGCAAGTGGTAGCCACTCTGGAGGCTTACCGAGCAATGGAGCACACCATTGTAGTTGCGGCTAATGCTTCTGAATCGGTGGCTCTGCAATATCTAGCCCCTTATGCTGGCTGTGCTATAGGTGAAGAGTTTATGGAGCAGGGAAAAGATGCTTTGGTTATCTATGACGACCTTTCCAAGCATGCCTGGGCTTATCGGCAGCTTTCGCTATTGCTGCGTCGCCCCCCGGGACGAGAGGCCTATCCGGGTGATATCTTCTATTTGCACAGTCGCCTGCTGGAGAGGGCGGCTAAATATGCACCGGAATATGGTGGTGGTTCTCTTACCGCCTTACCTATTATTGAGACACAGGCTGCTGATGTGGCTGCCTATATTCCGACTAATGTAATCTCTATTACTGATGGTCAGATTTATCTGGAAACAGACCTGTTTAATGCTGGCATCAGGCCGGCATTGAATGTGGGCTTATCAGTATCTCGGGTGGGGAGTGCGGCACAAACTAAAGCAATGAAGCAAGTGGCGGGTAAGCTGAGACTGGAGCTGGCTCAATATCGGGAACTAGCTGCCTTTGCCCAATTTGGTACTAGTGAGCTGGATAAGGTAACTAGGGCTCAACTTGACCGCGGCCAGCGAATCACTGAAGTACTAAAACAACCTCAGTTTGTTCCGATGTCATTGGAAAAGCAGGTTATGATTCTGTATGCGGCGATTAATGGTTATCTTGATGACGTACCTATAGATAAGGTTGTTGCTTTTGAGGCCGATTTCTATAGATTTATGGAGACAAATCACCCTGAATTGGGGGAGTCTATCGCTAAAACAAAAGAGATTAGCGCCGAGACTGAAGAGGCTCTAAAGGCAGCTATCCTGGAGTTTAAACACGGCTATTCTTTAGACTAGACAGCGGGACGGGGTAGGTTGGGGGGCAAAGTCCCTCCAACAACTATCTTTCCCCTCTCCTCCTAGGAGAGTGGGATTAAGGGGGTGAGGTCAAAAAATTGGCTAATATTCATGTAATTCGCCGCCGAATACGGGGTATTCAAAACACCGCCAAGATTACTAAGGCTATGGAGATGGTGGCGGCTTCGAGGATGAAGCGGGCACAGGAGCGTGGTTTAGCCGGACGACCTTATTCCGGGAAGATTCAACAGGTTATAGGCGACCTGGCGGCTTTGCCTGAGGCGGGTGGGGTATTACATCCCTTATTACAGCGAAGGCCGGTAGCTAAGATTGATATAGTGCACATCACTCCTGACCGGGGTTTGTGTGGCGGACTTAATACTAATATCAACCGCCTGACGGCAGGCTTTATCCTAGCGCAAACTGTGCCGGTTACTCTTATTACTGTTGGTCGCAAAGGGTCAGATTTTATGAGGCGATATAGGCGTGATATCCTTGCCGAGTTTACTCAACTTGGTGACCGTCCTAACTTAATTGATACTCTGCCTATATCCCGTATCGTTATTGATGACTACTGTGGTGGCGTTGTGGATCAGGTCTATTTGGTCTATGCTAAGTTTATTTCCACAATGCTTCAGCGGTCAGTTTTACAGCAGCTACTTCCTATTGAACCAGCAAGCATACCCAGGGCGCAGAATGTAGACTATATATATGAGCCAGACCCCGATGCGGTGCTGGGTGAGCTTTTACCCCGATTTGTCGAGATGCAGGTTTACCACGCTATTCTGGAGTCCATTGCCAGTGAGCAATCGGCAAGAATGGTAGCAATGAGAAATGCTACAGAAAATGCTAATGAGCTTATTACCGACTTAACCCTGATGTATAACAAAGCTCGGCAGGAGTCAATTACTAGAGAACTTCTTGATATTACTGGCGGCGCTGCAGCTCTGGCTTAGCAAAGGAGGTTATTGTGGCTAAAGGCAAAGTAGTTCAGGTGATAGGGACAGTAGTTGATATAGAATTTCCACCTGAAGAGTTGCCAGCACTTTACAATGCTGTTGAGATTATCACTGGTGGCAGTAAAATTGTGCTTGAGGTTCAGGAGCACCTGGGGAATAACTGGGTCAGGTGTATAGCTCTATCGCCTACAGATGGACTGGAGAGAGGTGCTGAAGTTATAGATACCGGAGCGGCGCTTACTGTGCCGGTGGGCAGAGCTACTCTGGGACGCCTGTTTGATGTTATGGGAGAGCCTCTGGATAACCTTGGTCCGGTGAAGGCTAAAGAGCGCTGGCCAATCCATCGGCTTCCACCCTCATTTGAGGAACAGGAGACAACCACCCAGATGCTGGAGACAGGACTTAAGGTTATTGACCTGATTACCCCGTTTACCAAAGGAGGCAAGATAGGTGCCTATGGCGGGGCTGGGGTAGGTAAGACAGTTATCATTATGGAGCTTATTCGCAATATTGCCACCGTGCACGGTGGGTTTTCAGTCTTTAGCGGCATTGGTGAAAGGTCTCGTGAAGGCAATGACCTGTGGTATGGGATGAGAGAATCAGGCGTTATTGATAAGACAGTCCTAGTCTTTGGCCAGATGAATGAACCTCCTGGAGTTCGTCTTCGCGTGGGACTGACCGGACTGACTATGGCGGAATACTTCCGTGATGTTGAACATCAAGATGTTTTGCTCTTTATTGATAATATCTATCGTTACATTCTAGCTGGTATGGAAGTATCAGCTCTATTGGGGCGTATGCCCTCGGCAGTGGGCTATCAGCCTACCTTGGCTACGGAGATGGGCGAACTGGAAGAGAGAATTACATCTACTAAACAAGGCTCGATTACATCTTTTCAAGCTATCTATGTGCCGGCTGATGATTATACCGACCCCGGAGTAGTTACTACCTTTGGTCATCTTGATGCAATTATTGCTTTGGAAAGGTCTATTGCTGAACAAGGATTGTATCCGGCAGTTGACCCGCTGGTCTCAACCTCTCGCATACTTGTCCCCAGTATTGTTGGCGAAGAGCACTACCGGGTAGCTCGTGGAGTGCAGGGGGTGCTGCAGCGCTATAAGGACCTGCAAGATATAATTGCTATATTGGGTATTGAAGAACTTAGCGAGGAAGATAAACTTACCGTGAATCGAGCTCGCCGTATCCAGCGATTTTTATCTCAACCAATGTTTGTTACCGAGGTTTTTACTGGGAGAAAGGGGAAGTATGTTCCGGTAAAAGAGACGGTACGTGGCTTTAAGGAGATTCTGGAAGGTAAATATGATGATCTGCCGGAGCAAGCCTTTTATATGGTGGGTACCATAGATGAGGTTGTAGAGCAAGCTAAGAAGCTGGGGGCTGAAGGTGAGGCGTCAGAGCAAGCTAAGGAACAGGGAGCAAGTTAATGTCTAGTGTCAGACTCGATATTGTTACTGCGGAGCGGGCGGTTTATGCTGAAGATGTGGATATGGTTATTGCTCCTGGTGTTGAAGGGCAACTGGGGATTTTACCACATCATGCGCCTTTGATGACCATGTTACAGCCGGGTGAACTGCGGGTAAAGAAGGGTGGGGAGGAAGTCTCCTTGGCTATTTCTGGTGGCTTTCTTGAAGTGCGACCCGACAGGGTGGTGGTTCTGGCTGATGCTGCGGAGAGGGCTGAGGAAATTGATGTGGCCCGGGCGGAGGAGGCAAAACGCCGGGCTCAAGAGCGGCTAGCTGAGAGGCGAGCCCCGGGGATTGATGAGGCTCGAACTGAAGTGGCGCTTCATCGGGCACTGACTCGCCTCAAGGTAGCAGAGAGGGTGAGAAGAAGGAGAAAATCGGGAGCCTAAGCCAGATTTTTCCGAAGAGTTATCGGTTAAGCTAATTAGCAGTTTTTTGCTTTAAGCTTAAGAGTCCCTTGATAGGCTCAATGACTACGCATCCTTTAATAGGGTCAATAGATTTTACTACGTCCTCAATGGCTGGAATAAGGATTTCTCCTTTAGCACTACGGACAACATAGTTGTCATTGCTCTCAGCGGTTAGAATTTCGGTGATATTTCCCAGTAGTTCCCCTTGGGTTGTCCATACCTCTAGGCCAATTAGTTGAAAATGGTAGTATTGTCCTTCAGATAGAGGGTAAACCTGGCTACGATGTATTTCTATAGATTTTCCACGGAGTTTTTGGGCATCTTCAAAACTATTAATGGTGCTAAGCTTGATAACTGGCTTCCCATTGTGCCACTCGGTACTGTCGATGGTTAGCGGCTGTCGGTTAATATAAATCTTGGAACCGGGGGCGAAACGTTGGAGAAAATCAGTTTCTATTTTTAGCTTTAATTTACCTTTGGTGCCCCACGGGGATAAAATCTCAGCGATGGTTATAAATTCAGGCGATTTCATTCGTGATTCGGGGTGGCTGATTATTGTAGTTATTGCCCTTACTTGTAGACTCGGTGGTAGATTATTTATTGCTATCACCAATCTACTCCCCTCTCTTTCAAGAAGAGGCATAAGTCCTAAAGGGGCGGGGCTCTTTGACCTTAAAGACAACCCTTCGTTGGGGGTTATTTTTAGACAATCTCGAGTCTAACTTTGGTGGCGGCTTTAGCTGCTTTTACCCTGAGTAAGGTGCGTATGGCTTCAGCTATTCGTCCTTGCTTGCCAATGACTCTTCCCTTATCATCATCGGCAACCTGTAGCTTAAGCGTTATGCCGTTCTCGTCATTTTCCTCTTCAACTTTCACTTCATCAGGTGCGTCAACGATTGATTTGGCGATGAATTCTACGAGTTCTTTCATGATTTCTCCTTGTTTATTTTGGACTTTTCTACAATCCCTGCCTTGGTTAGCAATCTGGCAGCGGTATCTGTCGGTTGAGCCCCTTGCCTTAACCAGTGCAGTGCTTTTTCTTCATTGATGACTATCGTTTCCGGGTCAGTGAGAGGATTATAGTGTCCAATGATGTCAATGAACGCTCCATCACGGGGTGCCTGAGAATCAGCGACGACAAGTCGATAACTTGGTTTTTTCTTGGCACCTACACGTCGCAATCTAATTTTTACCATTCTTACCCAGCCTTCTTTATGTGAATATTATGCACTATAACTAAGTAACTGTCAATGGTGGTTAAAAAATTAGTTGCCAGGAGATTATATTGAGGTTATAATCAGGGTGTGAAGGTGGAGAGACTGCACGGTTGGCAGGTCAGCGTTACTCAGGCTTTAGACATACAGATGGGGTTGGCAGCCAGGGTATCCAAAGTTAGTGAAGGCATTACCCCTCGTTTTATTGCTGGTGTGGATATATCGGCAAGCAAAGCGCGAGAGATGGCTACTGGTGTCGTAGTTGTCTTAAGCTATCCTGAACTCAGACTGGTGGAAACAAAAATAGTAAACGGGAAGCTCACTTTCCCTTATATTCCGGGACTTTTGTCCTTCAGAGAATCACCGTTAATACTGGCTGCCTGTGAAAAACTTACTGTTTCTCCTGACCTTATCCTGGTTGATGGTCAGGGAGTTGCTCACCCCCGACGAATGGGTCTTGCCTCTCACCTCGGGCTCTTCTTGGATACGCCAACGATTGGTTGTGCCAAATCCCGGCTGTGTGGCAGCCATAAAGTGCCGGGTGTTGAGCCGGGTAGCTATGCTGAATTGATAGACAATGGTGAAATTATAGGGGCAGCCTTGCGAACCAAGCTCGGGGTGAATCCCGTTTATATTTCCATAGGTCATAAAGTTGATCTTCCAACTGCCATTCACTGGGTGCTAGAATGCTGTCGGGGCTATCGCTTACCTGAGCCTGCCCGGCTTGCCCATCTGGCAGCTGTAGGCAATTTGGAGCCGAAAAGAAATGCCATGACGTCTGAAGTGGGCTATTAGGGAAAGTTTTTTGGCTGGAAGAGTGAGGATACATGCAGGAATCAAGGAACAAATTAGAGGATTTGCGGTCCAGAATTTCTATGGCGCTGGTGCATCTTTGACATTGCTACCAGAGAAGAGGAAGTAACTAGGTTAGAAAAACAGTCAGCCCGGCCTGACTTTTGGCTAGACCAGACTAAGGCGCAGAATACTATGCGTCAGTTGGCTGAGCAGAAGAGGGTAGTGCAGAGTTGGCGAGAGTTGGAGAAGAGGGTGGCTGACATTACCGAGTTAATCTCTTTGGCAGAAGAAGATACCTCACTTCAGGTAGAGATTCAGTCTGAGATAGAGAAGATAGCTTCCCAGCTGGATGAACTGGAATTCCAGATGGCTTTTAGTGGTGACTATGATGCTAGAAATGCTATTCTGGCGCTTCATGCTGGCGCTGGGGGCACAGAGTCTCAGGACTGGGCAGAGATGCTGATGAGGATGTACCTTCGCTGGGCTGAGCGCCGTGGTTATAAGGCAGAGGTATTAGATGTTTCTCCAGGCGAAGAGGCTGGAGTAAAGAGTGTGGTCATTGGGATTGATGGTGATTATGCCTTTGGCTATTTGAAATCAGAGCACGGTGTCCATCGACTGGTTCGTCTTTCTCCCTTTGATGCTGACCATGCCCGGCATACTTCCTTCGCACTGGTGGAAGTCATGCCTGAAGCCCAAGCCGATGTTGATGTAAAGATAGGGCCTGATGATTTGAAGGTTGATGCGTTCAGGTCTAGTGGGCCGGGGGGGCAGCATATGCAGAAAACAAGTAGTGCCGTTAGGTTGACTCACCTGCCGACAGGGCTGGTGGTTACCTGCCAGAGTGAGCGGTCTCAGTACCGGAATAAGGAAATCGCCTTGAAAATACTTCAAGCTCGCCTGTTAGAGCTAGAGCTGACTAAAAGAGATGAGGAAAAAGCCAGGCTCAAGGGGAAGCGTATAGCCGCTGGCTGGGGTAACCAGATTAGAAGTTATGTTCTCCATCCGTATAAAATGGTAAAAGACCACCGGACTGATTATCAAACTGGCAACCCTGAGGCAGTATTAGACGGAGATCTGGATGACTTCATAACTGCCTATCTCAGGTCTGGTTTGGGGACGGAAGAATGATTAAAAAAGTCAGTTTATTAGCCTTAGTTATTTGTCTGTTTCTGGCTTTATTGAGCCCCGTCTCAGTTCAAGCCGGTGATGGGCTGGCAATACTGGATAGCTCGGCTGAGGCAGAGTTTCCATTAAAGCTTAACTTCAACTTGTCAGCCGAGAGTGATGTCAATATCACTGATGTTCGTCTTCACTATACTGTTGACCGAGCAAGTTTTGCCCAGGTAACCAGTGAGGTCTATATTGAGTTTGTGCCAGCAACTACGGTCGATGCTGGATGGGTTTGGGATATGAGGAAAACAGGTGGATTACCTCCCAGGAGTATCGTTGAGTATTGGTGGACAGTGGAAGATACTGGAGGTGATAGAATTGAAACCAAGCCAGTTCGAGTCCAGTTTGATGATACTCGTTATTTATGGGGCAACTTAACCGAAGGTAAGGTAACTCTATATTGGTATAAGGGGGAACAATCCTTCGCTGAGGAGATAATGGTAACGGCTCAACAAGTATTGGCTCGACTGGCTGAGGATATCGGTGCCGAGTTGAAGAAGCCAGTTGAGATATATATCTACGCTAATCCCCAGGATTTGCAGGGAGCTATGATTTTTCCTCGGGAATGGACGGGAGGGGTAGCCTTTGCCCGATTTGGCACTATAGCCCTTGGGGTAGCTCCAGATAGGCTTGGCTGGGGGAGGCGGGCACTTGCTCACGAGTTGACGCATCTAGTCATACATCAAATGACCTTTAATCCCTATAATGACTTGCCCACTTGGCTTGATGAAGGTCTAGCCATGTATGCTGAAGGGACGCCAGAGCTAATATCGGCTGCTTTACTCAATAAGGCAATAGCTGAAGATAGCCTTATTTCAGTACGCAGTCTATCCAGCCCTTTTTCCGCTTATGCGGAAGAAGCCTCTCTCGCCTATGCCCAGAGCTATAGTCTGGCTGAGTTTCTTATTAGTAGTTACGGGCAGGGTAAGACGCTTGAGTTATTGAATACCTTCAGTGAAGGTAGCAGCTATGATGGAGCGCTGGACAAGGTTTACGGCTTTGATATGGATGGTCTGAATAGTTTGTGGCGTCAGTATGCCTTGGAATCAATCAGGGTAGCAGATTGAAAGCCGGGCATGGAGGCAAGACTGGTGAAGAAGTCATTTACCATTCATGATTTACCAATTTCAGAGCGACCCAGAGAAAGGCTACAAAAATTTGGGGTAGAAGCTCTATCAGCTCAGGAGATTTTAGCTTTAATTCTGGGGCGAGGTATTGCCGGTGAATCGGTAATGGTAACTACCCAGAGGCTGCTGAGCCAGTTCGGTAGTCTTAAAGGAATTGCTGGCGCTTCGTTAGAGGAGCTAGCCCAGGTGAGAGGGATTGGTGTTGCCAAAGCGTCTCAGATTAAGGCGGCTTTTGAATTAAGTAACCGGTTGGGGAGTTATTCAGAGAGTGCGAATATGCCACCGGTCAAGACTCCTGATGATGTCGCTGGTTTGGTTCAAGGTAGGCTAAAGGGTAAAAAGAAAGAATATTTTCTGGCGCTGCTGCTGGATACGAGAAGTCGACTAATAAGACTGGCAGAAATTTCAGTCGGCAGCCTGGACGGCAGTATTGTTCACCCCAGGGAGGTATTTAAGGAGGCAGTATCAGCTAGTGCTGCCTCGGTTATTTTTGTCCATAATCATCCCTCAGGTGACACCGAAGCTTCGGAAGATGACATAAGGTTGACAAAGAGA